>OGFL01001242.1_pt1 | contig 18708 bp, 10 predicted proteins | sample 1570911 | NCBI WGS metagenome assembly OGFL01 (sample SAMEA2582050, study PRJEB24529) | metagenome | biome: Human gut stool | place: China | collected 2011 | reverse complement strand
GATTGATTATGAGCCTCTGTGTTCGACAGAAAACAGAATGGCATATACTCAGGTTAGCCAAACAGAATGGAACAATTATCCTTATACAGCCATTTTAGTGTTAGGCGCAGGACCCGAGGAGCCCAATGTATCTATTAGCCCAGAAGGGAAGCTTCGTTCTGCCTATGCAGCCATGATGTATCGTCAGCATCAGGCACCATTTATTATTGTATCGGGAGGAAGAGTACATCCATATCATACTCCTTACAATGAGGCTTTTGAAATGAAAAAGTATTTGATGGACGTTTGGCAGATTCCGGAGAGTGCCATTATTATAGAGCCTCATGCGCGACATACTACCACGAACTTTCGTAATGCAGCACGTATTATGTTCCGTAACGGTTTTCCTGTAGAAAAGGCCGCAGTGGTAACGTCTTCTTTTTCTCATTTAAATTTTGTGGAAGGAATGGATTCACGTTGTCTTCGTGAATTAGGTTATGTACCTTATCGTTTAGGGAAAAGGCTGAATGAGCGTATGATGGAATTTTTCCCGTTGCAGGAGTCATTAATTATTCAGCCCACAGAACCCATTGACCCTTGAGTAGGAATTATAACTTGAAACGAGAATTAGTCTTATGAGGATAAAAGCATTTTTGTTTTTTCTATGGTGCCTGTTTCCCCTTTTGTTATCTGCGACGCCTCATAACATTGCCTCTTTGGCAAAGGTCTCTTGCTCTTCAGCTGCAGGGAAGGAGATGGATGCAACACGTGTGTCAGACGGGCTTATACGTATACTGAATACAGGAGAATGGCGTTCAGGTAGCCGCCTGGATATGAGGGGCAGAGTTCGTCCCTTCCCCTGGGTACAATTGGATTGGGATTACCCTGTAAACATTAGCCAGATTATTTTATATGATTGTCCGGATATAAGCAGCCATACGGCGGCAGGTACTCTTTCATTCAGTGACGGAACTTCGATTGATGTAAATTTAATTGCTAATGATGGTGCACCTAAAGTGGTTGATTTTGACTCTAAAAGAGTCAGTTGGGTACGTTTCCAGGTAACTGATGGTGAAGGAGAGAATCTTGGCCTGTCCGAGATAGAAGTCTTGCCTTCTCCTGAATCTTATTCAGACTATGTCTCTTGGGTAAATCCTTATGTGGAAACAGCCAAGGGACGTTATTTCTTTTTTGTGACCGGAAGTCTTCCTTTTGGAATGATGAGCTCTGCTCCTCTGACACGTAATATAAATCAAGGCGGTGGGGGATACAGTTATAACTCTACCCGGGTTTTAGGTTTTCCTCAGATTCATGACTGGGTTATATCAGGTTTGAATCTGATGCCGATAACAGGTCAGATTGATACCCGTAAAGGTGAAAGTGGGTGGAGCTCTTCTTTTTCGCATGATGGAGAAATCGTGCAGCCAGGCTACCATCGGTTATTTTTGGATAGATATGGAATATGGGTAGAACAGACAATCACTGAACGTGTGGGATTTTATCGGCTGACGTATGCACAAGAGTCACTGGCGAAAGTCCTGCTAGGACTTGGCGGACATATATCTACTTCTACGATGGTGGGTGCACACGCTTCGCGCGTAAATGAAACGGAAATCGCGGGATATTTTGACACCACAGGAAGAGTATGGGGAGGAGTCGATAAGGCGCGGGTTTATTTTGTAGTCCGTTTTGAACGTCCTTTTCGTACATTAAACAGTTGGACTGGAAATGAAAGACAATGTGATATTACTCAGATGAACGGCTCTACAGAGGTGTATACCATACCAGGGTCTTCTTTTAAGCAGTCACCAACTTCTGGAGTAGAAGCTGATTTTGGGGGGGTGAAGCCTGGTGAACAGATTTTGGTGAAAACGGCCTTTTCGTATGTAAGCATAGAAAATGCAAGAGAGAATATGGACCAGGAATGTCCTCATTGGGATTTTGAGCAAGTGAGGACTGAAGCATTATCTGTCTGGAATGAGTGGTTGGGTAAAATTGATGTAAAAGGTGGAACCAACCAGCAAAAGATGAAATTTTATACGGACTTATGGCATGTGCTGCTGGGAAGGCATAAAATTGATGATATAGATGGCTCTTATCCGGATTATTTGAAGGGAGGGACAAGAGTAGGAAAAGCTACCCGTATCCACACACTTTCTCCAGAGTATAAGTCACGTATGCTGCCAAAAGGAAAGGATGGAAAAGTGATTCATCACATGTATAATTCGGATGCATTGTGGCTGACTCAATGGAATTTGAATACATTATGGGGATTAGCCTATCCTTCTGTATTGGATGAGTTTTCTGCTTCATTTCTTGAATATGACAGGAATGGAGGGTTGTTGCCTCGTGGTCCGTCTGTAGGTGCATATACGTATATAATGACAGGTTGTCCGGCTACTTCGATGATTACAAGTGCATACCAACGTGGCATTTATCGTAAGTGGAATCCGGAGAAAGCTTTTCAGGCGATGAAAAGGAATCATGAAAAAGGAGGAATGCTGGCTTTTGATATGGACCGGGAGCTGGATTTTTATGTAAAACATGGATATTGCCCGAATGATGCCGGTCTGACCATACAGTGGGCTTTTGAAGACTGGAGTTTAGGGCAGATGGCTCTAAAAATGAAGAAACAGAGAGAGGCAAAGTATTTTCAGAAACGTTCTATGGGCTGGAAAGTTTCCTTTCATCCGGAGTTAAAATTAATGATACCGCGAAGTGAAAATGGTGATAGGCTGCATACGGACCCTCTGTCGGAAAAGGGGTTTGTTCAAGCTAATGCATGGCAGGCTACTTTTGGTCTGTCGCACGATATTCAGGGTTTAGCCCGTATGATGGGAGGAAAAGATAGTCTGGCGGTCAGATTGGATGAGGCTTTTCGAAAGTCGGCAGCAGATGATTTTCTGTTCAGCTATGTAAGTTATGCCAATCAGCCGGGTTGCTCAAGTGCACATGTGTTTTCGCATGTAGGGTATCCTTGGCTTACTCAGTATTGGGTACGTCAGGTTGGGAAGCAAACGTATGGAGCTATCACTCCAGAAAAGGGATATACTGGAAATGATGAAGACCAGGGACAGATGGCCGGTGTCAGTGCTTTGATGGCAATCGGATTATTTAGTCTGGACGGAGGTTCTTCCTCGCATCCATGCTATGACATCACAAGTCCGGTGTTTGATGAGATTACGATAAAGCTGGATTCTGATTATTATGCTGGAAAAGAGTTTAAAATTGTGACTCATCATAATTCTGAGGTAAACTGTTATATACAAAAAGCTACGTTGAACGGGAAAGCTTATAATTTCTATCAGTTGCTCCATCCAGATTTTACACATGGGGGAATATTAGAATTGTGGATGGGGTCTGCTCCTAATAAAAATTGGGGGAAATCTATGTCGGAAAAGTAGTTTGGTAATGATATGAAAATATTTTTTCTTATGACATAAAAGCTACTTTTATGACAGAGTAAATACAAAGTGAACTCGTGACTGGATAACGATTCCTTGTTTTTCCTTGTGTAAGGAGAGGCAAGGAATTGTTGTTTTTATCAGTGTGCTAAGAAGAGACTGAAATGTCTTTATGTAAATCTCTGTTTATTGGAGGGATTTTTATGTTTCCCATGAGGGAAACATAGGTTTCTCAATGCGGAACCGTATGTTCCTGGTTCGGAAAACGTAGGTTTCTCTGTGGGGAAACGTAGAAAATGTAAAGGGATTCTTTAAAAAAGACAGAAATGTTTTATGTTTCATGGTCGTAAGCATGTTCCGTTTATTCCCGATTCTTATTAATAGATATTTTTAAGACTTAAAAATCAGTCTTTAAAAGTGATGAAGAGAAGAAAAATGCATATTTTTGTATTCGAAACTAAAATCCTTAAATAAATAGTATGAGAAAAATCGCTGGTTTTATTTGTTCATGGTTTAGCGTTTCCTTAATCAATATAGATTATAATTTTTAGTATGAGTGTCGTTGATTTCTGCAGAAACGGTTATTTCTTAAGATAAATATGTAAACTTTAAATTTGATACAATGAGACATCTGATTCTATGTAGTGTGATGTGGTTGTGTGGACTGATGATGGCGGCAGGCCAGAATGTGCCACAAGTGATACCTGCCTTGCAGCAGTGGAAATCGGCAAAAGGAAAACTGGTGCTTCCCGAAAAGGGAAAGGTGATTATCTCCCCGGATGAGGCGAAGGAGCTGAAGGAGGGAGCTGAAATCCTGGTACAGGACCTGAAGGATATGTTTGGCTGGGATTATCGTGTCGTAACGGGGAAAAAGGAAAAAGGAGCGGTCTGCCTGGCATTAGGCAAGCCGGACAAGACGCTGGGCGAAGAAGGATACCGGATGGATGTCCGGAGTGAGGTCACGATTGAGGCTCCTACTTCTAAAGGTGTTTTCTGGGGGACGCGTACCTTGCTCCAGATGATTCATAACCAGCCGGAAGGACTGATGAAAGGTCGGGCTACGGACTTCCCGCTCTATCCGAACCGGGGATTCATGATTGACGTGGCCCGCAAGTTCTTTACGATGGATTTTCTGCGTGACTATGTGAAGATTCTTTCGTTCTACAAGCTGAATGAGTTGCAGGTGCATCTGAATGACAACGGTTTCGTGCAGTTTTTCGGAAACGACTGGAACAAGACCTATGCGGCTTTCCGTCTGGAAAGCGAACGCTTCCCGGGGCTGACGGCGAAGGACGGTTCCTATACGAAGGAAGAGTTCCGCGACTTCCAGCTCATGGCCGCCCGCTATGGCATTAATGTGATTCCGGAAATCGACGTGCCGGCTCATTCATTGTCCTTCACGCACTATAATCCGCGTCTGGCGGCCGATAAAAAGGAATACGGAATGGACCATCTGGACTTGTACAAGCAGGAGGTTTATGATTTTGTCGATACATTGTTCGATGAATATCTCTCGGGCGAGAACCCGGTGTTTGTAGGTCCGGAAGTGCACATCGGTACCGACGAATATAACCGGAAAGAGTCGGAACAGTTCCGCCATTTTACGAATCATTATCTGGATTTTGTTTCAAAATATGGCAAGACTCCGCGTTTGTGGGGAAGCTTGAATGTCATGAAAGGCAATACGCCTGTCGATTTGAAAGGCAAGGTGGTGAGTGCATGGAACTATGACTGGATGGATGTGCAGACCTGTCTGTATGCAGGTGCCAAGGTGGTGAACTTGTGTGACGGACTGTTGTATCTGGTTCCTGCCGCTCATTATTATTATGACTATCTGAATTACCAGTGGCTGTATGAAAACTGGATGCCGGAGATGATGCGTCCGGAAGACCCGAAGATGACCGTCCGCCATCCCAATTTCCTGGGAGCGATGCTGGCTGTGTGGAACGACCATGTGGGCAACGGCATCAGCCAGCAGGATGTGCATTGCCGTACTTTCCCGGGATTGCAGATGGTGTGCGAGAAGATGTGGAAAGGAGAGAATAAGGATAAAGTGCCTTTCGAGCAGTTCATGGCACTCTGTGCCACTACTCCTGAAGCTCCCGGCGTGAACCTGCTGGCAAAAGTGGACAAGCGTACGGAGCTGACCGAAACGGGCAAGGAAGTGACATTGTCGGGAACGGAAGCGGTCACTACGGAGGTGGACGAAATCGGTTATCCTTATGCGGTGGAGTTCGAGCTGTGTCCGGATTCAGCACCTAATATTGATGCGATACTGTTCAAAGGCCCGCATTCGGAGTTTGTATCCAACTGGCAGAATACCGGAAAGTTTGCTTTCCGTCGTGACGGCTATGAGTTCGTGTTCCATTCTTATCGTCTGCCTGCCGGACAATGGACGAAAATACGTATCGAGGGAGACGCGAAAGGCACTTCCCTGTTTGTCGACGGGCAGCTTCAGGAAAGACTGGAAGGCCGTGTAAGCGAGCATTATAACGAAGTGCATAAACGGAAAGACCGCATCTGGTATCAGGAAACCTTGATTTTCCCGTTGAAACAGTTGGGAGATGCCAGGATGGGATTTAAGGGAAAGGTAAGAAATTTAATATGTATACCTCTTTAATATTATAAATGCCATGATGAAATTCTATCGTTTTTTGATGGTTCTGGGGCTTCTGGTATGGATGGCTCAGAATGTATCTTCGCAGAGCAGATACGATAAAGACAAGCTTTATAATCTGTATCCGGCAAAGGTCTCAGATAAGGTGCTGGGCTATGATGCGGGGGCGTCCGTGATATTGAAGTCATTGAGCCGTGATGACCGGAAACAGCAATGGAACATCAACGAGTTGTCGGGAAGTTTCCGTTTTGTGAATGTATTCGAAGACAAGGCGCTGAGAGCTGACGTAGACCATAAGGCATTGGTCGTTACAGAAGTAAACGGAAGTGATGAGGCGCAGTTGTGGAGCATACAGGAAACCGCAAACGGGGTGAGACTGGTTCCGGCCAATACTCCGTCGCTTATGCTGGTATGTCAGAAAGACGGCCGTCTGCAGTTGATGGACAGAAAGAAGGCTGAAACGATGGAAGCTTCTTTGTTCCAGATACGGGTAAGCGCCGTGCCTATGCCCGAAGGAGCTGGTATGGCTGCACGCGAAAAAGTGTACTGGGAAGATGAAACTCGCTTTGAAGAAAATAAGGAAGCCGGCCATGCCACGTATATGCCTTATCCTTCAGAGCAAGAAATGTTGGCAGACAAGGCTTTCTATGACCGTCCGTGGGAGGAAGTACATAACTCTGCCTATATATTGCTGAACGGTACATGGGCTTTCCACTGGGTGTCAGAACCCTCACAGCGTCCGCTGGATTTTTATAAGGAAGATTTTGATGTATCGGGATGGGACCGCATTCCTGTGCCGTCTAACTGGGAAATGCAGGGCTACGACCGTCCGATTTATGCCAATGTAGAATTCCCGCATGCCAACACACCGCCTTATATTCAGGCACGTAAAGGTTTTAACGATGGCGGAAAGAACTATGGTATCAATCCGGTAGGTTCGTATGTACGTACGTTTAATTTGCCGGAAGGCTGGGATGGAAAACGTACTTTCATTCATTTCGGTGGTATTTATAGTGCAGCTTTTGTATATCTCAACGGAAAATATGTGGGCTATTCACAAGGAGCAAACAATGTAGCTGAGTTTGATGTGACCAAGTACCTGAAACCGGGCGAAAATCGTCTGGCTGTGCAGGTGTTCCGCTGGTGTGACGGTTCTTATCTGGAATGTCAGGATATGTTCCGCATGAGTGGTATCTTCCGTGATGTGTATTTATATAATGTACCGAAAGTCAGCGTGCGCGACCATTACATTACTTGTCTATTGGATAAAGACAAGAACTATAAAAGTGGAACCATGAATGTGAAGTTGTCTTTGGATAACCGTGACAAGCTGAAGGGTACCAAGAATCTGCTGGTGCGTCTGTTAGATCCGGAAGGCCGTAAGGTAGCCGAGTCGGAAGTGGCTGTGAAATACGCTCCTTCTTCTCCGGTCAGCACGGCTAATGTGCTGTTCAATTTGTCCGGCCTGTCTTTGTGGACGGCGGAAACTCCTTCATTGTACACCGTGCAAGTGATACAGCGTCAGGGAGGAAAGGACGAAATGGCCTTTTCTACGAAATACGGTTTCCGTGACATCGAAGTGAAGGGCTCGTTGCTTTATCTGAATGGCAAGCGGGTATTCTTTAAGGGAACCAACTGGCATGATACGCATCCGATGTACGGACGGGCTGTGACGACGGAGTCCATGTTGTGGGATGTGCTGACCATGAAGCGGAACAACATCAATACGATTCGTACGTCGCATTATCCGAATGCCGCTAAAATGTATGCCATGTTTGATTACTATGGCCTGTACACGATGGATGAGGCTGACTTGGAAAACCATGCCAACCAGTCTATCAGTGACATGCCTTCCTGGATACCTTCGTTTGTAGACCGTATTGACCGGATGGTATTGAGAGACCGTAATCATCCGAGTGTGATTTTCTGGAGTCTGGGCAATGAAGCCGGAGGAGGAGCGAACTTCCGTGATTGCTATGACGCGGCCAAGAAACTGGACAGCCGTCCGGTGCATTATGAAGGCACGCGCGACGGGAAATCATACGGAGGTAACCGCTTCAGTGATTTCTATTCCAAGATGTATCCCAGCATGGACTGGATGGATGAGCATGTCAGTGCGTTCGATAAACCGCTGTTTGTGTGTGAGTATGCCCATGCCATGGGAAATGCCATCGGTAACTTGAAAGAATACTGGGAAAGCATTGAAGGAAGTACGGCTACTATCGGTGGGGCTATCTGGGACTGGGTAGACCAGGCTATTTATGAGCCACATGAAATGAAGAAGGGCATTTACCGCCTGCACACAGGATATGACTTCCCTGGCCCGCATCAGGGTAACTTCTGTTCCAACGGTATCGTACCGGCTACACGTGAAGAATCTCCGAAGCTGAAAGAGGTGAAAGCCATCTATCAGTATGTGGCCTTTAAGTGTGTAGGTACGGATGCTTCTCATAATATGGTCAATATACAGGTACGTAACAAGTATGCATTCTTGTCATTGAAAGACTTCGATTTGAAGTGGGAAAGCGTGAAGAATGGAGTGATTGTAGGAGCTGACAGCTTGAAACTGGAAAATATCCTTCCGGGAGATTCTACGGTGCTGCATCTGAAACTGTCAGGAGTTAATTTGGCGGATGCCAAGAAGGCAGGTGATGAAGTGATGATTAATCTTCATGTACGCATGTTAGCACCTACTGTATGGGCAGAGGCTGGACATGAAGTCGCAGCCTGCCAGTTTGAATTGCAGAAGAGAGCTGATTTGCCGCGACTGACATTTAAGAAAAAGAAAAATGAATGGACCATTCAGGAAACCGATAAACTGTTGATGCTTTATAACAAGCACCTCCGTGCAGCCTTCGATAAAGGAACCGGACAAATGGTACAATTGAACATGTCTGGAAAGGAAATCATCAGCCACAATGGCGGTTTCTTGTATGATAATCACCGCTGGATTGAGAATGACTTGTTTAAGGAAGTTGCTAACGGACTGGATGCAGCCGGTACGTGTGAGGTAAGTGTGGATAAAGGAATTGTACAGGTAAGTACCTCTCGTGGCGGTTCTTTGTGTGCAACCAACATTGTGTACACATTTATGCCGAATGGAGTAATAGACATGGATGTACGTTTCTCTCCTCAGACTGCGAACTTACGTCGCTGTGGATTGGTTTGCCTGCTGGATTCTACTTTGACTCAGGTAGACTATTATGCACATGGTCCTTGGGAAAACTATGTTGACCGTAAGGATGCATGTCCTGTGGGACGTTACACACTGGATGCAAATGATACTGGCAAGTATGTGAAACCCCAGTCTATGGGTAACCGGGAAGGTTTGCGTAGCATGGACTTGAAGGATGCTTCAGGAAAGGGTATCCGTATCCAGACACAGGGCAATGTTTCTTTCTCTGCTTTACGTTATACGGATGAAGACTTGATGAATACCAAACATACTTGGGAATTGCAACCGCGTCCATACGTAGTGCTTCACCTGGATGCAGCTTTGCGTGGAATAGGAAATGCAAGTTGTGGTCCGGAAACCATGCTGAAGTACCAGATTCCGCAGAAACCGATGAGCTATAAGCTTCGTATCTCCGCATTGTAAACAAATAGCCTAAAATAGACTTATGAAAAAAATTTATCCCGTTGCCGGTATGGTTGCTTTATCGGCCGTAACTACAGCCTGTCAGCAGGCTGATAAGCAAGAAAAGAAGCAATACAACATTGTGTATATCATGACCGATGACCATACGGCACAGATGATGAGCTGTTATGATACGCGCTATATGGAAACTCCCAATTTGGACCGCATTGCCAATGAGGGAGTGCGCTTCACGAACAGTTTTGTGGCAAACTCGTTGAGTGGTCCCAGCCGTGCCTGTATGATTACAGGCAAGCATTCTTGTGGCAACAAGTTCTATGATAATACTACTTGTGTGTTCGACAGTGCACAGCAAACTTTCCCGAAACTGTTGCAGAAAGCCGGTTATCAGACGGCGATTATCGGAAAGTGGCACCTGGAAAGTCTGCCTTCAGGGTTTGATTACTGGCAGATTGTGCCGGGACAGGGGGATTACTATAATCCGAATTTCATTACGCAACAGAATGATACCATTCAGAAGCACGGTTACATAACCAACATCATTACCGATGATGCCATCGACTGGATGGAACACAAGCGTGATGACAAGAAGCCGTTCTGCTTGTTCATTCACCACAAGGCTATCCATCGCAACTGGATGGCAGATACTTGTAATCTGGCCTTGTATGAAGACAAGACCTTCCCTTTGCCGGATAACTTCTTTGATGACTATGAGGGACGTGAAGCGGCTGCCGCTCAGGAAATGAGCATCGTGAAGGACATGGATATGATTTATGACCTGAAGATGCTTCGCCCGGACAAAAACTCTCGTTTGAAGACATTGTATGAAAGTTTCCTCGGCCGAATGGATAGTGCTCAGCGTGCAGCATGGGAGAAGTTCTATGGTCCTATTATCGAAGATTTCTACAAGAAAAATCCTCAAGGAAAGGATTTGGCCAACTGGAAGTTCCAGCGTTACATGCGCGACTATATGAAGACGGTGAAATCGTTGGATGATAATGTGGGTCGCGTATTGGACTATCTGAAGGAAAAAGGATTACTGGAGAATACGCTGGTAGTGTATACTTCCGACCAGGGATTCTATATGGGAGAACATGGTTGGTTCGACAAGCGTTTCATGTATGAAGAATCCATGCGTACTCCGCTGATTATGCGTTTGCCGGCTGGATTCACTCGTCGGGGAGACATTACTGAAATGGTACAGAACATTGACTATGGACCTACTTTTCTGGATTTGGCAGGAGTAGAAATTCCGTCTGATATGCACGGAGTATCTTTGTTGCCGTTGCTGAAAGGTGAACACCCGAAAGACTGGCGCAAGGCTTTGTACTATCATTTCTATGAATACCCGGCAGAGCACATGGTGAAACGCCATTATGGAGTGCGTACAGACCGTTACAAATTGATTCATTTCTATAATGACATTGATACATGGGAATTGTACGACTTGCAGGCAGACCCGCACGAAATGCACAATCTGTACGGACAGAAGGAGTATGAGGCAGTGGTTGACGAGTTGAAGGCAGAAATGCTGAAACTGCAGGAACAATATGATGATCCCGTGCGTTTCTCGCCGGAACGGGATAAGGAATAATCCGTAAGAAGATAGTTATAAATGGAAAATGTCCGGATGGCTTTAGTGAGCAGTCCGGACATTTTTTTGTGGTATGCTATAGGAATTTAGCTTCATTCTCAGCAGCTATTTTCTTAATTGCCTGTTGCGAGGCGATGAAACCGCCTCCGAGTACACGGTTCCCTTCGTAGAACACTGCCGACTGGCCGGGAGTGATAGCGGAAGCCTCTTGCTCAAACCGGATTAATAGTTGCCCGTTGTCCAGCAGAATTACACGGCAGGGAATTGAGCGGCTGCGGTAGCGGATACGTACCGAAAGCTCCTTGCAGTTGAGTAACTCCTCCAGGCTGGTCACGTTATAGTCTTCCACTAACATGTAGTAAGTTTTGAGCTGGTCGGCATCCCCTAACATGACCGTATTCTTGGCCGGATTGATTTTCAGCACATACGCCGGTTTGCCCAAAGCAATCTCCAGACCTTTTCGCTGACCGATGGTGTAGTAGGCAAATCCCTTGTGCTGTCCCAGTTTCAGGCCTTTGCTGTCCACAAACCATCCCGGACCAATTCTCTCATCAATGTCGGGGCAATGCTCTTTCAGGAATTCCCGGTAATCTTTTTCGATGAAGCAGATTTCCATGCTTTCTCCTCCTCGTGCTTTGGCTTCAAAACCTTTGGATGCCAAATAATCGCGCACGCTGGCTTTGGTCATTCCTCCCAGAGGAAACATCATGCGTTTCAGAATTTCTTGCGGAAGTTTCCACAAGAAGTAGGACTGGTCCTTCAGCGGGTCGTCTCCGGTCAGGATGTAACGATAACCGTTGAGGTCTTTCAGTTGGCAGTAATGCCCCGTAGCAATCCAGGCACAGTTGCATTTGTCTGCCCATTCACACAGAATCCGTTCCTTAAATAAAGGATTGCACATGACACAGGGGTTGGGAGTGCGTCCGCGCATGTATTCGTCAATGAAATACTGCACGATGACCTGCCGGAACTCCGTACGGACATCGGCCACGTGGTGCTCGATGCCTAAACGTGCTGCCAGCTCCTGAGCTTCTATGACTTCATTGGGCTGATCATTCCCGGGAGTGAAATGAGAGGCCACGTCCCAGGTACGCATCGTGACACCTACTACCTCATACCCTTGTTCCTGAAGCATGATGCAGGCAGCCGAACTGTCTATCCCGCCACTCATGCCAACCAGTACCCGTTTTTCTCTTTCTTTCATGTAAACAAGTTTTGTGTTAGAAGAATAATTCCGGCTGACGGCGGGCACTGAACTTCTCGTGAAGGATGGCAGCAAACGGGGTATTGAACTCGCGGGCTTCGTTTGGACAGCATTTCACGCAGGCACAGCATTTGATACACTTGTGAATATCTGTTTCAATGGAGCTCTGGTCTTCACTGAAATGGATGGCATGTGTAGGGCAGACTTCAATACATTCTCCACAAGCAAAACAACCGTCTGTGCAAGTCGGGCAGGCGGGGGCACCGGGTGTCAATTGTTTGTAGGGGAAATTTCCTTTTACCGTTAATTCTGTGATGGGGGTTCCGGTAGCTTGCAGTTTTTCCCATTTTTCCAGACTGCTTTTTCCAAACTCACGGGCCTGTTGCAAATCATCTGCATCCGGACGTCCGGCAGCAATGGGAAGTTCCGGTGTACTAAAACTATGTTCCCCGATGAATGCACCTGCAGTGAGAGGTACAAAACCGAGTTGGACAGCGGTGTCACGGAGCTCCAGTAAGGCATCCTCGTAATCACGGTTGCCATATACCACGACAAGGATGGCGGGTGAGCCGTTGCCTTTGAGTCGTTGCAGGCGCTGGAGTGCCGTGGCGGCTACACGGCCACCGTATACCGGAACGGCGATGACGCACAGTTCTCCGTTCATTTCAATAGGGGAGGTTTGTTCATCCAGCGTCAGGTCTGTTTCCATTCTTCTTCCCATGCCGATGCCTTCTCCGATAGCTCGTGCAATCTTGGCCGAGGTCTGTGTGGGTGAGAAGAATATCAGGTGGGTACCATTGAGTTGGGTTGTTGCTGATGTCATAAGCTTATTCTAATAGGTTTTGTAGTAGACAAAAATACAATATATAAACGAAAATCGGGATTCTTCATCGGGGATTCTTCTTTTATTCGTACTTTTGTGGTCATACTTTTAAAGAATTTATGGAAGAACAATTTGACATACGCGATTATAAACCAACCGGAAAAGAGCGTGATTTTGAGAACGCTCTTCGTCCGCTTCAGTTCGAAGATTTCAGCGGACAGGACAAGGTGGTGGATAACCTGCGCATCTTTGTAAAAGCGGCGAGACTTCGTGCAGAAGCGCTTGACCATGTTTTGTTGCATGGCCCTCCCGGATTAGGAAAGACCACACTGAGCAACATTATTGCCAATGAATTAGGAGTGGGATTTAAAGTGACTTCAGGACCGGTGCTCGACAAACCTGGTGATTTGGCCGGAGTACTGACCAGCCTGGAGCCGAACGATGTGCTGTTTATTGATGAGATTCACCGTCTGAGTCCGGTAGTGGAAGAATACCTCTATTCTGCCATGGAAGACTATCGCATCGACATCATGATTGACAAGGGACCTTCAGCCCGCAGCATACAGATTGACCTGAATCCGTTTACGTTGGTGGGAGCTACCACACGCAGTGGTTTGCTTACAGCCCCGCTTCGTGCCCGCTTCGGCATCAACCTGCACCTGGAGTATTATGATGATTCAGTACTTTCACGCATCATCCTGCGCTCCGCACGCATCTTGGATGTGCCGTGTGATGCAGATGCGGCAGGAGAGATAGCTTCCCGTAGCCGTGGTACCCCCCGTATAGCCAATGCCTTGTTGCGACGTGTGCGTGACTTTGCACAGGTGAAAGGTTCAGGAAGAATTGATTTGGAGATTGCCCGTTTTGCACTGGAGGCTCTGAACATCGACCAGTATGGTCTGGATGAGATAGACAACAAGATTCTGTGCACGATTATAGACAAGTTCAAGGGAGGTCCTGTGGGACTGACCACCATTGCTACAGCTTTGGGTGAAGACCCGGGTACGCTGGAAGAAGTGTACGAACCCTTCCTGATAAAAGAAGGCTTCCTGAAGCGTACCCCCAGAGGACGAGAGGTGACAGAGCTGGCATATAAACATTTAGGAAAAAGTAAATACAATAGCGAAAGAACGCTGTTTGATTGATAAACATTATGGCCGGAATAAAATCTTTGGCAAAGGATACTGCCATTTATGGACTGAGCAGTATCGTAGGACGTTTTTTGAATTATTTGTTGGTTCCTCTCTATACGGCAGTACTTCCTGCTGCTTCCGGAGGATATGGAGTCGTGTCGAATGTATATGCCTATACGGCACTGATTCTGGTGTTGCTGACCTTTGGTATGGAAACGGGATTTTTCCGTTTTGCCAATAAGTCGGACGAGGATGCGCAGAAGGTATATGCCAATTCCCTGCTGTTTGTGGGAGGACTCTCGCTGCTGTTTGTGGTGCTGTGCATGGTCTTTTTGCATCCGCTCTCAGCCTTGTTGGAGTATCCGGACCATCCCGACTATATTGCCATGATGGTGTGTGTGGTGGCCCTCGATTCCTTCCAGTGTATACCTTTCGCCTACCTGCGTTATAAGAAGCGGCCTGTCAAGTTTGCGGCCATCAAGTTGCTGAACATCATAGGAAACATTCTGCTGAATCTTTTCTTCCTGCTGGTATGTCCGTGGCTCGATGTCCATGCGCACGAAACCGTCAGCTGGTTCTATAACCCCGATTATCTGGTGGGATATATTTTCGTGTCCAACCTGATTATGTCGGCCTTGCAGATATTCTTCTTCATACCCGAGCTGCGCGGTGTGTCCTACCGTATGGACAAGGTACTGATGAAGCGCATGATTAACTACTCTTTCCCGATTCTGATATTCGGGCTGGTCGGTATCCTCAATCAGACGGTCGATAAGATGATTTATCCCTATCTGTTTGATGACCGTTCGGAGGGACTGGTACAGCTGGGTATTTACAGCGCCACCAGTAAGGTTGCATTGGTTATGGCCATGTTTACCCAGGCTTTCCGTTATGCCTACGAGCCCTTTGTTTTCGGTAAGAATAAAGATGCTGACAGCAAGAAGATGTATTCTTCTGCCATGAAGTACTTCTTTATCTTTTCTCTTTTGGCATTTCTGGCCGTGATGGGTTACATGGACATCCTGAAGTACATGGTAGCCTCCGACTATTGGGAAGGGCTGAGCGTAGTAGCCATCGTGATGCTGGCCGAGATAATCAAAGGTATCTATTTCAACCTTTCTTTCTGGTATAAGCTGACGGATGAAACCTATTGGGGAGCTTATTTCTCTCTTATCGGGTGTGCCGTGATTTTAGGCCTGAACATCTGGTTGGTACCTACTTATGGTTATGTAGCTTCGGCCTGGGCATCTGTAGCCGGATATGGCGTGATTACTCTGTTATCCTATTTCATCGGGCAGAAAAAATACCCTGTGGCTTATCCGCTGAAGCGGATGACCACCTACCTGATTTTGGCCTTGGTGCTTTATGTCTTGTCGCAACAAACACCTATCGCCAACCTTTGGTTACGTTTAAGCTACCGCACCTTATTAATATTGGTTTTTGTGGCATTTATTATCAAAAAAGATTTACCTTTAAGGAGTCTTCCATTTGTCAACCATTTCTTTAAATAAGAAATGTGGGGTGGGGCATATAGGCTGAATTGTAATTTATAAATCGGATAAGTATGGAACTAGGGAACAAGAGGAAATTCCTCCTTCGTAAATTCTTCAATGAGTATCTGGACTTGAACCGGAGCAAGGAAGATGAGCAGCTGACGGTAGATGCCATCCGCAGTGGAGTAGAGTTTAAAGGAACCAACCTTTGGGTCTTGATTTTTGCTACCTTTATTGCTTCATTGGGGTTGAATGTTAATTCTACGGCGGTAATTATCGGTGCCATGTTGATTTCTCCTTTGATGGGACCTATCATGGGAGTGGGCCTTTCTATCGGACTGAACGATTTCGAGCTGATGAAACGCTCACTGAAAAGTTACCTGGTAGCCACGCTGTTCAGTGTGACGACCGCCACAATTTATTTTTCTTTTACTCCGCTGGATGAAGTTCAGTCGGAATTGCTGGCACGTACCTCGCCTACCATATACGATGTGTTCATAGCCTTAGTGGGTGGTCTGGCCGGTATTGTGGCATTGGCCACGAAGGAAAAGGGAAATGTAATACCTGGTGTAGCCATTGCTACAGCCTTGATGCCTCCGTTGTGTACGGCCGGTTTCGGCATTGCCACGGGTAATCTGTTGTATTTCTTAGGTGCCTTCTATTTGTATTTTATCAACTCCGTTTTCATCAGCCTAGCTACTTACATCGGGGTGCGGGTGATGCACTTCCAGCGCAAGCAGTTTGTGGATAAAGCTCGTGAAAAGCTGGTAAAACGTTATATCATCTGGATAACCATCGGTACGATGTGTCCGGCAGTCTACCTTACTTATAATATTGTGCGGGAAACCTTTTACCAGTCTGCGGCAAACCATTTCATTGCAGAAGAATTGCAGTTCCCTGACTCTCAGATTTTAAGTCGAGAAATCTCCTATGACAAGCGTGAAATAAAGGTCGTGTTTGTGGGAAAGGAAGTCTCAAAAGACCAGATTGCAGCCGCCCAGCATCGCCTGGCAGATTATAATCTTTCGAAAACCAATCTGGTAGTATTCCAAGGAATGGGAGACGGCAGTGCGGTAGACATCAGCAACATCAAGTCGATGGTAATGGAAGATTTCTATCGGAACAGCGAAAAACGCTTGAAGGAGCAGGATGAGGAAATCAATACTCTGCGTAAGCAGTTGGCTGACTTTTCCGGTTCAGACTGGATGGGTAAGCAGTTAGGGCAGGAATTAAAAGTCTTGTTCCCCGAAATCAAAACTCTTTCCGTTTCAAAGAGTCTTCGTCTGTCGGTTGACAGTTCCCGGATAGACACCTTGACATACGCCATTATTGATTGTCAGCGGGTGCCTGATTCAAAGAGCCGTGACAAAATCGTGAAATGGCTGAAAGCAAAGACGGGAGATGCTCATTTACAGCTGATTGTGGAATAGTCCGCAAGCCGGATTTTATTGCATAAAAAAACGTCTTTACGTTTAGTTTAAAACACAAGTACGTTTTAGATTAAACGCAAAGACGTTTCGATTCAAACGCAAGTACGTTTTAGTTCAAATGCACTTGCGTTTTTTTGTCTTCAAAAATTAGCTTACTTCACCTTCTTTGTACAGCGGATGGCAGTCACTTCCTGAGCCTGTGGGTTGGTTGCTTTTCGCGTGCAGTAATCAAATTCTGCCGATTTCTCTCCGCTGAAAGAATTCCATTTCAGTTTCAGTTTGACAGTCTCTCCTTGCGTATCGGTCAGTTCATCCAGTTTGAAAGCAACCAGTGCATCTCCCATTTTGCCCTCTGTATCGCCAAAAGCATTGTGGCGGAATTCTACTTCATAAGAATTGTCCGGGTTCTTTGTACTGATCAGGTTGACAAAATGCGGTTGTCCGTTGCCCCAACGAGTCGCAAACCGAAGTGTCAGGTACCCGTCCTCTGCAATGGTTACCCAGTCATTCAGTATTTCTACCGGGTCGTTTCCATACGTACGATTGTTTTCCTCCTCTCCCAAATTAGGAGCCATTGGTTTGGTTAGTATACTGTCTATCCAGTTGATGAATACAGCTTTGTCATATTCCTGAGGAGCTTCGTCGGCCAATTCAATATTGGCCAGTGCTCTTACTTCCTTCTCACCAAAAGGAGAGCTTGCCATGTTTACCGGACGCAAGGTTGTGCTGTCATCCAGTTGCAAGTATGGTGTATTGTCTGCACTCTGTTTTACAGTGACAAGTGCATTGGCGTAATAGTGTGAAAGAGAAAGGTTGTTATCGTCATCGTCCAGACACGATTGACCCCCCATAGATAAACACAGAGCTGTCAGGATGAAGAATCCTTTGCGAATGAATGATTGAGTTTTCATAATACATTATTTTTTAAGTTTACTCTCTTCTTGTCGTTTTGTACATAAAATGCTTGAAGTGGGTAATTCCTGCATGTAAAATGGTTAAATGGTGTTTTATTTTCGCAAAGGCACAAAAAAAGCAGTTACGAAATTCGTAACTGCTTTTTTGTGGACCAGCCAGGGCTTGAACCTGGGACCTCCAGATTATGAGTCTTTTTGTGGGGTATTTCATGTAATTACATGAGGTACTATTGCGCTGATAATCAGTGACTAATGAATTTTGCAGTTTGCAGGAAAATCACTATATTTGCACCAGTTTTCATGCGAAAAGGTCACCTGAAGGTCACCAAATGAACACGATTTCACTTGTAAATGAAGGTATTATGGAGAATGGAAAGATGAATAAGGTTACTAAAACTACAAAAGAGGATGCAAAAACCACATCAAGAGGAGAAAAATGCCTTGCGAAATTCACGGCTGCGAATGGCAATGTATATGGTTCGCTGACTCTTGACATACGAAAAGCGGGCGACTATTCGCAAC
>OGFL01001238.1_pt1 | contig 18771 bp, 15 predicted proteins | sample 1570911 | NCBI WGS metagenome assembly OGFL01 (sample SAMEA2582050, study PRJEB24529) | metagenome | biome: Human gut stool | place: China | collected 2011 | reverse complement strand
TGGTGCAGTACAGACGATCCTTGGTGACGTCCAGATAGAAGTTGGACATGGCCACGACACAGAAGTTGTAGACAGCGTGGTAGACCTTGTTGAAGTCATACACAGCATAACCGGCGTTGGTGTTGACGATGAGGTCATCCAGCGCAGCCAGAGCCCAGCGGTCGATGTCCTGCAGCTGGTCGTCAGCCACACAGTCGGTGTTGGGGTCGAAGCCGTCGAGGTTGCCCAGAATGAAGCGGGCGGTGTTGCGGATCTTGCGGTAGGCCTCGCTCAGCTGCTTGAAGATGTTCTTGCCGGCACGCACATCGACGGTGTAGTCGGAAGAAGCCACCCACAGGCGGATGATGTCAGCGCCGTAGTCCTTGATGATCTCGCTGGGCTCGACGCCGTTGCCGGCGCTCTTGTGCATCTGCTTGCCCTGCTCGTCCACGACCCAGCCGTGGCACAGAACGGACTTATAGGGTGCGCAGCCCTTGCTTGCGACACTGGTCAGCAGGCTGGACTGGAACCAGCCGCGGAACTGGTCGCCGCCCTCCATATACATATCGGCCGGGAAGCGCAGCTCGGGGCGCTCTTCCAGAACGGCAGCATGGGTGGAGCCGGAGTCGAACCAGACGTCCATGATGTCGGTGTCCTTCGTCCACTCGGAAGCGCCGCACTTCTCGCAGACTTCACCAGCGGGGATGATCTGCTCAGCGTCATACTTGTACCAGGCGTCGGAGCCCTCCTTGCGGAACAGGTCGCTGACGGCCTTGATGGTGGCGTCGGTGATGTGGTAAGCGCCGCACTTCTTGCAGTAGAAGGCCGGGATAGGCACACCCCAGGTGCGCTGACGGCTGATGCACCAGTCGTTGCGGTCGCGCACCATGCCGTGCATCCGGTCATGGCCCCAGTCGGGCATCCAGGTCACGGTGTCGATGGCCTTGTAGACGTCCTCACGGAACTTGGCGATGGAGCAGAACCACTGCTCGGTAGCGCGGAAGATGATGGGATTATGGCAGCGCCAGCAGTGCGGATACTGATGCTTGATGTGCAGCTGGCCCATGACAGCGCCGGCGGCGGTCAGGTCGGCCAGAATGGTCTTGTTGGAAGCCCAGACGCGCTGACCAGCGTACTTGCCGGCCTGCTCGGTCAGATAGCCGCCGTCGTCCACGGGGACGGTGATGGGGATCTGGGGGTACTTCTGGCAGACGTTGAAGTCATCGACGCCGTGGCCGCCGGCGGTGTGGACGCAGCCAGAGCCGCTTTCCAGCGTGACGTGGTCGCCGAGGATGACCCAGCCTTCCTTGGGCAGGTAGACGTGGTTATAGCGCATCAGCTCGAACTCAGCGCCGCTGACCGGCTCGCCCACCACCTCGTAATCGGTGATGTGGCAGGAGTCCATGACGCTCTTGACCAGGTCGGTGGCCATGATGTGGAACTCATCGCCGATCTTGACGAAGGAGTACTCGAACTGGCCGTTCAGGCAGATGGCCTCGTTGGCGGGCAGCGTCCAGGTGGTGGTGGTCCAGATGACGAAGTAGGTCTTCTCCATCGGGATGCCGTGCTTTGCCAGAACGCCGTTGGGGTCCTGAGAGACGTGGAAGCGGACGAAGATAGAGTCGCACTCGTCCTCGCCGTACTCGATCTCGGCCTCAGCCAGAGCGGTGCGGCAGTCGGGACACCAGTAGACAGGCTTCAGACCCTTGTAGATATAGCCCTTCTTGGCCATCTCGCCGAAGATCTCGATCTGACGGGCCTCAAACTCGGGCTTGAGGGTCAGATAGGGATGCTCAAAATCGCCGATAACGCCCAGACGCTTGAACTGGTCGCTCATGATGTCGATGTGCTCGGTGGCGAACTTCTCGCAGATCTGGCGCAGCTCGAGCTTGGAGATGTCCTTCTTCTTCTCGCCGACGGAGGACAGGGCCTTCAGCTCAATGGGCAGGCCGTGGGTATCAAAGCCGGGCACATAGGGAGCCTGGAAGCCCTCCATGTTCTTCTCGCGGATGATGATGTCCTTGATGATCTTGTTCAGCGCGGTACCCATGTGGATATTGCCGTTGGCATACGGAGGGCCGTCGTGCAGGATGAACTGAGGTTTGCCCTCGTTGTGCTTCATGAGCTGGTTGTACAGGTCGTTGTCGTCCCAATCCTTGAGCATGACCGGTTCCTTCTTGGGCAGGCCGGCGCGCATCTCAAACAGGGTCTTGGGCAGATTCAGAGTACTGTCGTACTGAGACTTATTCTTAGCCACTGGTTTTACACTCTCCTCTATTGGTTTTGCAGTCGCAAACAGCGCAGCTACGCGCTTATTTTATCAAAACAGCTTTACGGCACACAAATGGCGCCTTGCTGTCGATGCTTAGGGAATTATTCGCTGAAGCTCACGCCCTGAAAGACAGCGTTGGGGTCTGCCGGGGGCGGGTCGAGCTTGAGCTGAGATTCGTCCTTCTCCCAGAAGTCCTCGCCGGCCTTCTCGGGGGCGGCGTCTTCCGTCTCGGCAGCGTCCGCAGCGGGTGCTGCTTCCTCGGTGGCATCGGCATCCTCGGTTTCGGGCAGCTCAGCCTCGGCATCCTGTGCGGGGGTCTCTTCTTTCTGCTGGAACTCCGGCAGACGGCTCAGGGACTCCACATGGGTGCGGTAGAGGTTCAGCACGTCGGACTTGAAGCGGGTGACCTCGAGACGAACGCGGTCATACTCACGCTCTTCGGCCAGCTTTTTGTCGTTGGCCTCGCTGATGATCTCGTCGGCGCGGTCGCTGGCCTTCTGCAGCAGCTCGTTGGCATCCCGGATGATGTCGTCGCCGCGCAGATTTGCACGGTGCAGGATGTCCTCGGCCTTCTGGTTGGCCTCGCGGATGACGTTTTCGCCCATGCGCTGCGCGTTGATGAGGGCGCTCTTGAGCATATCGCCGTCGGCCTCATAGCTCTGCATATTGCGGCGCAGGGTCTCGTTCTCGGCAGTCAGGTCGGCCACCTGCTTGCGCAGGGCCTCCATCTGCTCCGCATCCTGCCCGAGCTGCTGCTCTACCTTATCCAGAAAGCGGTCAACATCCTCGGTACGGTAGCCGCGGAGGTTTTTTTCGAATTGCACAGAGCGCACGTCCTGCGGTGTCAGCATAATGATCTCCTCCATTTTACCCAGTCGTCCTTCTCAATATTGGAAGAACTCGATGATTTGTCGGTCTTTTTTGCTCTTGCCCGGCAGGGCTGTGAGGCGGAAGCGCCCTTTGCCCCGCACTGTGAACACGTCAGATTCGTATACCGGCGCATGGGCGCTGGAAACGGGCAGATGGTTGATCTCTACCCTTCCCGCTGCCACAAGCTCTGCGGCCATGCCCCGGCTGCACCGCAGCATGGCGGCAAGTACGGCATCCAGACGCAGCGACGATACGGTCGCGGTCTGTAACCGGCGCTCTGCCTGCGCAAACTCCGGTACTTCGTCCAGCGCCAGCTGCTGGGCCGTCACCTCGGTGCGGCCCACACTGCGCAGCTCCTGACAGATAAGGGCTGCAGCAGGCTCCAGCGCGAACAGATAAGCGGTACCCGGCTCCTCCGGCGGCAGGACGATGTCGCCCAGCGCCTCGCGGCGAAGCTCGAGCCCCATCAGGCTGCCCAGATAATCCTTATGGACGGGCAGCTGCGCCCCGGCCAGCGCACGGCACCTGAGCCGGACGCAGCAGACAGGGCTTGCAGGGCAGCAGTCTTCCGGCTCGAGGCAGAGCACCCGGCGCTCGGCGTCGGGCCAGCCGCCCTCGAAGCGGCAGCTTTCCTCTGGCGCACCGGCACGGTTGAGTGCCGCCTGCGCCAGCTGCTGTTCTCTGTCGCTCAGGAACGCCGAATAACGGGCGATGCCCCGGCCGAAGGCGGCGCGGGCCAGGTCCTCGACATGACGCATGAGGAAGCGTTCCTCATCGTTCTGCGCCGGGACGAAGCCCCGCACGGCGCTTTGCTGGGTATCAATAGAACGCGCCATTGTTCTCCAGCTCGTCCAGCAGGTCGCCCATGATGTCTACATTGTAGGGAGTAATGATGAAGGTGCTGTTGGCCACCCGCTTGATCTGGCCGTTGTTGGCGTAGGCCACACCGGAGAGGAAGTCCACCAGACGGCGGGAAACCTCCTTGTTGGTGGATTCCAGATTCAGCACGACGGTGCGCTTGTTGTTCAGGTGGTCTGCAATCGTGCTGGCATCCTCGAAGTGCTCGGGCTTGACCAGAACGACCTTGAGCTGGGTGGTAGCATGGATGTTGACCACCTTGCCGTTCCGCTTGGGGGCTGCGCCCTCTTCGGGCTCGTCCTCTCCCTCGTTGCCTGCGACGCCGAGACCGCTGTTGTTATTCACCATCTGAGGACCGTCGTCCATGTACTGATCGTCGTAATCGTCCTCACTGCCGAAAAGCCCTTTTTTCAGGCTGTCCACAAAAGACATAGAAACTTGCTCCTTTCATTCGGGCAGCTCACGCTGCCTGGCACCCCTTTGTGAAAAAGAGGTGCTAATAGCTTTTTCTATTATCTGATTTTTTGCGTCAGATGTCAATAACTACAAAAGCTTTCCATCATACAAATTTTGTCCGGAGACGATGATCTCGTCGTAAAGGCGGACTTCGCTGACGGTTTTTGTCTTATCCGAGCTGCTGGGCATGACGATGCGGTACTCGCCGTCCGTCACCAGCGGATGGTCATTATCCACGGGGTCGATCTTGCAGAAACGGGCAAGATTGCCGTATTTGACATAGACGCCCGGGATGTAGTTCTCGCCCTGCGTCTCAGACTCAGTGCCGTCCTCTTTCAGATAATGGATCGCGTCGATGGGAACACGCAGGCCGGTGGTCTCGCCCACGATGATCTGGGCGCTGGCCCGGTTGAGCCGCAGCACATCGCCGTTGATGATCTCGCAGGTGATGACAAAGCGGGCCAGTCCGGTCGCTTCGTCGATGGTCACCTCGGAGACGGAGGCCTTGAGGGGCGTCTCCATCTGGCCGGGGAACTTTATCTTCACCGAGCGGGTCAGGGGCTTGCCGTTGTCGCCCAGCAGCTTCTCCCCTTCCTTGGCCGAACAGAGGCCGACGTACCGCCACGCAAAGCCCGAGACGATCTTGCCCGCGCAGCCGTCCAGCGGCAGCTCGGGGTCAGAGTTCAGATACGCCTGCAGGTCGGTGGTGTTCAGCGCGAGGATGTCGTCCGCCCCGGCGTTGAGCCGCCCGCTGGCAGAGCTGCGGATGAAGTAACCCGTCTGAGGGGCGGTGATCTGGGTCGGCTCTCCCAGCTGGGCCTGCACCTGCGCCGACTGCTCGGTGAGGGAGGCGATCTGGGCCGAGAAATCCGAGACTTCACCGGTGATGACCCAGAGCTTGTTCTGAGCGAGGATGTAGTTTTCTTCGCCCTGGGCTGTCTCGTCGTAGGCAGAGCTGTCCAGCGCATCCATCATATCATAAAGCGCGGAAGCCCGCTCTTTTTTCAGAGAATCCAGCTGGGTGGCGGTGGTATTCTGAGAGCGCTGCAGAAGCTCGATCTGGTCGTTCAGGCTGGTGAGCTGCTGGCGGAGGCCCGCCTGTTCCGGGCTGCTGTAGAGCTCCGCTACCGCAGCCCCCGCCGAGACGCGCTCGCCGTCGGCCGCGAGATAGCCCAGCGTTCCGCCGCCGGGAACATAGACCTCATCGAAGAGGAGAACGCCGTCGGCGTCCACCGTATCCGCCACGGTGGCAAGAAGCGCCGTCTCGTAGGTGTTGGGCGGGAAGAGCACCTGCAGGGCCTGATAGCCCACATAGATGCCCGCCAGCACCACGACGGCGATGACGAAGCCTGCCAGCTTGCCCAAAGCGCTGGACGCGCCGGGATCCGAGCGTGGTCTATCCATCATAAAAGGTCACCCTTTCGCTAAAAAATCTTGGGTCAGCTGCACAGCCCGGGCTGTAACGTCCGGCGCAGAGGCGTCCAGCCAGACCACGCCGTCCATATGGCGGAACCAGGTCAGCTGGCGCTTGGCGTAGTTGCGGGAGGCCTGCTTGAGCTTTTCGGTGCAGGCACCCAGCGGGGCCGTTCCCTCAAAATAGGGGAAGAACTCCTTGTAGCCGATGGCCTGCGCTGCCGTGCGGTAGGTCTGGCGGTGGTCATAGACCAGCTTTGCCTCATCGAGGAGGCCGGCGTCCAGCATCTTGTCCACCCGCAGGTCGATGCGGCGGTAGAGCTGGGCGCGGCCGGGAAAGTCCAGACCCAGCACCAGCGAACGATAGGGCCGCTCCGGCGGGAGGGACTGGGCCTTCTGCTCGCTCAGACGCTTGCCGGTGGCGCGGAAATGTTCCAGCGCCCGCAGGACCCGCACCTGATTGTTCGGATGGATGGCGGCGGCGGCTTCCGGGTCGGCGGCCTGCAGCTCTTTGTACATGGCCTCCGGGCCTTTTTCCGCCATCTCTGCGGCCAGTTGTTCCCGCAGGCCGTCCGGCGTCTTCTCGGCGGCGAAGCGGACACCGCACAAAAAGCTCTGGACATAGAGGCCCGTGCCTCCCACGAGGATGGGCAGACGGCCCCGGGCGGAAATGTCCGCCTCGAGCGTTCCGGCCAGCGCGACGAAATCCGCCACGCTGAAGGGCTCGTCCGGCTCCAGAATATCCACCGCATGGTGCGGGACGCCGTGGGTCTCTTCGGGTGCGACCTTCGCCGTACCGACGTCTAGCCCCTTATAGATCTGCATCGAGTCGGCGCTGATGACTTCGCCCTCGAAAGCTTCGGCCAGCGCCACGCCGAGAGCGGTCTTGCCGGTGGCAGTGGGGCCGACGACGGCCAGCACCGGATGCTTCTGATTTCTATCACACGATTCGGCCAAACTGCTTTTCCAGCTCCTTTCGGGTGAGTTTGAGGACGCAGGGGCGCCCATGGGGGCAGAAGGGCGGCACTTCGCCGGAGAGAATTTTTTCGGCCAGCGCCATCAGCTCCTGCGGCGAGGTGTGGTCGCCCGCCTTGATGGCGGCGCGGCAGGAGATGGAGTGGAGCACCCACTCTGTCCGCTCGTTCAACGCGTCGCGGCTGCCGTGGGCCAGCTTTGCCGCCAGCTCGACCAACAGATCTTCGGCACTGCCCTGCTCCACATCAGCGGGGACCGAGCGCAGGCAGACCGAGCTGCCGCCGAAATCGCTCACCTCGAGGCCGGCGCTTTCCAGCAGGTCGAGGTTGGTCAGCAGAGCGGTCTTTTCCTCGGCGGAGAGCTCCACCACCAGCGGCTCCAGGAGGAGCTGGCTGGGGACATCGCCGTAGTGGGCGGCCAGTTTCTCGAAGAGCTGGCGCTCATGGGCGGCGTGCTTGTCAATGATGCAGATCTCGTCGCCCCGCTCCGCGAGGATATAGGTGCGGAAGATCTCGCCCACATACCGCAGGGGCTCCGGGCCGTCCTGAACGTCAAAGCCCAGCTGCTCCGGGGCTGCGCTCTGCTGCGGCTCATCCGAAGCTTCCGGCAGCGGCGGACGCTCCGGTTCTTCCGGGGCAGGCTCCCACGCGGCCATATGATCGCGGGTGACATCCGGCAGGTCCATGTCTGCCTCGATGTCCAGCTGTGACTCACTGGATGCAGCCCGGAAGGGCGGCGGCTCAAGGACGCTTTCCTCCTGCGGCGGCTCAGGACTGTGGAGGGCAGCGTTCATCGGAAGAGGCTCGGAGGCCGCAACCGTTGTCCATGTATGTTCCGGCTCAGCGGCAGGCATTTCCGGGGCTTTTACGGGCAGCGGGAGGATGTCCCGCTCCGGGGCAGAGGGCTGTGTCGGGCGGGGCGTCACAGACGCTGCCGGTGCCGCCGGGCAGAGAGGTTTTTCCTCCGGGTGCGGCAGGCTTCCCGGCTCTGCCTGGCCCGAAATCACCGCCGAAAGTCCTGTAAAGTTATTGTTCTTTACAGCATTTTCTTCTTTATTTCCGCTATTTTCATGTTCGTTGGATGCATCATCCTCTTTCTCGCTGTCAAAGACGAACTGTCTCTCCCCTGTGCCCGGCTGGCTCAGTGCCAGCTTGACAGCATGGTAGACGAGGTCGAAGATGTCGTTTTCCCGGGCAAAGCGAACTTCTGTTTTTGCCGGATGGACGTTGACATCCACAAGGTCGGCGGGCATCTCAAGAAGCAAGATTCCTCCAGGAAATTTGCCCTGCATCGTGGTACCCTTGAACGCCATCTCCATGCCCGCCATCATGGTGCGGTTGCGGACATAGCGGCCATTGATATAGAAATACTGCATACTGCGGCTGGCGCGGCAGCTGCGGGGCTGAGTGATGAGCCCCCAGACCCGGTAGACGCCCTCGCGGTTATCCACCTCCACGAGGTCACGGCTGAACTCCCGGCCCAGCACGGCGTAAGCTGCGCTGCGGAGCTGGCCGTCACCGGGGGTGACATACTGCAGTTTGCCTTCGCGGATGAACTTGAAGCTCACCTCGGGGTGGCTCAGGGCCAGATGGCCCACGATGTCGGCCACGAAAGTACCCTCGCTGGAATCCTTTTTGAGGAACTTCATCCGGGCGGGCGTGTTGAAAAAGAGGTCACAGACCCGGATGGTGGTGCCGACGCCTCGCGCACCCGGCTCGATGGGCTGCTCTTCCCCGCCCTCGATACGGTAGAGGGAAGCGCACTCGTCGGCCTCGGTGCGGGTGAGCACTTCGACGCGGGCCACGCTGGCGATAGAGGCCAACGCTTCGCCGCGGAAGCCCAGCGTGTGGATGCTGGTGAGGTCGTCTTCCGTCCGGATCTTGCTGGTGGCATGGCGGATGAAGGCCGTGGGGATGTATTTTGCCTCGATGCCGGTGCCGTTGTCGCTGATCTCAATCAGACGGACGCCGCCCGACTCGATGGAGACGGTGATTTGAGACGCACCGGCGTCGATGGAGTTTTCCAGAAGCTCCTTGACGACCGACGCGGGCCGCTCGACCACCTCACCGGCGGCAATGAGTTCTGCCGTGTGCTTGTCGAGAACGTGTATCTCTGCCATTCGTTTCCCTCCGTTTCAAATAAAATCAGCCATTCAGGCTGCCGCTCAGGGTCTTTTTCAGCTCGTAGAGGAAGTTCAGCGCCTCGATGGGGGTCAGGGTCTCAACGTCCAGTGCCTCGAGCTTTTCCATCATCTCGCTGGGGACGGCGGGCGAAGAATACTCCTGCAGGGCGTCGAAATCCATCTGCTCCACCTTGTTCTTCGGGGCAGACGCTTCCAACGTGCGCAGCACCTCATGGGCGCGGCGGGTCACGGTGCCGGGCAGACCGGCCAGCTTCGCCACCTCGATGCCGTAGCTGTCGTCGGCGGGGCCGCGGATGATGCGGCGGAGGAACGTGATGTCCTCTCCCCGCTTCTTGACCGCGATGTTGTAGTTTTTGACGCCCTCGATGGCCCCTTCCAGGTCGGTCAGCTCGTGGTAATGGGTGGCGAAGAGGGTCTTGCAGCCGAGGCCCTTGGCCGGGTCGGAGATGTGCTCCACGACGGCCCGGGCAATGCTCATGCCGTCGAAGGTAGAGGGGCCGCGGCCAATTTCGTCCAGCACAACGAGGCTCTTGGGGGTAGCGTTCTTGAGAATTTCGGCCACCTCGGTCATCTCGACCATGAAGGTGGACTGGCCGGCGGCAAGGTCGTCCGATGCGCCGATGCGGGTAAAGATGGCGTCCACGACGCCCACATGACAGCTGGTCGCCGGGACGAAGGAGCCGATCTGTGCCATCAGAGCGATAAGGGCGTTCTGGCGCATATACGTCGATTTGCCTGCCATGTTCGGGCCGGTGATGATGAGACAGCGGTCGGTGGTGCAGTTGAGTTTGGTATCGTTGGGGACGAAGAGGCTGCCTTTCAGCATCTGCTCGACCACCGGGTGGCGGCCCTCGGTGATGGTCAGCTCGTCGCTGTCATCCACCACAGGGCGGCAGTAGTTGTTTTCAGCGGCCACCTGCGCCAGCGCCGCCAGCACGTCCAGCTCGGCCACAGCATTTGCCGTCCGCTGGATGCGGTCGAGCTGACCGCCGATCGTTTCCAGCAGTTCCGAGAAGAGCCGGTGCTCCAGCGCAATGAGACGCTCATGCGCACCTAAGATCTTGCTTTCCAGCTCTTTCAGCTCCTGGGTGATATAGCGCTCGCCGGAGGTGAGGGTCTGCTTGCGGATGTAGGTCTCGGGGACCATGGATTGATAGGAGTTGCTGACTTCGATGTAGTAGCCGAAGACGTGATTGTAGCCGATCTTCAGCTTGGGGATGCCGGTCTCCTGCCGCAGGCGGGCTTCCAGCTGGGCCAGGACCCCCTTGGTGTTGTCGCGGATGGAGCGCAGCTCGTCCACCTCGGTGTGGTAGCCCTTGGCGATGACGCCGCCGTCCTTGAGGGTGGAGGGCGCATCCGGGTCGATGGCGGCGAGGATGGCCGTCTTCACATCGTCCAACAGGTCGATCTGTCCCGCAAGCGCAGTCAGCTCCGGGCAGCTGCAGCTCTCGGCCTGCGTCCGCAGTTCCGGCAGGCGCTCACAGGTCTGGGCCATCGTGTAGATCTCCTTGGGGGTGGCGGAGCCGTAGACCGCGCGGGTCATCAGGCGCTCGAGGTCGGCGATGTAGTGGAGCTGTTCGATCAGATCGCCCCGCTGCATGGTCTGGTTCACAAGGCTTTCCACCGCGTTGAGGCGGCGGTTGATGGCGGCGCTGGAAATGAGCGGCTGCTCGATCCAGCTGCGGAGCATCCGCTTGCCCATGGCGGTGCTGGTCTTGTCCAGCACCCAGAGCAGCGTTCCCCGCTTTTCGCGGCCCCGCAGCGTCTCGGTCAGCTCGAGATTTGCCCGGGTGACCGGCGACAGGCTCATGAACTGAGCTTCATTATATGTGATGACCGTTTTCAGGCGCTCGACGCCTTTAATTTGCGTATCATGGAGATATTCCAGCAGCGCGGCCATTGCCAGGCGGACAAGGCCGTCTTCTGCGATGCCGGTCTTTGCGGCCCAGTCGCGGCCAAACTGGTTCTCGAGGGAGATGGCCACGAGGCCCGGGGCGTACCGCTCCTCTTCCACCAGCTCGACGGCGCATTCCATATTCTTTTTGATGTAAGCGGTAATTTCCCGGCAGTCCAGCAGACCCGGGTTCATCAGTACCTCGCTGGGGTGGTAGCGGCAGAGCTCCGCGATGACCGCCGGGGCGATCTTTTCCCGCTTGAGCTCGGTGATATGGGCCGTGCCGGTGGAGACATCCGCAAAGCAAAGGCCCGCTGCGCCGCCTTTCAGAAAAATACTCGCAATGTAGTTGTTTTTGTCATCCTGAAGCATACTGCTCTCGATGACGGTGCCGGGCGTGACCACGCGGATGATGTCGCGTTTCACAAGACCCTTGGCCTTGGCCGGGTCTTCCATCTGCTCACAGATGGCGACCTTGTAGCCCTTCGAGATGAGGCGGGCCACATAGCCCTCATAGCTGTGGAACGGTACGCCGCACATGGGCGCGCGCTCTTCGAGGCCGCACTGCTTGCCCGTGAGGGTCAGATCCAGCTCCCGAGAGACTGTGAGCGCATCGTCGAAGAACATCTCGTAGAAGTCGCCGATGCGGTAGAAAAGAATCTCATCCTTATGTTGTTTTTTGATCTCCAGATATTGCTGCATCATGGGCGAAAGCTCTGCCATGACCGTTCACCTTCCTCCCCTAGTTGTCGGTTTGCCATCCAAAACCGCCTGTTGCAAGCAAAACGCGGCCCTGCATTGCACAGCCGCGTTTTGTGTTTCATGGTTTAAGCCTTAGTGGCAGCCGCCGCAGGTGGAGCAGCTGCCGGTGCAGGAAGCGGAAGGCTCCTGCACGGTCATGGGGTCGCCGCCGTTCATTGCAGTGTTGATGATGGCGTCGATATAGTTCACGAGGGCCTCGCAGTCGCGCTTTGCCTCGTTGTAGGCCACCATGCCGTCATCGGCCATGATCTTGCCGTAGAGGTCGTTCACCTTCTGGTTCAGCTCGGCGATGCGCTCATCGCTGCGCTCGGGCTTGCCGATCTCGTTGTTCAGGTCCATGCGGGCCAGATTGAACTCGCCGATGAGGTTCTGCAGTTCCTCGTCCTTGTCGTTCATCTTGCGGGCCTGGTCCATAGCCAGATAGCGGGAGTCGGTCTGAAGTGCCATGGCGGCACGCTTGAAAAGGTCGATGCAATCCATTGTAGTAGTCTCCTTTTATCGTTCCTGTGTTATATATTAGGATAGTGTATCCAGAATATCATGATTCAACCAATTCGCCCAGCAGGACGGTGGCACGGGCGCCCGTGAGGCGCACCATCGCATAGCTGCCCATGAGGGCGGAGTCAGCCTTGAACTCGACGGTAAGGTTGTTGTCGAGACGGCCCGAGAGGGTGCCTTCATTGCGGCCATAGCCCTCCACGAGGACGCGGACGGTCCGGCCCACCTGAGCCTTCACGAGGGCCATTGCGATGTCGTCCTGGACCTTGAGCAGGCGGGTCATGCGGTCGGTCTTCTCCTTGCGGGGGGTGGGGTCGGGCATATCTGCCGCCTTGGTGCCGGTGCGCTTGGAGTAGATGAAGGTGAACAGCTGCATATAGCCCACCTTCTGCACCAGCTCGAGGGTCTTCTGGAAGTCCTCTTCGGTTTCGCCGGGGAAGCCCACGATGATGTCGCTGGAGAAGGTAATGCCGGGGACCTTCTTCCGGGCATACTCGATGAGCTCGAGGTAATGCTCCACGGTATAGTGACGGTTCATCTGGACAAGCAGACGGTCCGAGCCGCACTGCACCGGCAGATGCAGATGCTTGCAGATCTTCGGCTGGGCCGCAATGGTGTCGATGAGCTTGAAGCTGGCGTCCTTCGGGTGGCTGGTCATGAAGCGGATGTGGTAGTCGCCCGGGACGGTGCAGAGCAGGTTGAGCAGGTCGGAGAAATCCACCTGCTCCTCAAGGCCCTTGCCGTAGCTGTTGACATTCTGGCCCAGCAGGGTGATCTCCTTGTAACCGGCCTCCACAAGACCCCGGAACTCGGCCAGGATGTCGCCGGGCTTGCGGCTCTTTTCGCGGCCGCGGACGTAGGGCACGATGCAGTAGGTGCAGAAGTTGTCACAGCCATACATGATGGGCAGCCAGGCACGGAACTCGCTCTCACGGCGGATGGGGATATTCTCCACGATGACGGGGCGCTGAGCCGGCTCCATGAGCACCCGCTTGTGCTTGTGCAATTTCTGGGCGATGAGCTGGGGCAGCGTGTCGATGCCGTCCACGCCGAACACGAGGTCTACGTAGGGGTAGCTCTGGCGCAGCTTTTCCACAACGTGCTTCTGGTTGGCCATGCAGCCGCAGAGGCCGATGATGAGGCCGTGCTTCTTCTCTTTCAGGCCCTTGAGGGCGCCCACGTTACCGAAGACGCGCTGCTCGGCGTGCTCACGGACGGCGCAGGTGTTGAAAAGGATGAGGTCGGCGTCCTCGGGCTTGTCACACAGGCCGTAGCCGATGTCCATCAGCACACCCTTGATGCGCTCGCCGTCGTTGACATTCTGCTGGCAGCCGTAGCTGTGGACGAAGGCCAGCGGCGGGGTGTCATAGGCCAGCTTGACCAGCTCTGCCGCCGCGTTGTTATGTTCAAATGCTATGTACTCCAATGAAACCATCCTTCTCTGCCGCTGGGGACACACCTCCGGCAGCAGACATACTGATACTATAAAGAAAGCTCTTTATAGTATACCCTTTTTGGCCTTGGAGAGCAAGAGCTTATTTTTACTGAGCCTGCTTGGCGGCGCACGCCTCGCACAGGCCGAACAGCACCACGGCGCAGTCCTGCACGACGCCCTTCTGGTTGCGCACCAGCTTCATCACCTGCTTTTCGTCCACGTCGGCGTCCACGACTCTGCCGCAGCAGTTGCAGTAGAGGTGGCTGTGCCAGCCCAGCGTGTGGTCGAAGCGGTCAGCCTTGCCCGGGATGGAGACGCGGCGGACGCGGCCTGCATCTACGAGGCTGTTGAGGTTGCGGTAGACGGTGCCAAGGCTCAGGCCGGGACATTCCCTGACTGCGAGGCCGAAAATCTCCTCGGCAGTAGGGTGGTCGCAGAGCTGCTCCACTTTCTGCAGTACCAGCTCGCGCTGTTTGGAATAACGCATGGTCTTTCTCCTTTTTCTGAGGGGGTGTGTATCGGGATAAAGGCCGGGTTCAGAGCTTGTCTTCCCCCTTGATCTTCGCCCAGTAGGCCCGGGCGGCCTGTTCGGCGCGGTTGTCGCCGAACGTATAGTATTTCACGTCCTTGAGCAGGTCGGGCAGATATTGCTGGTCCACCCAGTGGTTCTCATAGTCGTGGGCGTACTTATAGTTCTGGCCCTTGACGGCAGCATCCTCGCCGTCGAAGTGCTTGTTCTGCAGCTGGCGCGGGATGGGGCCGGTGCGCCCCGCCTGCACATCGGCGATGGCCGCATTGATGGCGTCGTGGGCGCTGTTGGATTTCGGGCTGGTTGCCACGAGAATGACGGCATCGGCCAGCGGGAGCCGGGCTTCCGGCAGACCCACCATGTTGGCTGCGTCCACTGCCGCCTTGACGATGGGGATGATCTGCGGGTATGCAAGGCCCACGTCCTCACAGGCGCAGACCATCAACCGGCGGCAGGCCGAGGGCAGGTCGCCCGCTTCCAGCAGACGGGCCAGATAGTGGAGGGCAGCGTTGGGGTCGGAGCCGCGCATGGACTTCTGGTAGGCTGACACGATGTCGTAGTGGTCGTCGCCGTCCCGGTCGTACCGCATGGCCGTGCGGCGGGTGACCTGCTGTATCATCTCGAGGGTGATGTGCTTTCCGGTTTCGTCCACGGGGGCCGCCGTCACCACGAAATCGAGACAGCCCAGCGCCTTGCGCAGGTCGCCGCCCGCACTCTCGGCGAGGTAGGCGCAGGCGTCCTCGTCCATCACGACAGGCTGTGATTCCGACTCCGAGAGCTTTTTCAGGGCGTTGCGGATGCCCCGTTCCACGTCGGCGGCGGAGAGGGACTTGAACTCGAATACCGTACAGCGGGACAGCAGTGCATTATAGATGTAAAAGTAAGGGTTTTCGGTGGTGGATGCAATGAGGGTGACAGAACCGTCCTCGATGCACTCCAGAAGGCTCTGCTGCTGCTTTTTGTTGAGATACTGTATCTCGTCGAGGTAGAGCAGGATGCCCCCTGCCCCGGCCAGCGTGCCGATGTCCTTCAGCACTGCTTTGATGTCGCCGGTGCCGCAGGAAGTGCCGTTGAGCTTATGGAGGGTCATGCCGCTGTTCTCGGCGATGATGCGGGCGACGGTGGTCTTGCCCGTGCCGGAGGGGCCGTAGAAGATCATGTTGGGGATACGTCCGCTCTCGATGGTGCGGCGGAACACCTGTCCCTCGGCCAGAAGATGCTGCTGGCCGCAGACATCGGCCAGCGTTTTGGGGCGCAGACGCTGCGCCAGCGGTTCGTTCATGGGTCTTCCCTCCAAAAATGATCATGAGAATCCTTCTCTTTTATAGTATAGCGCATTTTGCACGCCGCGGCAAGAGAAATAATGAAAATGATTCTCAGATAAACGGCAAAGCATTTACAAATTTCGCAAAACATGATATGCTTGTGCCATTCCAATCAAGAAACGAGGGGAAATGTATGCGCGGAAAGAACATCTCCGCCGAAGACCTGACGGCCAAAAAAGAGCTGGCTCTGGAGGTCATCCGGCGGCTCAAGGCGGAGTATCCCGACGCAGGCTGCACGCTGGACTACGACCACGCCTGGCAGCTGCTGGTGAGCGTCCGGCTGGCGGCCCAGTGTACCGACGCCCGGGTGAATATCGTGGTGCAGGACCTGTTTGCAAAATATCCGTCGGTGGCCGCGCTGGCCGAGGCAGAGCCCGAGGACATCGAAGCCATCGTCAAACCCTGCGGGCTGGGCCGCAGCAAGGCCCGGGACATCTCGGCCTGTATGCGGATGCTGCGGGACAAGTACGACTGCAAGGTACCTACGACCTTTGAGGAACTGCTGGCACTGCCCGGCGTGGGCCGCAAGAGCGCGAACCTCATCATGGGCGACGTGTTCGGCAAGCCCGCCATCGTCACTGACACCCACTGCATCCGCCTGTGCAACAAGATCGGCCTTGTGGACGGCATCAAGGAACCGCAGAAGGTGGAGATGGCGCTCTGGAAGATCGTCCCGCCCGAAGAGGGCAGTGATCTGTGCCACCGTTTCGTGATGCATGGCCGGGCCGTCTGCAATGCCCGGAAGCCGGAGTGCGAAAAATGCTGTCTTTCGGACATCTGCCGCTACGCGCGGGAGGAAGCATCCAACGTCTGATTTTACATATTTCAGGAGGTTTTTCTTATGTTTGGTTTTATCTTCAGCCTTCTCATCGGTGCGCTGGCCGGTTCCATCGCAGGCCGCATCATGGGCAGTGAGACCAGCGCCCTGCGCAACATCGTGCTGGGCATCCTGGGCAGCTTTGTGGGCGGCATCCTCTTCGGCCTCGTGGGCCTGTCCGCTACCGGCCTCGTGGGTGAGATCATCGTCTCGGTCATCGGCGCCTGTGTCTGCATCTGGGCTGGCCGCAAGCTGTTCAAGTAAGCAGTCCATCTTGAAAATGCCACAGCTTTCAGGGGTGAAAGCTGTGGTTTTTTCGTTTCTGACCGATGTCATTTTCTCTCGAACTATGCTATAATAGGGTTTGTGTTTGAAATTGGAAAGGAGCTTTTCTCATGGAAACTGCGCATGAGTCGTCGAACCAGACTCTCCGCTCCGCACAGCCCGCCAAGCCCTACGCTTTCAGCCGCAAGGTGTTCTGCGAGGGGATGCGGGACGGTGTGCCGATCGCGCTGGGGTATTTTGCGGTGTCGTTCTCGCTGGGCATCGCGGCCCGGACGGCGGGCTTTACACCTTTGCAGGGCTTCGTAGCCAGCCTGCTCAACAATGCTTCGGCGGGCGAGTACGCCGCCTTTGCCCTCATTGCCAGCGGCGCGACCTATCTCGAGGTAGCCATCATCACCCTCATCGCCAACGCCCGCTATCTGCTGATGAGCTGTGCGCTGGCCCAGCGGTTCGCCCCCGGCACGCCGTTTTTCCACCGGCTTATCATCGGCTATGACGTCACTGACGAGCTGTTCGGCATCACCATCGCCCGGCCGGGCTACCTGAACCCCTTCTACACCTACGGCGCCATCGCGCTGGCCGCGCCGGCGTGGGCTTCGGGTACGGCGCTAGGCATCATCGCGGGCAATCTGCTGCCCCTGCGGGCCGTCAGCGCACTGAGCGTGGCGCTCTACGGCATGTTCCTCGCCATCATCATTCCTCCGGCCCGGAAGGATAAGATCGTAGCCGCGCTGGTGGCCATCAGCTTTGCGCTGAGCTTTGCCTGCACCTATCTGCCGGGCATCTCCGCCCTGTCGGACGGCACCCGCACCATCATCCTGACAGTGGCCATTTCCTGCGCAGGTGCGCTGTTATTCCCCGTCAAGACCCAGAGTGAGGAGGCCGAACAATGATCCGCAGCAACTGGCTTTACATCGCAGTGATGTTCGCCGTATCCTACACCATCCGCATCCTGCCGCTGACCCTCATCCGGAAGCCCATCAAAAACCGGTTCATCCAGTCGTTCTTGTACTACGTCCCTTACGTCACTCTGGCGGTCATGACCTTCCCGGCCATCGTCAACGCCACCCAGAGTCCGGCAGCTGGTGCGGTGGCGCTGGTGGTAGGCATTGCGGCGGCATGGTTCGGGGCCAGCCTGTTCCAGGTGTCGGTGGCCTGCTGCGCCGTCGTCTTCGTGCTGGAACTGTTCCTTGTTCACTGAGGTGACTGCCCTATGAAACGAGTTCTTGTGACCGGCGCGGGCGGCTTTGTGGGTGCGCGCATCCTCGATATGTGGCGGGGGCAGTTTGCGCTCTGCGCCTTCCCGTCCGACGCCCTGCGCACTGCTGATGAAAGCGCGGTGCTGCGCTTCATTTTGAAGGAGCACCCGGACGTCATCGTCCACACGGCGGCCCTCTCCAACACCCAGTACTGCCAGCAGGAGCCGGAGGACTCCTTCCGCGCCAACGTCCTGCTGCCTGAGTGGGTGGCGAAGGGCGCGGAGGAGGTGGGCGCAAAGCTGCTCTCCTGCAGCTCCGACCAGGTGTATGCGGGCGTGACGCAGCGGGGGGCGCTGGCGGAGACGCTGCCCCTCTCCCCTTCCAACGTCTACGGACAGCACAAGCTCGAGGCCGAGGCCCGGGTGCTGGCCCGCTGCCCGGGCGCTGTGGCTCTCCGTCTGCCCTGGATGTACGACCTCCCGGGCTATCATCTGCCCATCCGGGGCAACCTGCCGCTGAACATCCTGAAAGCGGCAAAGACCGGTGAAGTGCTGCACTTTTCGCGCAATGACTACCGGGGCGTGGGCTATGTGCGGGAGGTCATCGAGAACCTCGTCCCTGCGATGGAGCTGCCCGGCGGCGTCTACAACTTCGGCAGCGAGTGCGACGGAGATATGGTCGAGACTGCGCGATGCTTCGCTAATTTACTGCAGGTGGATGTAACGATCGAGGAATCCGATCTCACCCGCAACCTTGCGATGGATACCGGGAAGCTCCGGGCTCACGGCATCGAGTTCTCCTCGACGTGGGGCGCACTTCGGGTGTGTCTCGGGGATTACCGGCTTGGATATTTGATGTAAAAAAGGAAGGGACTGTCTTGGGCAGTCCCTTCCCTTTTTTATTATTTCCACAGATTTGCCGCGATCAGCTCCAGCACACTTCCCGCGATGCAGCGCGCCTTATCGGAGATGAGGAAGCAGTTTTCCAACTCCTCCCGGCGGGGGTCCACGTCAGCCACCTTGAAGCCGGGCGTGACGGGGCAGCCATCCCGCAGCAGGCCG
>OGFL01001201.1_pt1 | contig 19334 bp, 16 predicted proteins | sample 1570911 | NCBI WGS metagenome assembly OGFL01 (sample SAMEA2582050, study PRJEB24529) | metagenome | biome: Human gut stool | place: China | collected 2011 | reverse complement strand
GGCGGAAGCAGGGAGTCGCTGTTGGGGCAGCGGCCAGCAAGACGCAAGCGAAGCGTGGCGGATGCTGGGAGCCGCAACCCGGTCTTGGCGCGTGAGCGCCTGAGAGGGCAAGGCCGCTGACAAGGAGCAGTCACCGCGGGTGACGGAGATGGTTGTATCCAACTGTTTGTGAGAGATGCACAAATATATCAGCTTCGATTTGTGAGAGCAAAACCGAATATCCACACCATTCGACCGATTATCGCAACGGTCTTGCGAAAGGAGAAGTCTTTGATAAAATAATAGCGAAAGACAGAAAAACGACCGCACAACAGAGAAAACGCTACAGATACACGGGAGGAAAACGAATGCGAAGCATCGCCAAGCTCATGCAGGACTGGCAGTTCACCGGGCCGGACGGCAAGACCACTCTGGTGGAGCTGCCCCACACTTGGAACGCAAAAGACGGCCAGGACGGCGGCAACGATTACTGGCGCGGCACCTGCACCTACAGCACCACCTTTGCCGCTCCGGCGTTCGACGCAGCTTCGCAGGAAGTCTGGCTACAGTTCGAGGGCGTCAATTCCAGCGCCAAAGTTCTGCTGAACGGCAGGAACATCTGCACCCACGACGGCGGCTACTCCACCTTCCGTGTCCATGTCTCCGACCTGCTGGCAAAAGACAACCAGCTCACCGTCGAGGTGGACAACAGCATCAACGACCGCATCTACCCCCAGAAGGCCGACTTTACATTCTACGGCGGCATCTACCGCGACATCAGCCTGATGGTGGTCAGCAAAAACCACATCGCGCTGGGCCACTTCGGCGACACCGGCGTCAAGATCACCCCCGCCCTCAAGGACGGCAGGGCTGACATCCGGGTCGAGACCATCGTCGAAGGCGAGGGCGCTGTCTCCGTCGAGCTGCAGGACGCAGCCGGCAGCATCGTGGCCAGGGCTGAGGGCGCAGACGCTCAGCTCCACCTGGACGCTCCCCACCTCTGGGACGGCGTGAAGGACCCCTATCTCTACACCTGTGTCGTCCGCCTGAGCAGCGACGGCACCGTGGTGGACGAAGTTTCCACCCGCGTGGGTCTGCGCACCTTCTCGGTGGACTCCAGGAACGGCTTCTTCCTCAATGGCCGTCCCTATCCGCTCCACGGCGTCTCCCGCCATCAGGACCGCAAGGGCGTGGGCAACGCCATCACCCGCGAGATGCACGATGAGGATATGGCCCTCATCCGGGAGCTGGGTGCCAACACCGTCCGGCTGGCCCACTACCAGCACGACCAGTACTTCTACGACCTCTGTGACCGGTACGGCATGGTGGTCTGGGCTGAGATCCCCTACATCTCCGAGCACCTGCCCAATGGCCGCGCCAACACCGTCAGCCAGATGAAGGAGCTCATCTGCCAGAACTACAACCACCCCTGCATCGTCTGCTGGGGCGTCTCCAATGAGATCACCATCTCCACCAGGGACAAGGCCGATATGCTCGACAATCACCGCGAGCTGAACGACCTGTGCCACAAGATGGACTCCACCCGCCTGACCACGCTGGCCTGCTACGCCATGTGCGGCCCCTTCAACCCGGTGGCCCACATCACCGACCTCGTCAGCTGGAACCTCTACCTCGGCTGGTATGTGCCGGGCCTGTTCCTGAACGACCTGTGGATGGACTTCTTCCATCTGGTCTACCCGGGCCGTCCTCTGGGCTTTTCCGAGTACGGTGCCGAGGGGATGCCGAACCTCCACAGCTCGAAGCCCCGCCGCGGCGACCACACCGAAGAGTATCAGGCAAAGTATCACGAGTACATGCTCCGCTGCTTCGACCGGCATAAGTGGATGTGGGCGACCCACGTCTGGAATATGTTCGACTTTGCAGCCGACGCCCGCGACCAGGGCGGCGAGCCGGGCATGAACCATAAGGGCCTCGTCACCTTCGACCGGAAGACCCGGAAGGACAGCTTCTACCTCTACAAGGCATGGTGGAGCGACGAGAACTTTGTCCACATCTGCTCCAAGCGGTTCACCGACCGCACGGAGAGCGAGATGGAAGTGAAGGTCTACTCCAACCAGAAGTCCGTCGCCCTCTACGTCAACGGCGAGAAGGCCGGCGAGCAGACCGGCGAGCACGTCTTCAGCTTCCGTGTGCCGCTGACCGGCGAGATCGAAGTCAGGGCTGTGGCCGGTGACTGCACCGACACCGCTTCCTTCCGTCATGTGGACACCCCGAACCCCAGCTACAAGCTGGTCAAGACCAAGTCCAAGAGTGCAAACTGGGTCTGATCTGTGAAACATTCCGCCGACCGGCGGTTGTTATAGAAAAAAGGAGGAGAATCTGTGAAAAACACCAAACCGAAAGTACGGCTGTGGTCTGTTCTCACCGGCCTGACGGCGATCCTGACCGTCGCTGCCATCGTGGGCAACATCATCGCAAACCAGTACGCTACCACCCTCAACGTCGCTCTGAATGCATCTACCTATAAGATCATCCACGGCGAGAATACCGGCGATACCGAATACTTCAAGAAGGGCTTTGCTTCCGATGAGGAGCGCGAGGCTTACGAGGCCGAACTGTGCGCGACGGTCGAGGCCGAGGGCGCAGCTCTGCTGAAGAACGAGAACAATGCCCTGCCTCTGGCCAGCGGCGCTAAGGTCAGCCTGTTCGGCCACGGCTCTGTGGACCTGATGTACGGCGGCACCGGCTCCGGCTCTGTCGATACCAGCAAGGCTCCCAACCTCAAGCAGGCTCTGGAAGCTCAGGGCATCACCATCAACCAGACCCTGTGGGACCTGTACAGCTCTGACTCCATGATGAGCAAGTACAGCCGCCAGACCCCCGCTTCCATCTCCGATACTCTGGAGGCGAACACCCAGTACGCTGTCAACGAGGCTCCCTGGAGCGCCCTGTCCAGCGCTGAGTCCAGCTTTGCTGAGTACGGCGACGCTGCCATCGTGGTCCTCTCCCGCTCCGGCGGTGAGGGCGCAGACCTTCCCAGCGGCGAGAATGGCACCAGCGACAGCTGGATCTCCGGTCAGGAGGGCGACGGCAACTACCTCGCTCTGTCCGCTGAAGAGATCGAGCTGCTGCAGAACCTGAAGGCTCTGAAGGACAACGGCACCTTCAAGAGCATCATCGTCCTCATCAACAGCTCCAACGCCATCGAGCTGGACTTCCTCAACCCCGAGATCTGCGGTGAGGACTACGGCATCGACGCTGCGATGTGGATCGGCGACGTGGGCCAGACCGGCATCAACGGTGTGGGCCAGCTGCTGTCCGGCGCTGTCACCCCCTCCGGCTCTCTGGTCGATACCTATCTGTACGACAACATGGCAAACCCCGCTATGTACAACTTCTACACCCAGGCTTACCCCAACGCAGCAGAGTACAACCTGCTGACCGAGGGTGCTGACGTGCAGGGTATGTACAGTGTCTATCAGGAAGGCATCTATCTGGGCTACCGTTACTTCGAGACCCGTTACGAGGATGTCGTCATGGGTACCGCCAAGGCTGGCGATTACAACTGGGCGACCACCGTTGCTTACCCCTTCGGCTACGGCGACAGCTACACCACCTTCGCATACTCCAACTTCAACGTGACCGAGTCTGACGATGCCTTCACCGTCACCCTGAAGGTCACCAACACCGGCAAGACCTTCTCCGGCAAGGAGACCGTCCAGATCTACTTCCAGTCTCCCTACACCGCTTACGACAAGGCAAACGGCATCGAGAAGGCTGCTGCTGAGCTGTGCGGCTTCGCAAAGACCGACGTGCTGGCTCCCGGCGCTTCCGAGGACGTGACCGTCACTGTCCCGAAGAGCGAGCTGCGCACCTACGACGCGAACAACGCCAAGACCTACATCGTGGACGCCGGTGACTACTACTTCACCGCTGCCACCGATTCCCACAACGCAGTCAACAACATCCTGGCTGCCAAGGGCTACACCGTCGAGAACACCAATGGCCGCATGACCGAGGACGGCAGCACCGACCTCGTCTGGAAGTGGACCAACGACACCCTCGACACCACCACCTTCTCCACCGGCGCAAATGGCACCGCCATCACCAACCTGTTTGACGAGTCCGACCCCAACAAGAGCAGCGACGCCCCCGGCAGTGTGACCTGGATGAGCCGCTCCGACTGGACCGGCACCATCCCCACCGCTCCCGCACAGCTGACCGCCAACGAGACTCTGGCTGCAAGCCTCGCCTTCACCCAGTACGACGGCTCTGAGGCCAACAGCGTCGAGATGCCCACTCTGGGCGCCAAGAACGGCCTGACCCTCGCTTCCATGATCGGCAAGAGCTTCGACGACCCCGAGTGGGATACCCTGCTGGACCAGCTGACCTACAGCGAGATGGTCCAGACCATCACCCTCGGCTTCCACAACACCGCAGCCGCTGCCTCCATCGGCAAGACTGCTACCAAGGACGAGAACGGCCCTCAGGGTCTGACCGCTGCCCTGACCGGTGGTGCATCCGCAATGTGCTACACCTCCGAGGATGTCATGGCTGCTACCTTCAATGTTGACCTCATCAACGAGGTCGGCCGGTGCATCGGCGAGGACTGCCTGGCCATGGGTTACTCCGGCCTGTACGGCCCCGGCATCAATATGCACCGCACCGCTTACTCCGGCCGTAACTTCGAGTACTACTCTGAGGACCCGTTCGTGGCTGGCACCATCTGCGCTGCTGAGGTGCAGGGCATCCAGTCCAAGGGCGTCTACGTCTACCTGAAGCACGTCGCCCTGAACGACTCCGAGACCAGCCGCCGCGGTGTCAACACCTGGCTGAACGAGCAGACCGCTCGTGAGATCTATCTGGAAGTCGCTGACAAGGCCATCACCGATGGCGGCGCCTGGAGCGTCATGACCGGCTTCAACCGCTGGGGTGCTGCCTGGTGCGGCGCGAACGCCAACCTGTTGACCGGCTTCCTGCGCGGCGAGCTGGGTATGCGCGGCATGTGCATCACCGACTTCTCCGGTTCCAGCCAGTACATGGACCTGGTGGACGGCCTCATCGCCGGCTCCGACATCTGGGACAGCCCGATGCCCAAGATCCACACCACCAAGGCTGCAAACTATGAGAACGATGCCTACATCGTCACTCAGATGCGCAATGCGATGCACCACATCCTCTACACCGTGGTCAACTCCAACGCCATGAACGGCTGGGCTTCCACCGATACCCTGAAGACCATCACCCCGTGGTGGCAGACCGCCATCTATGCGCTCATCGCAGTGCTGGCCGTTCTGACCATCCTGTGCGCATGGCAGCTGAGCAAGGCCCTCAAGGCTAAGAAGAGCATGGTCGATACCGCTCCCGCAGCTGACCAGAAGTAATTCCGGCGCAGATTTCCGCAACGGTTAAGAACGAATGGCAGCCTGTCCCCCGGAACGGCGGGCAGGCTGCCGTTTTTTGTAAGAAAAAGGAGACACCGCAAATGGGTGAACAAACCGCAAAGGCGCCGGGCCTGAACCGCGCCAAGACCTACCAGCTGGTGCTGTTCCCGCTGAACAACGGCGCAACGAACGTGTACTATGTGCTGGTGCTTTCCTACATCGCCACCTTCGGCAGCAAGGTGCTGGCCCTGTCCATGATCTTCGCTTCGGTCATGGTCACCGGTATGCGCCTGTTCGACGCCATCACCGACCCCATCATTGGCGCCCTGATGGACCGCACCAACGGCAAGTTCGGCAAGTTCCGGCCCTTCATGGTCATCGGCAACCTCATCATGGCAGCCAGCATCCTCGTGCTGTACTGCCTGACCCCGCTCATCCCCGCCAGCTCGATGGGCCTGCGCTATGCGGCTTTCGCGGCTCTGTACGCGGTCTGGGTCATCGGCTACACCTTCCAGACCAGCTGCACCCGTTCCGGCCAGACCGTTCTGACCAACGATCCCAAGCAGCGCCCCCTGTTCACCATTTTCAACACCGTCGGCTCTCTGCTGGGCATGGGTGTGATGCAGTTCTTCGCCCCCATCCTCGCCAAAAACTATGAGGGCGGCTATGCCTCCGCCGGTTTCTTCCGCACCCTGGCTCCTGTGGGCATCGTCATTTCCATCCTCCTCACCGTTCTGGCCATCATCGGCATCTGGGAGAAGGACCAGCCCAAGTACTTCGGCATCGGCGGCGAGGTCAGCGAGAAGGTCAAGCTGCACGAGTACGTCCAGATCATCAGGAACAATAACCCCATGCAGCGTCTGATGGTGGCTGGTGCCGGCTGCAAGCTGGCTCTCTCCATCGCCACCAACACCACCGTCCTGTGTATGCTGTACGGCTGCATGATGGGCAGCTATGACGGCCTGTACCTGCCCATGATGGTGCTGGGCTATGTCTTCAGCGTGCCCTTCTTCCTGCTCACCGTCCGCACCAGCCAGAAGGAGGGCCAGAAGGCCAGCCTGATGAAGTACGTCAGCGTGGCATTCATCTGCTACATCGGCGTGCTGGTGCTGCTGCTGCTCTGGGGCCGCAGCGACGCCTTCACCCTGTCCATCATGGGCGGCAGCGGCCTGTCCATCAACCTCTACACCATCCTCTTCATCGCATTCTTCGGCATCGGCTACGGCGCATACTACGCCACCGCCGATATGCCCATCCCCATGGTCGCCGACTGCTCCGACTACGAGACTTACCGCAGCGGCAGCTACATCCCCGGCATCATGGGTACGCTGTTCAGCCTGGTGGACAAGCTGGTGTCCAGCCTGTCCGCTACCGTCGTCGGCATCGCTGTGAGCTTCATCGGCCTCGAGAGCCTGCCCACCCAGTACGACCCCTACACCCCCGGTATGAACTGGGTGGTCATCGTGCTGTTCTGCATCATCCCGATGGTGGCCTGGGCCGCTACCCTTATCGCCATGAAGGGCTACACCCTGACCGGCGAGAAGATGAAGGAGATCCAGGCGGTCAACGCCTGCCGCCGCGACGCTGTGGCCAACGGCATGAAGCTGGAAGAGGCCATGACCAAGTGGCAGAGCATGGACCAGCTGCCCGCCGAGTACCGCAGCTGAGCCTGTAAAGAGGAAGAACATGGAACAGAATGTACTGAACACTGACCTGACCGGCAAGGTGGCCGTCGTCACGGGCGCAAGCGGCACCCTGTGCTCCATCTTCGCCAAGGCTCTGGCCCGGGCGGGCGCAAAAGTCGCCCTGCTGGGCCGCAATATGGAGAAGCTCAAGGCTCTGGCCGACGAGATCGAGGCCGAGGGCGGCATCGCCAGGGGCTACACCTGCAACGTTATGAACAAGGCCAACTGCCTGCAGGTGGCTGAGGACGTGATGGCAGAGCTTGGCTCCTGCGATATTCTGGTGAACGGTGCCGGCGGCAACAACGCCCGCGCCAACACCGACAAAGAGTATTTCGAGATGGCCGACCTCGAGGACGATACCGTGACCTTCTTCGACCTCGACGAGAGCGGCGTAGAGATGGTGTTCGACCTGAACTTCATCGGCACTCTGCTGCCCACCCAGGCCTTCGCCCGCCAGATGGTGGGCCGTCCGGGCTGCAACGTCCTCAACATCTCCAGCATGAACGCTTATCTGCCCCTGACCAAGATACCGGCCTACTCCGGCTCCAAGGCCGCTGTGACCAACTTCACCCAGTGGCTGGCCGTCCATTTCAGCAAGGTCGGCATCCGGGTGAACGCCATCGCCCCGGGCTTCTTCGCCAGCGAGCAGAACGCCAGCCTCCTCTACAATGAGGACGGCACCCCGACGGCCCGTACCAACAAGATCCTCGCTGCGACCCCCATGGGCCGCTTCGGCGACAGCGAAAAGGACCTTGTGGGCGCACTGCTGTTCCTGCTGAACAATGACGCTGCCGGTTTCATCACCGGCATCTGCCTGCCCATCGATGGCGGCTTCTCCGCCTATTCGGGCGTGTAAAAACACAAGAAAAAGCTCCGGCTTTCGTACGAACTGCACCCCATTTGTTAGACAGTAAGGTATACTGTTTAGGAAATGGGGTGTTTTTGTATGCCAAAGGGAATACCACAGAAAAAATATAGTGGGGAATTCAAAATAAAAGTAGTAGAAACAATGCGCGCGGAACATTTAAGCTGTCCAGAAGCAGCCAACCGTTTCGGGGTACAAAGTAAGACGCAAGTTACAAGATGGGAGCGCATCTATCTGGAAGAAGGCACGGAACTGTTCCATTTGGAAAAATTCGATTCCGTTGAACAGCCCGAAAAGACCATTGTTGAGTATATCGACTACTACAACAACCGCCGAATCAAATTAAAACTAAACGGCCTGAGCCCTGTGCAGTACAGGATTCAGACCGTTGGGGCCGCTTAATTCTTATTTTTTTTTTCTAACTTTTGGGGTTCATTTCAGAAGAACGCCAACAAGGCACAGCCTGCCTGATAAGCGGTCCTTCCGAAAACCTTCTTCATAAGACACAGTTCGGCGAAGCCCCCGCCTCCGGTACTCCCGGAGGCGGGGGCTTCTTGTTTGTCCTTTTTGCGGCGGGAAGAAAAGAAAAACGGGCAGTTCGGATGCGAAAGATGACGGAACAGTTGTGTTTGGGGATGATTTGAGGTATTATAAAATAGTCGAGATATACCCTCCGGCCAATCGGATAAGAGAACAAAAAGGAAACTGCGGATGAGATCAGCGCGGAAAGAACCGAATCAGAGGGTCTGCAAGGCCAGCCCGGAAAAGACATCCGGGCGTGGCTCTGCGCCCGCGCGCCATGCCGCAAAGCACGCGAAGAAGCGCTCGCTCTTTGGCCGGGCAAAGCAGGAGGACCCCGTCCCGGAGACAGCGGCCCCGGCTCCGCAGCCCGAGGCGGCAGAAGAAGAGCATACCTATACCGCGCCCGCTGCGCCGCCGTCCGCCATCCCGCCGGTGGAGCCTGTCCTGACGCCTCCGGCCCCGCCGAAGTCTGTGAAGCGGAAGCTCAATGTCCTTCAGCCAGCCAGTCGGCCCGAGGCAGCTGCGCCCCAGCCGCCGGAGCAGGACGACTCTGCGGCAGCTCTGGATCCCACCGGAGCAGCGGTGCCGGAAGGGGACGAAAGCGCAGAAAAGGCCGCTCCGGCGGAGAAGAAGTCCTCCCGCAGCAAGCGTGGATCCCGCTGTGAGGGATGGGAGTCGGTGCTTACATCGTTCCAGCGTTTCCTCGATACTCTTTCTATCCGGCTCCTGTGCGAAGTCTTTCTGCGGCAGGTGAGGCGGCTGTTCGTCGTGGGCGTCGTGTGTACGCTGATGTTCATGTGCGTGCTGACCACGGTCAAGAGCTTTTCGGCCACTACCACCATGTCGCTGAACTACGAAGAGAGCGTGACCGGCAAGACGCCCAACGGCGCCCGCTTCAGCGAATCGGAATTTTTGACGCAGGAGTATCTTGAGGCTATCCTGCAGGCCACCGGCCTGCAGGATGACCTGACCACCAGTGAGCTGGCGGACTGCATCTCCATCTCGCCGACCAACAGCAAGCTCGTGACCGAGGAGGACGACTATTATATCAGCTCGTCCTATCACATCGACCTCAAACTGCCGTGGTCGCTCTGGGGCAAGATCACGGCGCAGGATCTCCTCGACCAGATATGCCGGGTCTACCTCAAGCGCTTTACGGCAGATTACCGCATCAATGCGACCTCGCTGGACATCAGCTTTGATTATTCCGATATGGACTACGAGGAGATAGGCTCCTATTTCCAGATGATGATAGGCCGCATCAACAATTACCTCACGGTGCGCAACGACCAGGCCGGCTCCTATCTGTCTACCAGCGGCCAGAGCTACAACGCCATCAAAAAGCAGGTACAGAATCTGCAGAGCTACACCCTGTCGGAGTACCAGAGCTATATCTGGGAAAACGGCGTGGCCAAGAACAACGCCCGCTGCATCGACGACCTCAACGAGCTGAACCGCACCCTGCGGTGGAGCGAGATGAGCGACTCCCAGAAGAGTGACATCTTTATGACCATCCTGGACAACTACAACAACAAGATGGTCTCCTCGGTGCTCATCCCCACCTACGACAGCGATGGCTCGTTCTATATGTCCCGCACCAAGGTCGGCATCGACGATCTGGCCCTGCGGGCCAATGAGCTGCTTACCTCGGCCGTGGACGCCCAGAAGACCATCACGACCAATAACTCCAAGATCACGGCGCTGGAGGAGCCCACCGGGGCGCGTGAGCTGCAGGTGGCCCAGTCGATGGTGGATACCATCACCCGGCAGCTCACCGGCATCGTGAGCGCGACACGGGAGCTGGACGCCGACTGCTATGCCCAGCGCATCAGCAGATATCTGGTGTTCAACGGGCCGGAGTCCTCGTTTATCAAACGGTATAACGTCAAGCCCAGCGTGATGCTGGCGGCTGTGATATGCACCGTGTGGTATCTGGCTGCTGTCGTCAAGACGAGCTGCCGGCGGCAGCGTGAACGCCTGCGGGCAGAGAACGAATGACATCCGTCTTTCTGACAGGATGGAGGAAGAATGAAAAGTTTTGATTTGCTGCGCTACCTCAAAAAGTGGTGGTTCCTCATCATGCTCATCACAGCGGTAGGCTGTCTGGGCGTGTATGAGTTTATTTCGTCGCGGCAGTCGTATACGGCCACAGCCATCATCCAGTACACCAACGCGAATGCAAGTCAGGGCAGGAACGCCGACGGCTCCAGGATAGACCCCACCGAGATCACGTCGGCCTCGGTCATCAACCAGACCATCCAGCAGCTGGGGCTGACAGCCAGCACCGAGAGCATCCGCTCCAAGATCTCCGTCAAAGAGGTCATCCCGGAGGATGAGCAGACCAAAAAGGAGACGGCGCTTGCCGACGGTGAGGAGTATGAATATTACCCCACCATCTATGCCGTTTCGTTCACCGTGGCCAGCAAGGACGCCACCGACTATGCCCGCAATGTGCTGGACGCGGTGCTGACGAACTATTTCAAATATTACAGCGAGACCCATGTGGACTCAGAGCTGTTCCCCAACAACGCCAGCAATGTCTCGGTGGCGAACTACGAGTACATCGACTGCGTGGAGATCCTGCGCAATAACGCCAACGAGAGCGTGGCCTACCTTCGGAAGAAGGCCGACGAAAAATACGGCTTTTACAGCGTGAGATCGGGATACTCGTTCTCGGACCTCGTGTCGGAGTACGAGTATCTGACCCAGAACACCCTGAACGACCTCTACGCCTATATCGTCAACCATAAGCTGGTGCGGGACCATACGCTTCTGGTCAACACGAAGAAGAACATCGTGATGCGCTACCAGCTCCAGATCGACAGCCTGAACGGAAATATCGCAGAGGCCAAGAGCATCATCGACCAGTTCGGCGATAAGACGCTGGACGGTGCGGCAGTCTACTCCGGAAGCCGGAATTCTGACGGCGGCGAGACCCAGATCGTCAGTGACGTGGTGCGGGACTCGAGGGTCCAGCCCTCCGGCAATGTCACCACCACCTACGATAAGCTCATCCAGAACTATGCCGACCTCCACGCCAGGCTCATCGACGCCACCATTGTGCAGGGGCAGGCGCAGGAGATCCTGGACCTTTACGCCGATGTGACCCAGGACACCGACCCCCGCAGTGCCGAGGCACAGTGGGCCAGCGCCCGCATCGACGAGCTGGTGCAGAAGTTCACGAGCCTGTATGACCTCGCGCTCATGACCATCGACGAGTTCAATCAGGTCAACGGTGCGGACAACATCGAGATGAAGAACAGCGTCGTTGTCACCGAGAAGCTCAACCTGAAGCTCTATGCGGCCCTGTCGGTGGTGCTCTTCCTCTTTGTGGGATGCTTCTGCGCCATCTTCCTGGGCCGTCTGGGCGATTTTGTGGATTACTACCTCTATGTGGACAAGAAGAGCGGCCTGCCCAACCGCGAGCGCTGTGATGCCGCCATCGACCACTACAGCGCGACACGGCTGAAGGGCCAGTTCACCATCATCTGCATCCAGCTGGATTTTTCGGCCATGAGCCGGAACGATGGCGACAAGGCGCTGCGCCTGCTGGGTGACCAGCTGCAGTATGTGTTCCGCACGCTGGGCTTTGTCGGCTACAATGGAGCAGGCCGCTTTATCGTCCTGCTGGAAAACTGCAGCTTCGATTTGGCGAAAAACTGCGTCAACCGGCTGGGCAGTCTGCTGGCCAAGACCGAGTTCGCCCGGTTCGGCCCCTGCATCTTTGTGGGCGTCGCCAACTCGACCAAGGATAACGCCTATGAGATCCGCGCTCTGCTGCGGCTGTCCATCCGCCGCTGTGCAGACGTAAAAGCCCGTCAGGAGGCCGAAAACGCGAAGAATGCGGCTGCCTCGCCGCTTGTGTCCAAAAGCTGAGAGTGAACTATGATAAAAAAGATACTGCATTTTCTGGCACGGCTGCTGCTCCTATTGCTGCTGACGGCCCTTGTTCTGGGCGGCATCCTGCTGTATAACCTCCAGATGAACAAGAGCTTCATCACGACCTTTTATACCGTCACGGTGGACAAGCCGGTGGAAGACCTGCGCATCGTGCTGCTTTCCGACCTGCATCTGAGCGAGTACGGCACCGACAACGCCGACCTTGTGCGGAAGGTGCGCAACCTTGCGCCCGACCTCATCGCCGTGGCGGGCGATATGGATATTGACACAGACCCGGACTACAGCCTTGTGCTGAGCCTGATGCGTCAGCTGGTGGACATTGCGTCGGTGTATTACGCGCCCGGCAACCACGAGTGGGCGGCCCGCTACGCCAACGGCTGCGATGCCATTTTTGACGACATCGAGGCCACCGGCGTCCACTGGATGAACGGAACGTATGAGGACGCCGTCATCAACGGCAAAAAGCTGCGCATCGGCGGCTTCTTCGAGTGGCCCCGCGCCCGGCTGGAACGGGAAAACTCCCGCGCAGTGGCCGACGCGCTGAATGACGAGACGAATGCGCTGGATGATGTCTGCACCATCCTCATCTGCCACTGCCCCGAGGTGCTGGACACCTCGCTGGCCGACGAAAAGTTCGACCTTGTGCTCAGCGGCCACGCCCACGGCGGACAGGTGCGCATCGGCGGGCAGGGCCTGTGGTCTACCAGCCAGGGCTTTCTGCCCAAGTACACCAGCGGCGTCAACCAGATGGGAGAGTCGCAGGTGGTCATCAGCCGCGGCCTCGGCGATTCGGAGCCGTATCCGCGCATCTTCAACCAGCCGGAACTGGTGGTCGTGGATGTGAACTGAGCGGAAAGGACTAAAATAACAAGATGAAGACGTTTCAGAGCAGATGGATACGATATGGGAGCGTGGCACTCTACATTCTGCTTTCCTTTTTGAGCTTTTACTGTGCTTGCTATAAGCTGCCGGTTGGTTTGAAATATGGAATCAATCTTGTGGTTTTTGCATGGGCTTGTGCGGCCTTTTTTGTCTCTCCGCAATTCGAACACGCGCTGTTCTGTCTGCGCTTTTTTATATTGTTTTTCTTTCCGTACCTGATGTTCTGGTTGTGGTCGGCGGGAATATGGATTACAGAGTTTCAAAGCTGGCCGTATATCCTGCGGGGCTCGCAAAATATTATTTATATGCTGACGAACATTTTGTACGTGATTGGAGCGGTATATCTTTTTGATGAAAATGCAACGACATATACGCTTATTTCAATGGCACTTGCAAACTTTGCGGTTTTTATGCAAGTCGGACTGCGGTTTGGCTTTCCCCGGCTTATTTCAGAATACATTACGCTGCTGTTGACATTTGCGGACAATACTGGTGGTGCAGTACGCCAAATGGAACTTCATGATATGGTCTACGGCTGGGGTACTTATGTCGTGTATTATATGATTCACCGGAGTTTCAAAGGAGAAAAAAATATCTGGAAATTTATCGTTTCTGTTTTTTTCTTTACTCTGGCGATGAAGCGCATTGCAATTCCCGGTGCGATGGCGGCGGTGACGTTCTACTGGGTCATGAAATGGTTCGTAAAGCGCTTTGGAACAAGGCCGTTGCGAGGAATCATTACCATAATCACAGTTGTTTCAATCGCGGGTTTGTTTGGGTATCTGATGATTATTCGGAGCGGTCTTTTTATTGAACTTGCAGAACGCTATGACGTGGATTTGATGAGCCGCGACCGACTGTGGACTTTTTATCAAGATATTTATTGGCTGTCTCCGACCTATCTTGGAAAAGGCATCCGATTTATTTACAACTATGGCTCAACGCATATGGAGAATATAGATATTCCTATTGCGGTAGTCCATAATGTGTTTTTGGAGCTGTATATTGAGACGGGTTTTTGGTGCTGGATTGTATGGCTTTTCTATGAGCTGTCATTCCGGGTCAAGAGACTGCTTGAGATGTTCGATGCAGAAGCGGCGCTTGGCATGATGGCGATGAATATTTATGTTTTTTCAACCTATCTGACGGATAATACATCGTTTTATTTTCCTATCAATGTTACATACCGATTGGTGATGATGACATGGTGTTATGAGATTTTACGATACAGGCAAAAAAAGGTGGTAGTACCAGTCTATGATGACTGATATTCCACATGGTTGAAAAGAGAAAAGAACATGTTAGAATATGCGGCACGAGTAGCACTGTTTCTTAAACAGAAGAAGGGTCAGCTACAAAAGAGAAAACAACGGAAGATATTGGAGCGGAAACAGTATACGAAGGAAACTGCTGTCATAGATACAGCTCAGGCGGTGCAGGTGCTGGGAAAGATACGGCCATGCGGAAAAGCGGAATGCAAAGAATTAACATTTCGGGGCGGCTGTGCGGTATCTGTTATTATTCCAGTATATAATGCGGCTGGCACTCTGAGTAAATGTTTGGACTCTGTCTGTGGACAGAAATTGACGCAGGACTTTGAGGTCATCTGTGTCAATGACGGCTCGACAGATGGCTCGGCAGATATTTTGAGCAAGTATGAAAAACGATACCCGGAACTTGTGGTAATAGAAGAGGAAAATCGCGGTGGTGCGGGTGCAAGGAATTGCGGATTGCAGAAAGCAGGAGGAAGGTATCTTTTCTTCTTGGACGCAGATGATTTTCTGCCGCAGGGAGTGCTGCAAAAGCTGTTGGACGATGCACAGCAGTCGGGTGCTGAAATCGTGATTGGAAAAACCGCAAGGTGTCTGACGTCAAGAGAAATCATTGTGCAACCGAGGACTGAAGAAAGCCGGGAGGAAAAAAGCCTTTGGTCGGCCAGAAAATACGGAATGGGAACGCCGTGGGGCAAACTGTATAAAGCCTCGCTCTGGGAAAAGACGCAGTTTTTTGAGGGCTATGGCTTTGAGGACAGCATTGTTTATCTGGATATTTACCCATAAATATTTCTACTCTGCAACGCTCTGAAACGCCCAAATACTGAACATTTCAGCCCTTTGAAGTTCGGTGAAATCGGGGTTATTAGTAACATAGTAGAAACACGCAAAAAAGGCCCTTCCAGCTTGAACCGGAAGGGCCTTTTCTCATGGTCAGGTTTTGGTGGCGTAGTCAAGGGAAATCCACCCGGCACCGCTTTTCAGTTTGCCCCACTTGGCCGCACCTTTGCCGGTGCTTTCGGCCACGATGGTATAAATACCGGGCTGGATGTAGCCGGTTGCACCGTAGTTTGTGCCGGGGCCTTTACGGATATTCAGGTTGGTGATCTTCACCCGCACAAGGTAAGGGGTCACGGTGGCCCCTGCGGTGCCGCCTGTGGGCTTTTCTGCGGTCGGGGGTGTAACTACTACCCCGCCACCATCGGAAGCGCCCTGAAGCCTCCTATTGACTTCTGCGGCAATCTCCCCGTGTCTGGAATAAAGATATTCCCCCGGACAGGCTTTGTTGGCGAAGTCACGATGAACGGTCATGTTGCATCCGTTCCGATGGTTCACACGATCATTCTTGTTCGTACTCCACACCAACTTCTTGATCCCGTTCCGCTTGCAAATATCCGTTACCAAATCCAACAGGGCCGCATAAGCCTTGGCGGTGACGGCGTAAGGGTGGGTGGTGTCGGAAGCAACTTCAATGGTGATTGCCCGGTTGTCATTGGTGCCGTTGCTGGAACACCAAGAACGATCCTTTTCATCCACGGAAAGGCCAATGGAACCATCCTTACCAACAACATAGTTGGCGGAACATTGCCGGTTTGTGGTGGCGAAATAATCACACCCCTGTTTTGCTGTCCATTGCCCAACGATACAATGAATCGTGATGGTGTCAATGGCATGGTTCCGGGGGCTGGTTTTGTTTTTCGTGATCCGGGTATAGGTTGCAAGGGGGGAATTACTCATTTTCTGTATCTCCTTTCACCTGAAGAATGGCCCTGAACTTGGTGAAGGCTTCTGCGATATACTTACAAGACACCATCAGCACAGCGCCCACAATAACCAAATCAGCAAAAATTTCTGTGTATTCTTCCGGGATTGCCCACCCAAGCTGATCCGCATAAATCGGAAGGGTGGTGATTGCTACACAAAGCAAGGTCAGGCCCACAACGAAGGTGGCAACCTTCAGCCCGGAATTGATCATTTTCTGTCTGTCGAAGGGCTGAAGCAAAACCTTGATGTTGTAGTAAAGGGAAAAAGCAACATTGGACAGGTACGCACACAGGAAGATCAGCATGGCCCATCCAATATTGATCAGATTGTTCAAAACAGCGTTCAGCATGGTTTCAAATCTCCTTTGCATCGTTATAGATTTCCGGGCCATACAACTTCCGAAGTTTGATCCGGTTTTCGGCTTTGGCTTTGGAATAGTAAAACCCGGTTGCGGTTGCCAATTCAGCAAATATGGCGGGGATCAAATAGGCCAGCGGTTCAAGGTTTTCAGTTTTCCAAACCATGATAAGGGTGAAGGCCGTAACCCCAACGGTTACGGCCCCCACCACATACAGGATCAGCTTGGAAAACTCACGCTTTGGCTTTTTGGTTCGTCTGCTCATTCTTCCGGGGGATCGGTGGACAACTCCAAGAATTTTCTGTGAAGATCGTCCATCACCCCATTCACCCCCAAAGAATGATACTGCTTCCAGCAATTTTCAAAATTATCCCGTGCATAGATTGGGGCATAGCCTTTTTCGGAATACTTATTGAAATCGCTGATCATCTGCGCCCGAAGAAGGGCCTGAATACCGGCCTTCAAAGCCTTGGAATCCTCGGTGTTATGCTTGATTTGGCTCCACAGATATTTGAATACCGCCAAAATCAAGGTGGGAACACCAATCAAGCACAACACCTGATAAATTGTCATGGCTTTTCCCTCCTGTCAGGCCCCAATCAGGGCGGCAATGTGGCGCAAATCTTCAACGGGGCCGTTATAGAAGTCGAAGTTCCAAATCCAATGTTCTTCCTGATCCGGGCGCTTGTACTTCTGACAAAGGGCATCTTCCCAAATCTTCCCCCACCGGGCGTTGTGTCCGGGGGTCTGCTTCATCAGCGTTGCGGTGATCCGGTTCAGAAGTTCGCCCCTTTCCTTGCCCATGCCATCATCATTCTGTGTGAAGAAGTCATAGGCGTTTTGGCTGGTGGCCGAACACACCGGAAGATCATTCAGGATCAAAAAACCACCCTGACCATTCAGGGTGGTTCCATACGGAATGTTCACTTGTCCACAAATCGCCTTGAACCTTGCCCGTTTGCGGCAAACATAGGTTTTATACTCCATCCGTGCTTTCCTCCCACCCGTACACACCGGGTTCCCACACATTGGAATCCACCGTGGAAATCCAATGCTTTTCCTTATGGCTCACCTTTGCCCCCTTGGAATAAGCGTCATGCGCTCCCACCGGTTGGCTCCATTCGGGCCATTCTTCAGCGGGATCACTCGTTTTGCTCCACAGGCTGGAAGCCGTGTCCGGTGTCCAATCCGCTTGGGAAGTATGGGCTTGAACGCACTTGTAAAGGGTGCCGTTATACCGACGAATCTGCCCCACCGTGTAGGCCACAGGGAAAGCCCATTCAGCGAACAAATCAGCGTGTTCCGCCGCTGTTTCAGCGTCAATGCTCCCGGCTTCCGCCAAGGTTACAAAGACGATCCCACCGGCTTCTGTGGCCTTGGTGATCTCGCTTCCTGCGTCCGTCTGTTCCAAACTCACCGTTTCCAGTTCGTCCATGGCGGCACGGCCCAACAAATGGTAAGCTACACCCTCAAAAACAATGCCCGAAGCGTCAGGCTCCGGGCAAAGGATATAGCAACCATTTTCGGCTTTTTTGATGTAGTTCAGGTTCTCGGTCAGGCCGATACCGGCCCCGGCTTTGATGATTCTAAACATTGTCCACCTCCGAAAAAGATTGCATGGTAAAGCCGCCGCAACCTTAACAACCGTCCATGATCGTTGAAGTTCCGGTAATAGGCGCTTTGGCACTCCATGTATTGTTCTATGTCAAAGAAGGATCGTTTTCCCTCTTTGAACTCTTTGTGAAACAGCTTCAGCTTTCGCCTTGCCCGTTTCACTCCATCCCGGCTTCCATTCACCTTGATCTTGCCGGTTTCGGTAAGTGTGAACCGGGCTTTGCAGAACCGGAATGGCTTTGTAAGCGGGATCACCTTACACTTACGCTTGTTCACTCGGATTCCAGCGGCTTCAAATCGCCTTACAATTTCATGGCCCATCAGCTTTGCTTCATCCACCGTGGGAAAGAAAGCATAGTAATCATCCATGTAATGACCGGCGCAATGAACACGGGCCTGACACTTGATCCATTGGTCAATTTTACTTGGTAACGCCACCATTTCCTGTTGGGAAGGCTCCACGCCCAAAGGCATCCCCCGGCCCGGTGTCGGGCATGGGGAATACTGGATTACAGTATCAGCCAAGTTTTGAAGTTCAGGATTCAAAATCAATTCCCGGTGCCGCTGATATAACAGGGCATGGGAAGCGTTTGGAAAGAACCCTTTCAAATCCAACAGCAACACAGCACCTTCCCGGCCATAGCGCCGGTAATGCCATCCAAGCTGTTGTTTGATCCGTTTGAACTGCCAATGAAGGCCCTTTCCCTTTTGGCTCGCCCCGTTGTCATAGATCATGGAAGGTGAATACAACGGGATCAGAACTTCATTACACAGGGTTTTGTGGATTTGCCGATCCGTAATGTGCGGGGCATCTATCGGGCGGATTTTCCCCCGTTCCCGAAGGGTGAAATGGGAACAGGATTTTGGTTTCCAAGTCTGTTCCAACACCGTTCGCCGCCGTGTTGCCGTACCAGAAAACAGGTGGCTTTCAAAGTTTTGAACACTTTGCTTCCACCGCACCCCGTTACAGCACTTTTTCCCGTAGAAGAACATCTTCCGATAGGAAAATATTTTATTCGTTGGCCCAAGGCTATCACATCGGGCCTGTTTTCGTTCCAACCGCTTTGCTTTGCGGCGCTGGAACCTTGCTTCATGCCGTTCTTGGCTTGTCATAATAAAAGTATTCGCCCCTCGGACAAAAATCTT
>OGFL01001086.1_pt1 | contig 21253 bp, 10 predicted proteins | sample 1570911 | NCBI WGS metagenome assembly OGFL01 (sample SAMEA2582050, study PRJEB24529) | metagenome | biome: Human gut stool | place: China | collected 2011 | reverse complement strand
GGCACAAGGAAATGAGTTTATATATATATATATTATTAATATATTTATTCTAAGATGTAGGATTGAAACGCAATGAACGAAAAACCTCTGTAATCTGCTTGCAATGAATGGTTTATATTGAGACATTGACTGCACCGTTTGTTTGCCTTGGTGAAATCGGAGTGGCGGTAATTGTTAAAACACAGGTACAGTTAAGGTCCATCAGGTATTCGTTTTTTGTAATGAAGTCGTTGATAAAAGAAGTATGTGTCAGACCATATTCCACAATTAATGATTACATTTGTGCGTATAGATTGTGATTGAGTCTGAATAAGATAGTTCAATATGGAACCTTCCTTGTCGTTTTGATTCTTGTCGTGGCATGCAATCAAGACAAAAGGAAGGAAGTAGCGGTGCAAAGTGTCACCAACAAATGAATAATGAAATATAATTTCAATTTGCAATGAAAAAAAGAATAACGATTGGGACGCTTACCCTCTTATCTCTCATGGGAATGTTCGGCTGTAAGCAGCAGGAAACGGTCGAGGCACTTATGACTCTTGATGTAAAAGCCGATTATCCGGAAAAGGAATGGGTTGTTCAAGACTTTTTGGATGTGGAATACATCCCGTTGGAAACGAACGACGAGTTTATCACCCAAGGCAGTGTCAAGGCGATAGGAAAGCGGTTCGTGCTGGTGACGAATCTGCTCAACGATGGCAATATCTTCGTTTTTGACAGAAAGACAGGCAAGGCGGTCAGGAAAATCAATCGGAAGGGACAGGGAGCCGAGGAGTATGCTTTTATCAACGGGATCATCCTGGATGAGGAAAAAGACGAGATGTTTGTCAATAGTGCTTCGAACAAGAAGATATTCGTCTATGACTTGCAAGGGAATTTCAAGCGGAGTTTCCAGCATGCCGAGGGCGCGCAGTATCTGGATGTGTTCGATTATGACGCCGACAATCTGATCTGCTACGATATGTCTGCTTCTTATAAGGACGGGCAGAAAAGGGATAAGGAGTTTTACCATGCACTCATATCGAAGCAGGACGGAAGTGTCACCCGGGCAATTCCGCTTCCTTTTGACATTATCAAGGCTCCGTTTGTTCAAAAGGGGGATATGGTTGCTGTTGCTTCCGTTCGCTCTATCACGCCTGACCAGGGAAACTGGCTGCTTGCCGATACCTCTTCCGATACGGTGTATCGCTATATTCCCGGAAAAGACAAATTAATCCCGTTCATCGTAAAAAAGCCGGCGGAAAATCCGGATATGTTCCTTACGATGGGGGTGAACACTGGTCGTTATTGTTTCATGCAAACCATTGGAAAAGAGTTTAATTTTGAAAAAGGAAGGGGTTTCCCGACTACGGACTTGATGTACGACAGCCGTGAAAAGGCTGTATTCAAGCCGATAGTGCTCAATGCTGATTATACGACCCGGAAAAGGTTGGACTTGATATCCCGTCTCGGAAACGAGGAAGTGGCCGCCTATGAGACCCTTTCTGCCGACCGGCTGGTTGAGGCCTACGGGAAAGGTGAGTTGAAAGGCGGGTTGAAAGAGATTGCGGCCGGTTTGGACGAAGAATCGAATCCCGTGTTGATGTTGGTCAAGCATAAGAGATAGAACCGGAAGGAAATAAAATCCCCCCGTACTCTTACAAGCGAGCCGGGGGATTTTCAGTTTGGCATTTTTATTATAGGGAGTTGTTTTAAGTTATCATGCCCAGCCGTTCAACATTCCGTAGAAGTACATGGGTTTCAGGAAATAAACCTTCAACAGCCATGCGGCCCATTGCTCTTTCGATGTGTCCAGCAACGTGAACGGGAACGAGTTTTGCGCCTCTTTCTTATAGTTGAACTCACACAAGAGAACATGCCCGTAGTCCGTCACGATCGGGCAGGCGGCATATCCGTCGTATTTCTCTGCCGGTTCTTTGCCTTCCATCAGCGAGATCAGGTTCTTTGCTGCGATCGGCACTTGCTTGCGGATTGCTGCGGATGTTTTGCTGGTCGGGATTCCGGCTACGTCTCCTAGGGAAACGATATTCGGATATGTTTTGTGTACCAGTGTCTCTTTGTCTACCATAACCCAGGCATCGGCAGCCAGTTTACCTTCCGTCCAGCCCAGTCCGGCTTCTCTTACAAAATCGGGGGCCGACATCGGCGGCGTGAAATGCAGAAAATCATAATCTTCTACAAACGGAGTGTAGACTTTCTGATCGCCCACTGTTTCGATCTTCTCGAAATGAACCTGCTTGGCAGTCGTATCCACACCTTTCACTCGTACATTCAGGTTGATAGGAATGTTACGCTCTTTGTAGATTTCCAACAAGCGGGGAGTGAAAAACGGGACATCATACAGCTCTTTGGATGCTGTGTAAAAATTCAGATCTACCGTTTCGCGTGTACCCTGTTTGCGGGTATAGTGTTCTGTCAACAAACAGATTTTCTTGGGAGCACCTCCGCATTTGTGCTTGGTATAAGTATCAGTGTAGATTCCACGTCCACCCGTCTTGGAGAATTCCTGTATGGCTTTCCAAGTCTTTTGTGCACCTTCGAAATCATAGATGCTGTGGGCGTTCCCTTGTCCAAGTGTCGCTTGCGTGATACCTTCTACCTTTTCCCAGTTGATTTGGATTCCGGGAGTCAGGACCAGGAAGTCGTAGGCGATCTTTCCGTTATTTTTAGTCGTTACCTGATTCCATACGGGATCGACGGCAGCAACAGAATCTTTAATCCATTTGATGTCACTGGGTATGCAGTCCTCCTGCTTTCTCCAGACGTCATCCGGTTGATATACACCCGATGCGATCAAGGTGAAACCCGGCTGATAAAACTGACGGTCACTGGGATCGATCAAAGTGATATCCGGCTTGTCCAGCCAACTCTTTAAACGGGCAGCCATACTGATACCGGCAGCACCTCCGCCGATAATTACAATTTTACCTTTGGCTTTGCTTGAAAATGCTTTTGCCTTTTGGGTACTTGCAGCAGTCAGTAAACCGGCCATTGCCATCAGTTTGAAAAAGTGGCGGCGGTCGATACCTTTCTTCTCGAACGCCTTTAATTGATCTTCCAGTTCGTGTTTCATCATGTATGAAAATTAGATTTTGATCGCAAAGAAAGGATAATCCGCAGGAGCGTACAAAGAAAGGACTACTACATGGCTTGCGCAAGTGCTTTGAGTAGAAAGAAATACTACAACATTACTTTCTCATGTCTTTTTATGATGTATTTAATTATCTGATATGTAATAGTATATAAGATGTGAAAATCTGAGAAAATATTTTCAGAAATTCATTAGGAAATCGACGAGATTCGTATCTCCTTCCAGCTCCAAACGCTTCCTTAGACGGTATCGGCGCAGCTCTATTGCCCGTACGGATACGTTCATGAGGGATGCTATTTCCTTTGTGGAGAGATTCATGCGGAGCAAGCAACAGATGCGGAGATCGCCTGTCGTGAGATCGCTGTATCGCTGTCTGAGGCGGTCCATGAAATTTTGGTGCGTGCTGTTGAAATAGCTTTCGAACAGTACCCAGTCCGCCTGGTTGTTCAAAGTCTCTTCCATCAGAGTCTTCATGCGGATGTAGAGTTTGTTCGGATAACGTTCGCCTAGCGTTTCTTTTTGTTTTTCTAGTTCTTCCAACAGGCTTTGGATGGCCTGGTTGCGTTTGACGAGGGCTGTTGTCTGAAGTGTCAGTTCGTTGTTCTTGTTTTGCAGTTCGGCTTCGAGCATCCGGTTTTTTATGACCTGCATCTGCTGTTGCTCGGCTTGCCGTTCGGCTTCGGCTTTTTCCTGTTCTTCCTTATGCAGGTTCTTCAGGTTGTAGCGGAGCACGGCCTGCACGAGAAACCAGACGAGTGTGATATAGACCAGCCATGCCCATACGGTATTATACCAGGGAGGGCGGACTTCGATGGGCAGTGTGAGTTCGGGATAGGGACCCTTGATGACGTATTTGCGGACTTTCAATTCATACCTCCCTTCCGGCAATTGCAGGAAAGTGATTTTCCCGTCGTGTTGCCAGGCTGACCAGTCTGAAGATACGCCTTCGATCTTGTAGCTGATCTGGTGGTTGGAGGTGAATATCGTGGTGCCTGCCCAGACATTGAACTCCTGGAAGTTGTGCGGGAGAGAAATGCGTTGCGTGTTGATCGGCAAGTGATGGATACCGGAAGCATCGACGTATTCGAGTCCCGAAACTTTCAGGGGAGTGCTGCCCAGGCTATTACCGATCAGTTCTCGGATATTGACCAATAAAGCCCCTTGCATGGCAGAGACCAAGACCAGGGAGTCGTTCAAAGGGATGATCCGTTTGCCTCTCGTCACGAGGTTCATATTGTAATTGTCGAAGAGCAGGCGGCATTTCAATGTTCCGATGCCGTCCGCTACGTGAAACAGTCCGGCTTCGTTTTCGACGGAAAGCCAGTAGAGGTTGTCACCGGCCGGATAAACATGTTCGGCATCGGCAAATACGCCCACTGCTTCCGTGTCCCTAAATAATTTCTTAACGGTCGGAGCGAGTTCTTTCTCGATCCTAAAGCAAAGTTGCGCTTCGGCTTTGCTTACGGGGATGAAAGGGCTTGTGGCTCCCAATGAGCGCTTGAAATAGCCGAGGTTGGTTTGGATATACAACTCTTCGCCATCCAATCCGGCATTCACCAGTTTGCCGATCTCGCTTCTTTTTCCTAACAAAGTGATCGGAGGATCGAAAGAAATTTGTGATAATCCGTTGTCGAGCGCCACCCAGATTTGCCGGGTGTCCTGTACGCAGATAAAGCGGACGATATTGTCCTGCAGCTGGTTCTGCAAAGACAGATGTTGCAGGATCGTACCGTCAGAGTCAGTGATATATAGTCCTTGTGTGAGGGTTCCGATGAAAAAGAGCGTTCCGTTGGCAGCGAAGGCACTCGGCTGTGCATCCTGTATTTCTTTCGGTAAAGTAAAAGGTATTTCAACAGGGGGTGGAGTGAAGCGGACTTCTGGCGGGATCGTATCCAGCGGGTGATAGCGGAGGATTCCGTCTTTGTCGTATGTCCAGCTTCCCAACATCGTCTCGTTGCGGGTGTAGATCTCGGCAGCGAATATAGTTTCCATGTGTTGCCGTCGAAAGCAAGCAGGCCGGAATTGTTGGCGACATACAGCATACCGTCGGGTGTCAGCGAAAAGCCCCAGTTCTGGCAGCTCGCTTTATAATCGTCGACCGTATAGTTTTTTACGAATACATAAGGGATGGCTACTGACGCGCGCATGGCATGTGCCGTGAACAGAAAAGAAATGAGAATGGTCAGCAGTCTGTACATAAGTCTAAATGAATATAGGCACGGAAGTCTTAGAATTCCGTGCCTGAATGAGGTTACAAATATAATGAAATTCCTATTTACTTGTATTCCTGCCAGCTCTTAATCTGGATGTCTTTTTCGTCCATATTACAGAAAGCACTGATGAAGGCACTTGCCAAGCGGGCGTTGGTGATCAATGGAATGTTGTGATCGATCGCTGCACGACGGATCTTATAGCCATTGGTCAGCTCGCGCTTGCTGTGGTCTTTCGGGATGTTGACAACCAGTTCGAACACGTGCTTGCTGAACATATCCATGATGTTCAGGTCGCCCTGTTCGTCCGGCCAGCAAACTGCTGTCGCAGAGATGCCGTTTTCATTCAAGAATTTAGCCGTTCCAGCCGTTCCGTAGATGTTGTAACCTTTGGCTGCCAGCATATGGCACGGTTCCAGCAGTTCAGCCTTGCTCTTGGCGGCACCGGAAGAAACCAGTACGTTCTTCTGCGGGATTCTATTTCCGACAGCGATCATGGCAGAAAGCAATGCTTCGTTGAAGTCGTCGCCGATGCAGCCTACTTCACCTGTAGAGCTCATATCTACGCCCAGTACAGGGTCGGCCTTATGCAGACGGGCGAATGAGAACTGCGAAGCCTTCACACCGATCCAGTCGATGTCGAATGCACTCTTGTCCGGTTTGGTGTAAGGAGCGTCAAGCATGATGCGGGTTGCCGTTTCGATAAAGTTGCGTTTCAGGACTTTTGATACGAACGGGAAACTGCGGGATGCACGCAGGTTACATTCGATAACCTTCACATCGTTGTTCTTGGCTAGGAACTGGATGTTGAACGGTCCGCTGATGTTCAACTCTTTGGCGATCATTTTGCTGACCTTCTTGATACGGCGGGCTGTTTCGAAGTAGATCTTCTGTGCCGGGAATACCAATGTCGCGTCACCGGAATGGACACCGGCAAACTCGATATGTTCGGAGATTGCGTACTCGACCACTTCTCCATTCATGGCTACCGCGTCGAATTCTATCTCTTTCGCCCCTTGCAGGAATTCGGAAACAACTACCGGATATTCTTTGGAAACCTTGGCTGCCAAGTTTAGGAATTCGATCATCTGCTCCTTACTGTGGCATACGTTCATGGCTGCGCCGGAAAGCACGTAAGACGGACGGATCAGGATTGGGAAACCGACCTTTGCGATAAAAGCGTCGATCTCTTCCATGCTGGTCAACTCGGCCCAACGCGGCTGGTCGATACCTAACGTATCCAGCATTGCGGAGAATTTGTGACGGTTTTCGGCACGGTCGATCGACAGTGGTGAAGTACCCAATACAGGTACGTTCTGGCGGTACAGCTTCATGGCCAGGTTGTTCGGAATCTGTCCACCGACGGAGACGATTACGCCCTTCGGAAGTTCTAAGTCCATGACATCGAGTACGCGTTCGAACGAAAGCTCGTCGAAGTACAGACGGTCGCACATGTCATAATCAGTGGAAACCGTTTCCGGGTTATAGTTGATCATGATGGATTTATAGCCTAACTTGCGGGCTGTCTGTGCGGCATTCACCGAACACCAGTCGAACTCAACGGAAGAACCGATGCGGTAAGCGCCCGATCCCAGAATCACGACGCTCTTGTCGTTCGGATAGTAAGAGATATCGTGCTGGCTGCCGTCGTATGTCATATACAGGTAGTTCGTCAGTTCGGGATGTTCCGATGCGATCGTATTGATGCGTTTTACACTCGGCAGGATACCTAATTTCTTACGCAGGTTGCGCACGCGGATATTTTCCTTTTCCATGTTGCCTTCCGGGTTTTCAACATAACGAGCAATCTGGAAGTCGGAGAATCCCAGGCGTTTTGCTTCCTTCAGCACATCTTCAGGCAGGTCTTCGATCTTATCGTAAGCAGACAATACTTTCGTATAGTCTACGATGTTTTTCAGTTTTTCCAGGAACCACGGAGTGATCTTGGACAGTTCGTGAATGCGGTCTACCGTGTAGCCTTTTTCAAGCGCTTTGGCCACGGCGAAGATACGGAGGTCGGTCGGGTTGGCCAGCGCGTCGTCCAGGTTATCGAATTCCACGTCGTTGTTGCCGACGAAACCGTGCATGCCCTGTCCGATCATACGCAGACCTTTCTGCATGATTTCCTCGAAGCTCTTGCCGATCGACATAATCTCGCCGACAGATTTCATACTCGAACCGATCTGGCGGCTTACACCGACAAACTTAGTCAAGTCCCAACGCGGGATCTTTACAATCATGTAATCTACTTCTGGTGCTTTGTAAGCGGAGTTGGGAGTTCCCATCTCACCGATTTCGTCAAGGCTGTAACCTAATGCCAGCTTGGCAGCCACGAATGCCAGCGGATAACCGCTCGCTTTGGATGCAAGTGCGGAAGAACGGCTTAGGCGGGCGTTTACTTCGATCACACGGTAATCGCAAGTATCGGAGTTGAATGCGTACTGGATGTTACATTCGCCGACGATACCTAAATGGCGGATCGTCTTGATCGAAAGTTCTTTCAATAGATCTAGTTCTTTGTCTGTCAGTGAACAGGTAGGAGCGACGACGATACTTTCGCCTGTATGTACGCCTAGCGGATCCACATTTTCCATGCTTACAACCGTGAAGCAGTGATCGTTCTTATCGCGGATTACTTCAAATTCAATTTCCTTCCAGCCTTTCAACGATTCTTCCACCAATACCTGGGGAGAATAGGCGAAAGCGCTTTCTGCCAGCGTACGCAGTTCTGCCTCGTCTTTGCAGATACCGCTACCCATACCGCCCAATGCGTATGCGGAACGGATCATGACCGGGAAGCCGATCTCGTAGGCTGCCTTCACGGCATCTTCCAGGTTTCCGACAGCGTGGCTGACCGGAGTTTTTACTGCTATCTCGTCAAGTTTCTTTACAAACAGGTCACGGTCTTCCGTGTACATGATCGCTTCGACTGAAGTTCCCAGTACCTTTACACCATATTTGGCCAGTGTCCCGCTGGTATACAGTTCGGTTCCGCAGTTCAGGGCAGTCTGTCCGCCAAAAGCCAGCAGGATACCGTCCGGTTGTTCTTTTTTGATGACTTCTTCAACAAAGTAAGGAGTGATCGGCAGGAAATACACCTTGTCGGCTACCCCTTCTGATGTTTGAATGGTTGCAATGTTCGGATTGAGCAATACGGTGCTGATTCCTTCTTCTTTCAGCGCCTTCAGTGCTTGTGAACCAGAGTAGTCAAATTCTCCGGCTTGTCCGATCTTCAGGGCACCCGAGCCCAGAACAATCACCTTTTTGATACCACTTTTCGACATAGTAATTTGGGTTGTTTAATTTATTGATTTTATAGAATGTTATAATTGCCTTACGAGATCACAAGGTGCAAAAAAAATGCGTTAGTAAAAATAACTAACGCATCCTATATAACCAAATGATAATCCTTTAAAATAAAAAAATGAGCTTCATTGTCCGACATATAACCGGAAAAGTACGCTGGATTATCCTTATGTGCTTTCTGTTTCATGAAACTCTATCTTCAAAATTTCGGCAAAGATAAGGCTTATATTTCAAACATGCAAGAGATGTTGGTGCCCTCTTTCTGAAAAATACTTTTCAAGTTGACCGAAATGTCCGGAAGATAATTTTATTTTCCTATCTTTATCCCCATCAATCATTCAAATAATTCTGATATTATGAATAAGACACTTTATCTCATTTTTATTTGTCTCCTTCTATGTGCCGGCACCCGTCTTGTTGCCCAGACTTTTGATTATAACCGAGTGAGTGGCCATCCCCGCTTATTGGTGAAGCAGGGTGAGGAGCAGCAGATACGAGAAAGCCTGAAAGATAACCCCGAAATGCAGCGCGTCTATAAGCAGATTGTCGGAGAAGCCGACCGGCTGTTGGTCTGTCCGACGTTAACGTATAAGAAAGAGGGACGTCGTCTGTTGGCCGTTTCCCGTGAGGCTTTGAAACGTATTTTTGACCTTTCGTTTGTATACCGGATGACCGGCGAAGATAAATACCGCTTGCGTGCCGAGCAGGAGATGGTGTCCGTCTGCTCTTTCGGCGACTGGAACCCGTCTCATTTCTTGGATGTCGGCGAGATGACGATGGCGGTTGCGATCGGTTATGACTGGCTGTTCGATAAGCTGTCTCCGGAGACAAGGAGAGTGGTACGTGAATCGATTCTTCAGAAAGGTTTTGCTCCGTCGAACGACAAACAATATAACTGGTTCCTGAAAGCAGAAAACAACTGGAACCAGGTTTGCAATACCGGGCTGGTATATGGAGCCCTTGCCCTTTTGGATTCGGATAGCAAAGAAGCGGCTGCCGTTATTGAACGGGCTATGTCGTCTGTTCCTCTGTCGATGAAAGTGTACGCGCCTGACGGCAACTATCCGGAAGGGTATAATTATTGGGGATATGGGACGAGTTTCAATGTGATGCTAATCGCCGCTTTGGAATCGGCTTTCGGTTCGGATGGAGGACTGAGTGCGGTGGAGGGCTTTATGTCTTCGGCCCGGTTCATGCAGTATATGGCGGGAACGACCGGTCTTGCCTTCAATTTCAGTGATGCACGCGAAACGACTCAATCTTTCCCAGCCATGTTCTGGTATGCATCCAAATTAGGCGATCCTTCCTTGCTCTGGAACGAAAAAATATTCCTGACACGCGAGGATACGCATTTTACTGCGGAAGAAGAGCGTTTCCTGCCGATTATCCTGATCTATGGTTCCCGCTTCGATATGAAGGAAGTGACGCCTCCTGTCTCGAAAATCTGGACCGGACATGGAAAAGTGCCTGTAGCTCTGATCCGTACCGGATGGGATAAGGAAGAAGGTTTTTATGTCGGGATAAAAGGAGGAACGGCTTCGGCCAACCATGCTCATATGGATGCCGGATCATTTGTGTTTGAAGCTCAGGGAGTACGCTGGGCACAGGATTTGGGTATGCAGGAGTATTATTCGCTGGAAAAGAAGGGGGTACGCCTGTGGAACGGCAATCAGGACGGGCAACGTTGGGATGTCTTCCGTTATAATAATTTTGTGCATAATACGTTAACGGTGAACGGAGAGAAACACCAGGTAAAAGGAACGGTTCCGATTCTCGCCACTTATACGAAAGATGCACGGTTGGGAGCCAGCTTGGATATGACTTCTTTGTTCGGTAGTAATCTGAAGAAAGCGACACGCGAGGTCGTGCTTGTGAAGGAACGGTATTTGCAGGTAACGGATCAAGTACAGGCTGCCGGCCAACCAGCTTCTGTCCGGTGGACGATGGTCACCTCCGCCACTCCCAAACAACTCGATTCCCACACGATGGAATTGACGAAAGAAGGTAAGAAATTACATGTGATTATCGACAGTCCTTCGGCTGCCGTCTTTTCGGTGGTCGATAATGTTCCGTCTCACGGCTACGATGCTCCGAATCCCGGTTCTGTCCGGATTGTTTTTGATGTTGATGTGAAAGCCGGTCGGAAGGAAACATTGAAAGTGCGGCTGGTTCCGGTTGTGGAATAATACATGAATGTACCGATATGCCGGGGTACGACAATACCGGTGAATGGGCATATCGGTATGCTTCAATTCCTATTTGTTATTTGCCGAAGTTCGAGTTCCTGATGATTTGCAGCATTTCCTCTTTCATTTCCTTCGTTATGTTGTTTTGTGTACTGGGCTGGAAGGCGAGAAACCTCTTGGCTGCTTTATGGAATTTGTCCGGATGTAAAAAAGAGGGGTTTGTATACAATTTGGCGAGTAGGAAGTAGGTATATCCCTGTTCCGGTAAAATCCGGCTGATTTCCAGCAGGTAACTTTCCGCTTTCCGGTATTGCTTGATCGCCTTTTCGTTTTCTGCAATTGCATAGTATAGTTCGGGGGCTGCACTTAGTTTTAATGCCCTGTCCAACCATTTGATGGCAATATCGTGCTGTCCGGTCTTATAGAAACATTCTGCTCCCTCATATAGAAAATCTGTCCGGTGGTATAACTGGACAAACAGACCGGCATACCGGCTAGCTGCTTGTTCGTACTCCTGATTGTGATATAATTCCTGAAGCGTCTTCCATTCCCTATAGGTATAGTAGGTATCTTTCTGTCCGTAGAAAAGAATGCAGGTAAGAATGGCGGCGATGGCACTGATATACGGGATACTCCTCTGTGCTCGCTGCTTGTCATGTTTCGGATTGGTCACACATATGGCGGTCAGGAATAAGAGCAGAACCCAGTAGGTCGGGAGTTGGAGCGGATAGGAATAAAGGGCGAAGATTCCGAGTGCCAGAATTCCACCGGATGTTCCTATCTGTCTGTGTCTGATCCCATAATAAAGGGAAAATGCGAGCCAGAAGATAAAGAACAGCAACCCCGTAATACCTAACTCAAGTCCTATTTGCAGATATTCGTTGTATGCATACTGGGGACAGGTTGCGGTTTGTTTTTCTTTGGAAGAAGCGGTATCGGTTTCAAAATAGGCAGATTGTTCCTTTGCGTATGTGGCTGGAAAGCCGCCTATACCTATGCCGGTTACCGGATGTTCCATGATGGCCTGGGTCGTGATATTCCAGATCAAAAGCCGGCGATCTCCGGCCTGGGCTTTTTGGATATTCCCGACCAAAATGACTGCCGTGATCGCAACAAACAGGATAATCGAAGAGATGGCAAACAGCTGGATGTGTTTCTGTATGGCTTCTTTCGTCTGTTTCCATCCGATCAGCCTCATCCAGCAAACCCAGATTCCGGAAAGGAGGGCTGCAAGCCATACGGGTTGGTCTGTTTTGAATATTAAGGTAGTGATAATCAAAGTAGATCCGAGAATGGAAAAATAGAACAGGAAAGTACGGGATTTCCACAAAGCGACCTTGTCGCAATTCTTAAAACGGAGTAATGTGTTCAGACAGACTGGAAAAATGACTGCGATATAGCCATAGAAAGGCTCTGGTTTCAGCGATGTTTCAAGCAACCTGAAGACAGGATGGGTGATGGGAGCAGGATTGATGGCATGGCTGATCCCCCAGATGGCCGGAACGATTCCGGTAAATATGATGATTGTAATGAAAAACGGTCGTAATTCCTGATGCGCCTGTAAAGCACCTCTGAGCATAAACCAAAGGGCGACCAGTTGAGCGATGAAAAGGAAACGTTCCGGCTGAAGATTCTCGTCTTTGTCGTAAGAAATCAATACGATACCGAATAGGAGCAGTAATAAGGCATCCGGTAATGAAAAGATAAAACGGCTTTTCTTTGTTGTAAATTCCATAAGTAGAACCCCACCGGCTAACAATAGAGATGTGAAATGAAACCAGCAAATTTTTCCGGACAGCGTGCCGTCTGCTAATTCCGGATTCATGGCGAAGATTATACACAATAGTAACATTCCACTCGTTGCGAGTAAAAGTAATCTCAGATAACTAAAAAAATTATTCATAATTATATTTATTAAAATGTGAAAAAAACTCTGCTTTCTATGGGTTGAGAGGCAGAGACCTTCTCACAACTTATCTGTCAGGCATTGCCAAATGGATGGCAAAGAAATGGACCGATGCAAGTATACCCTATTTAAACAGAAAGAGAAGCCAGTGTGTTTTCCTTTTGGGAGGAAAGATTTGAACAGGTCTAAAGAGGTCGCAAAAGTATATTTTGCTTTATTGGAGGGTGAATGTTAGAGTTGACATTTTGTTGACAATATGCAAACGGCTGGCATACAAAATATTTTGATGATAAACGGTAATCCTTATTTGAAAGGGGAAAGTTAAGGTTCGGGCTGTTTTTTTAATGTGAAAAGAGGTAAATAGAGGAAGATTCCCAAGATAGACATGGCAAGTCCGCCGATGGTGCCGGCGGCCAGCGGGAACCAAAACGCTTCCTTATCCGGACCTAACATGAACGGAATGAAACCTAAGATGGTTGAAACGACTGTGAGGAAAATGGGCGTGATCTTCGCATTCCAGGCTTTCAGATATGCCTTGTAGGGCGACATCAACGGTTTGCGTTGCCGGATTTGGTTGTATTCATTCAAAATGTAGATGCTTGCGTTAACGGTTATGCCGCACAACAGAACGAAGGAGGCAAATCCTCCTTGGTCGAAATTCAGTTTGAACCAATAGAACGTGAGGAATACACCGATGTAGGAGATCGGTATCACGAAGATGACGGCCAACGGCTGTTTCAGCGAATTGAACAGGATACTGGTGGTAAAGAAGATAATGACGATGATCAGCAATAACAGAAGATATTGTTTATTGTCCTTTTTGTTCCAGTACCAATAAGCGCTTTCCGACTTGGCTGTATATCCCATCGGCAGTATGGCATTGATTTCCTTCAGGTCGCGTTCCTGTATCTTGTTTCCCTGATTGGAGGCTCCGATATACTCGTATTGCAGGCAGAGGCGGTATTGTTGGTTTACTTTGCAGACCTTCTGCGGCATCTGTCCTTTTTCGACGTTGGCAAGTTCTGCCAGCTTGTACGGCTTGCCGTCGATGGTCTGTGGAACGTACTGCATGCTCCACACATCGTATTCCTGTGACTGGCGGGAGGAGAGTTTCAGTTTCTCCGTCTCTTCGTTGACGACGATCGTCCCGGTATAAATGTCCTTTCCGAAAACGGGATTGATGGAGGCGAACAGGTCGATCGGCTGTATGTCCTCCTGGGCCAGCCGGGCTTTGTTGAGATTGAAGTAGAACTCCTGGTAGTCGTCTTTCCACCACGAGAACTCCGAATTGATCAGTACTTCCTTGATGCGGCGGTGGGTGAGCAACTTGGCTTTCAGCCGTTCGGCCCATTCGTACAGCTCGTCGTAGTTGTAACCGTACATTTCGATGCGGAAAGAACCGGCTCCTTCGCGTACGTCGTTGCTGAATCCCTGGTCCTGCAAACCGTAGACCTGCCAGCTTCCACCCCCCAATTCGAGCGCTTTGCTGATGATTTTACTTTTCAAGGTGTACGGGAAACCGCTCCGTTCACTCTCTTTCGTGAAATAGATACGGATACCGGCTTGGCGTGCGCTGTAGACGTTCGTTTGGAACTGCCGTATCTCTTTGAAGGTACTGAGATAGGCTTCCATCCGGCTCATCAGGGTGTTCATCTGTGATAAGGTCGTCCCGTTAGGGAGTGATGCGCTGACAGACAGGACAGTTTCTTCGTTGCGGGTGAAGTAACTTCCTTCGTATACTTTCTGGACGAACAGGCGTAGGGTTCCGCCCAACGCCTTATCGACGAAGGGTTTGATCTTCTCCTTATATGTCTCGTTGGAGGCGAATTTATTATATTTCTCGATCAGCAGGGAATCTGTTGCCGTGTAGACCTTCTTCTTGTCTTTCGTGTCGTATTCGATTTTCTCCGGTAGTAGGAAAAACGGAATGCCGAATGCCAACAGTAAAATGAAACATGCCAGTTTCTTCCATCCGCAGAGGAAGTTGATTTGCCGTTGATAGTACCGGTTGTAGTAGACAGGGAAACGTTTGAGAAAACGGTTCGTTCTTTTTCTGATCCGGCTTTTCCATGTATCCCCGGTCTCTTCTCCGGATATGTTCTTTTTCCCGCTTTTCTTCCATTCCAGGTTCATCTTATCGATCAGGGCGGGAACCAGGAAAAGCGCGATCAAAAGGGAGACTCCTAAATTGATGATGACGACAGCCGCGAAATCCTGCAGGTTGAGGCGTATTTTTTCATCCAGAAAGAAGATAATGACCAGTGCACCCATCGTTGTCAAAGTGGCTGCGAGTATGGACAGGATGGCCTTCCGGTTATGTCGGTTCCGGATATGTTCCGTCATGACAATCGTGTTGTCGATCACCAGACTGAGTGAGATTGTGACACCGGCCAGTGAATAAAGCTGCATTTCCAATCCTAACAGGTAATAAAGGATGACGGCAATACTGAGGTTGATCGAAAGGCTGATGACAATCAGCAACAGATATTTTATCTCGCGTGTGATCAGCAGGACGAACATCAGCAGGATCAGGACGGTGAGCCCTGTGCGGACATAAATCTTGTTCAGTTCGTCCCGGATGAATTCGGTCGCGTCATAGCTGGTATGTATTTCATAACCGGGTGGGAGCAAGGTACGGATATGTTCCATCTCGGCTTTTATCAGTCTGGCAAGTTCCAGCTGGTTTGCCGTCTCTTCAGCGCGGATGGACAGATAGATGGAATTCAAGCCGTTGATACGGTAATAACTCTGTGGAGCCTCTTCCTGACGGGTGACTTTTAGCAGTTGGTCCAGACGGATCAGTTTGCCGTCTTTGTTCAGGACGGTGATGAGCGTGGGATTGAATCCGTCTTTCTCATTTTCCGGAATCAAGGCAAGACGTATCCACTGGTTGTTTTGTCCTCCTTTGCGCGAAGTTGCCAACTGGGTTTCCACGTTCCCGGTCCCTAAGAATTCCTTTTGATAATACTGGTTGATCGCTTTCTGTATATCCGGGATACTGATACCTAACGTTGCCAGCTGACGGCTGTCATATTCCAATCGCCATTCCATCGGGGTGGCACCGCTGACATCGATGCGGTAGATGCCGGGAATCCCGCTTAGGCGGGGTTTTATCTGGTTTTCGGCGAAGCGCTGTATGAATATGGGAGTGGCTGCCGCGTTCAGTGTGTAGCTCATGAAAGGCCGTGCTTCCTTGTTGTCCGGCCGGCTCATTTCCAGAACCGGATAGCTCAGTCCGTCCGGCAGGCTGGGCCATGTCTGGCGAATGATGGTAGACGCTTCGAAACGGGCGGCGTCGATATTGGTATGCTTGTCCAGTTCGAGCGTGACATATCCCCATCCGTTACCGGAAGTGGAATTGATCTCCTTGATCCCCTTGATACGTGCCAACATCGCTTCGAGCCGTGAGGTCACCTCCATCTCTATCACGCGTGCCGAATTGCCCGGCATGTTGTAGCTGATGGTCAACTGAGGCAACGTGCGTGACGGCGACAGCTTGATCGGCAACAGCGGTATGAAGGCGATTCCCGCCAGCGCCACGCAAAGGAAGGTGACGATGATGGTGAAAGAGGATATTTTAGGAGATGCACTCATTATTCATTCTTTGTTACAATCCGTATTTATACTCGAACTCGTTCGAAAGGGAAACTCCCGTTTCGAAGTCATGCAACGTCAGTTTGCGGATCTTATAATAACTCAGCCAGTAGTTCTGTAAAGCCGAAATATAGTTCCGCTGCGCTTCCTGCTGGCGGTTCAGTGACAAGGTAAGGCTGTTGATATCCGCTTTTCCGATCATGAAGCGCTGCTTGGTTTCGCTGTAGGCTGTTTCAGCCAGGTCTACCGCTTCTTCGGCACTCCCGATCAGGGCTTGCTGGATATTGAAGTCGCCGACTGTCATAATCACGTCTTCTTCGACCGTCAGTTCTTTTTGTTTGGCGGATGTTTCGGTGACAAGCAGGTTGTTCTTGGCGATATTATGCTTCCCTTTTCGTACGCCCCAGTCCACCAACGGGATCGAAACGGACAAAGAGACGATTTCCTGCTGTTGCAGATTTTTGTAGGCGTCCTGTATGTTCTTGGACACTTGGTTGAATCCGACGCTGGCATTGATCTGGGCGTTGAACATCGCTTCTTTCTTAGTCTTGTCTACCTGCTGCTGGGCTTCTAATATTTGCTGGCGCAGCTCCAGGAAGGTCGGGTTATTTGTTCGTGCCAGCTCGAGTGCCTTGTCGACCGATATTTCCATATTGCGCGGACGGCTCGGGAGACGCAGGCGTATTTCCGTATTCTTGTCGAAGTTTAGGTAAGAGGCGAGGCTGAACATGGCACGTTTCAGGGCGATTTCCGCATTCTTCAGTGTGTTGCGTGCGTTCACGGCATCCAATTTCAGTGTCAGCAAGTCCGCCTGGCTGATAGAAGCGATCTTATGCCGTTCCTGTCCTGTCCGGTACAGCGTGTCGGTCGTGGCGACATTTTCCTTGGCCAGATCATATTCCACCTGTGCCATTGCCAAAGCGAAGAAATAGGTCGTTGCCTGCTCGCTCATTTGCTCTACATTATATAATAGCTCTTTCTTGACCTTCTCATATTTCAGCGGCTCGATTTTTCGTTCCCATTTAAAGGCGTTATACCCCAATAAGTCTTGCTGGTAGCCGAGGCGGATCGGAACCGATGAAAACTGGTTGTAAGTCTGGTCGCCGAAATAGCGCATATAATCCAAGTCCGTATCCAAATAGAACGTACCGCCTAAGAGGTCGAAATTCTGTTCGATCTCCAATTGCCCGCCCGCATAAAACGATTGTTGTTTTCTATATACGTCGATATCAGCCTCCGAGTCATATCGTTGGGTAAAATAACGGCGGTATTGTGCCGGCGTCAGATTTAGGGTAAGGCTTGGCAGACGGCCGGCCTTGTAAGTCCGGTATTCCCAGTAGCCGGCCAGATACATATTTTTGTATCGGAAAGCGTCCAGCGAACTGTCGGCCGCCAGTGTGATAGTTCGTTCCAGCGTCAGTGTGAGCTGCGCTTTTCCTCCGAATACGCATGCAAGCATCAACAACGTGATGACATATCTATAAATGAATTTCCTGTCCATAACTTCCAATTTTCAATTTTCAACATTCAAATTACCAACCTCATGTTTGCGATAAATGAACCAGTATATCAGTGGTATGACGAAAAGGCTGACTGCCGTACCGATCAGCATGGCCGAGATCATGGCGATGGAAAGCGGCTTTTGCAGTTCGCTGCCCATATCGAATGTGAAAAGCAGCGGAACCATTCCGAATATTGTCGTTAATGATGTCATGATGATAGGACGCAGGCGCCGCCGTCCGGCTTCGTGTATGGCTTCCATAAGCGGGACTCCCTTTTTGCGGAGTTCGTTGATGGCATCCAGTTTCAGGATGGAGTCGTTGATGATGATACCGCAGGTCACGACGATGCCGATGGCACTCATCAGGTTCATGGTATGGCCGCATATCCACAGCACCAGCAAGGAGGCTGCCACGTCGATCGGGATTTCAAGCAGCACGATAAGCGGTTGCAGGAAACTTTCGAACTGGGCTGCCAGGATGAAATACATCAGCAGGATCGAAATAAATAAAATCACGATCAACTCGTTCAGCATCTGTCGGTTGGAAAAGAAACTTCCTGAAAAGTCGATATCCCAGTCGGTATCGATTCCTTTTTTTACATCTTCCATCAACTGTTCGGCATTGTCTATATCATAGAAACTGAATGGAATATATTCTCCGTTCTTTCCTGCCGTGATCGTTTTCAAGTCCTCTCCCGGAGTGACACGCACCAGCGATTGCAGCGGGATATATCGTACGTTGCCTTCCGTATCAGGAACAGTGTTTACCAATGTTTTCTGCAAGACCTCATTTACCGTTTGTTCCTCTCCGGCCAATGTAATCGGCAAATATTGTTGGTAGGAGCGGAGCGTTGCTACTTCATTCTCTTTGAATGCCGTTTTCAGCAACCGGTACACTTCGTTGTAGTCGACGTTATAAAGCAGAAGTTTCTGTCTGTCTATTGTGATATTTAACTGGTTGTCGAAGGTGATACCGACAGGAGTATGTCCTGTTTTCGCCTCGATTTGCTGTTCTATTTTATTCAAGACGGAGGCTTCCGGTGCTTCAGATTTATTGCGGGTGTGCAATTCGGCGACAATGTCGGCTTCACCTGTCACAAACAGCTTTTCAAATACTGTTTCGGGAGGCGAGAAGGATATCACTGCCATCGGGTAATGCGTTTTGATCCATTTTTCCACCGATTTTTGCAAAGGAGCGATTCCGGTTGGTTTCTCCGTCTTAAAATATAACTCGCTTTCAGAAACCGACATCTCGCGATCCCGGTTCAACAGGAATTGCTGCTGCCCGACATAGGCCGTGTGTTCTTGTACCTGATTGTCGATAGAGGCGAATAACTGGCTGACACGGCTCTGGTTTTCATCGATATGGATGTTTTCGTTCCATTCCACATGAGCGATCAGTTCGTTCTGGTCTATCTCCGGCATACGGCTTTTCGGTATTTCGTAGAACAAAAAGGCGCAAAGTGGGAGCGTAATGGCAATGAAAATCAGGCTTGCCGTTTTGTGACGGAACACAAAATCCACTCCGGTATCATAGAAGCGGTCCAATGTATGCTCTTTTACCAGATTGTTGATTCGCATATTGAAACCCTTATGTTTGATGTCCGGAATACTGTATACCAGTTTGTAGAGTACCGGCAGCAGCATGATTCCCGTGAAATAGGAAACCATCAGACCGACGGTGACGGCAAAGGCTTGGTCGAAGAAGATCGCTCCTGCTATTCCGCTCATGAACACAAGCGGAACGAAGACGGCAATTGTCGTAAAAGTGGAACTCAGCATCGGAGTAATTACTTCGGTCGTCCCTTTATTGCAAGCCTCTTCCAGCGAGTCTCCTCGTGTCCTGTATTGGGTAATGTTTTCCGTTACGATGATCGAACTGTCGATCATCATACCCAAAGCCAGGATCAACCCGGAGATGGAGATGATATTCAGCGACATTTTGCAGAGGTAGAAAAAAAGGAAACTGATGATCAGGCTCACCACCATACTTAACCCGATTACTGCCGGGCTCTTGATATCCCCTAAGAAAAGGATGGCGACGATACAGATGAAAAGGAAACCCAACGACAGGTTTTGTTTCAGGTTCGAGATGGTATAATCCAGCAATTCCGTCTGGTTGCGGCTGACACTGAAATCGATATCCGGATAGACGGAAGCAAAGTAATCCGTCACTTCTGCCAATGCCTCTTTCATGTTATCCATATTTTCATCCGCCTGCTTGATTACAGCCAGCGTTACCGCCCGTTTCCCGTTGGAAAGGGAAGCTCCGGTCTCTTTCTCCGGCACGACGGAGATGCGTGCCAAATCTTTCAGTTGAAAAATATGGTTATTTTTCCTGATATAAATATTCTCGACATCTTCCGGTGTGCGCAGCAGTGTCGAGAACTTGATATTGTACTCGTAATAGCCGTCACGTACGGTCATGCTACCCGGTTCTATATTGTTAGATGTCAGTGCGGCCTCCAGATCGTCAAGTGTGATCTCCGACATTTTCAGCAACTTCATGTCCGGAACAATCTGTAACTGCCGTTTCAGAATTCCGGTCACATCTACCATTGCCACTTCGGGCAACTGTTCGATACGACGTTTGATCACCGTTTCGGCAAACTGGCAAAGGTCGAGGAACGATCCTTCGTTTATTTCACTGTAAGCGCTGTCGCTTTTCAATGTCAGATTCAAGCAGAATACGGGAATATCAGTGGCACTGGCTTTGATTACCCGTGGGCGTTCTACTTCACGTGGCAGGTAGTTCATAGCTGCGTCTATCTTTTCGTTGACTTCGATAAAAGCCAGATCCGTATTCGTTCCGAAATCGAAGTTTAGGCGTATGATGGCAGTACCGTCGCGTGTTTCACTGTGGATGTCGCGTAAACTGGCAACCTGCATTAATTGCTGGCGGATGGTTTTTACTACTGTGTTTTCCAATTCGCGTGCCGAAGTGTTCTGGCCGGACACCTGTACGGTGATTTCCGGGATTGCAATATCAGGCAACAGCGACACCGGAATGGTGAAGTAAGTAACCAGTCCCACGATAAAGCAAGCCGTAAAAGCCATCAATACCGCGATAGGGCGTTGTAGTAGAAACTTTATCATGTATTAGAACTATGATTTATGATTTATAAATTATGATTTCTGAATTGTCAATTGTCCATTTTCAATTGTCCATTACTTTGACCGGTGCTTCGTGAGCCAGGTTAATGTTACCGCTTGTAATCACGATATCCCCTTCTTTCAGTCCGTCAATGATCGTATAGCTGTCGGCATTTTCCAAACCTGTATGTACATAGTTCCAGTATGCTTTGTCTTCCGTTAATGTGAATACAACCTGTTTGCCGGAACGGAGTACGACAGCGCTTTTGGGAACGACCAACTGTTTACCCAGCGAACGATGGATACTTACTCGTACATTCATCCCTTCGAACAACTTACCTTTATCGTTTACGGCAGCTTTCACCT
>OGFL01001068.1_pt1 | contig 21492 bp, 22 predicted proteins | sample 1570911 | NCBI WGS metagenome assembly OGFL01 (sample SAMEA2582050, study PRJEB24529) | metagenome | biome: Human gut stool | place: China | collected 2011 | reverse complement strand
TTTTAATGCACGGTGGAATTTACCGTTGCACTGGAATTTACTTTTTCAAGTCAGCGAAATAAGAGTTTTCGTGGAGTTTTAGTTGATTGGCGGGGCAGGGAACTTTCAGAAAGCAGTGCTTGTGGGATTCAGGGAAGGTTCCTCTAGGCTTGCAGGCGACTGCTAGGGACGAAAAAAAGATGATGCAACTCGCTTCGCTCAGACAAGCATCATCTTTTTTCCAACGCATTCACCTGCGAGCCAAGAGGAACCAGATCCCTGTATCCAGGCACTGCTTTCTGAAAGTTCCCTGCTGCTGTGTAGTTGGCACGCCAAGGAGAAAGGGCACTATTGAGAACAAGATTTTGCGCAAGAGCGGACTTTGGTCAGTTGTCGCGTAAATAAAAAAAGCCTCTCGTTTCCATCTTTCAGGCAACAAGAAGCTTTTCATTATCTAATATTTACAGGACCTTTGATAAAAATTCCTTTGTTCTCTCATTCTTCGGATGCGCGAAGAATTCTTCCGGTGGAGCTTCTTCGAGAATTTTTCCCTGATCCATAAACAGCACGCGGTTTGCAACCTCTCTCGCAAAGCCCATCTCGTGGGTTACAACGACCATGGTCATTCCTTCGTTTGCAAGCTCCTTCATGAGATCCAGTACCTCACCTACCATCTCCGGATCAAGGGCACTCGTCGGTTCATCGAAGAGGATCACATCCGGCTTCATCGCCAGAGCGCGGACGATGGCCACACGCTGCTTCTGTCCGCCGGAAAGAGTGGACGGGTAAACGTCTGCTTTATCCTCAAGACCGATGCGGCGTAACAGCTCAAGGGCTTCCTCTCTCGCCTGTGCCTTGATCTCCGCCTTTGTCTTCGGCGCATCAGGTGCCAGCGTTCCTTTTCTCTTTGCCTTCTTTAACTCTTTACAGCGCACATAGACCGGCGCCATCATGATATTCTCGATCACAGTCATATTGTTGAACAGGTTGAAGTGCTGGAATACCATGCCCATATGGCGACGGTGGATATTGATGTCCACGCTCATATCGGCGATATCTACGCCGTTAAAAATGATGCTGCCGGAGGTCGGATCCTCCATACAGTTCAGGCATCTTAAAAATGTACTTTTTCCGGAGCCGGACGGACCGATGACTACAACGATGTCACCTTTATTGATGGTCACATTGATTCCCTTCAGGACTTCCAGATCACCAAATGTTTTTTTCAGATCAATGACGTCTATCACTCTTCTTCAGGCTCCTTTCCATCAGTTTAACAAGAATTGAGATCACCAGCACGAGAACGATGTAGATCGCCGCCATGACAAGATACGGGACCATGAACTCGTAGCTGTTGCTTCCGATATAGTTGAAGGCAACATAAAGATCCGCCGCGCCGACAAAGCTGACAACGGAGGTTTCCTTGATCAGGGCAATAAACTCATTGCCCAGAGTCGGAAGAATATTCTTCACTGCCTGCGGGATCACGATCCGGATCATCGCCGGACCAAAGCCAAGACCAACTGCACGTCCCGCCTCAAGCTGTCCCGGATCAACGGACTGGATACCGCTTCGCATGATCTCGGAAATATAAGCGCCGCTGTTTAATCCAAAGACCACCATGGCAACACGGACGCCCGGCAGCTTGATTCCCATAAGGGGCAGCATAACGTAGTAGAAGATCAGAAGCTGCACGACCATCGGGGTTCCGCGGAAGAGACCTACGTAGAAGCTGCAGACCGCGTTCAGCGCCCGCGGAAGTGTCTTATATTTCGGCAGGACGCGGACCGTCGCGATGATGGTACCGATTAAAACACCGATGAGCATGCCGACTACCGCGATCAGAAGCGTATTCTGCAGACCCTGTACGACCTTGACGTAACCGTTTTTCTCAATAAATATCTGTACAAACTTGTTCCATTTGTTCCCGAAGTTTCCCATAATACCTCCAGATAGCAAAAACACAGCGTTTCCAGCCATGTTCCAGTACAGTCAAAAACGGGAGCGAACCGTATCCTGCCCCCGCTTTTATAACCAGTATTTCCAATATTTTTACTGCATTGCGTTGATCGCCTTTGTGATGCTTTCCGCCGGAGCCGCATCAATGAGCACATATTTCAAGTTGCCATTGATCATATCCTGAACTGCAAGAGATGCGCTCTTATACGGTACCCACTCAGCCGGAAATCCTTCAAAGCCCCAGTCATCACTGCCCTCAATGAAGTACTGGGCTGTTGTTCCCTGCTGTCCGCCGATCTTGTCGCTCGCACTTAAGCCCTTAAGGATCTCTTCTACGGAAGCTGCGTCCTTGCAGTCATCAAAAGCCGTGTCACCCGCCAGTGTAACCAGTCTCTGGGATGCTTTATAATACGGGTCGGAGAAGGTTACATATTCTTCTCTCTCCTCGTTGATCGTTAAACCGGCCATTGCGATATCGCATTTGTGCTGTCCAACGGATAAGCATACGGCATCAAAGTCCATGTTTTCGATCACAAGCTCCTTGCCAAGCTCCTGTGCAAGAAGAGAAGCAATCTCCATATCGATTCCCTTGTAGCTGTCGCCGTCTACGTACTCAAACGGCTCAAAGGATGCGTTTGTCGCAACAACAAGCTGATCCTTGGAAGCATCATACTCTGCGGATTCTACTGCAGCCGGCTCGCCATCACTGAAATATTTATCACAGATCGTATCGAAGGTTCCGTCCTCCTGGATCTTTGCGATGAATGCATTTACCTGCTCAAGCAGCTCCGGCTGGTCTTTATCCACGCCGAATGCATACTGCTCATCTGTAAGATCATATTCGATCACCTTAACAACTCCGGCTGCCTCATCTTTCTTTTCTTCTGCAGCCGCACCTGCTGTTGTCTCTGTCTTGTTCTCTGCTGCTGCCGTTGTCTCTGTAGTTTTGCTGCCGCAGCCTGTAAGAAGTGATGCTGCCATTGCAGCGGTCAGACATAATGCAATCGCCTTTTTCATAATATTTTCCTCCTCTAACCCAATACGAATTTGCAACTTTTTCGACGGAACCCACTATACCACAGGCCTATACAAAAAGCAAGTGTTTATGCATATGCTTTTGCATATTTATGCAGTATCTCTCATTCTATAACCTGTATGCATATCACTTTTCCCTGTCCTATCTGCCCCCGGTCATGCAGATCACAACGAAATAGATCCGGCTGATCCCCGATGCCCGCAGGGCTCTCGCGCACGCCTCGATGGTACTGCCCGTTGTATAAATGTCGTCCACAAGGATCACGCTCCTGATCCCCTCCGGGATCTCCCCCGCCGCAAAGGCACCGGAAAGGTTCTTAAGCCGCTCCGCTGCCGAAAGATCCTTCTGCGGCAGCGTCTTCTTATTTCTCACCAGCATTTCCGGTATTACCGGAATCCCCAGCTTCTTTCCGATGACCCGTGCCAGAATCTCTGCCTGATTGAATCCCCGGGTCTTTTTCCTCGTGGCATGGACCGGTACCGGAACCAGGACATCTGCCTGCATCCGGCGGATCGTCCGTCCGTACCGTGCCGCCAGCGCTGTCCCGTAAAAATCCAGGTACTCTCTCTTATTATTGTACTTGATCTGCGCCATGGAATGCCTCGCCGCCTCATCGTAATTTAATAAGGCGATCCCGTACTCAAAGGCACGCGGATGGCGCATGCAGTCCGGGCAGAACTCCAGACTCCCGTCTTCAATCTCTTTTCCGCATTTTTTACATACCGGTGATCTTACAAACGATAGTTTATGGAGGCAGTCCGGACAGATCATCCGCCCGGAACTGCCAGTGATATCCCCGCATACCGGACAGCGGCGGGGATATAGGACATCAAGAATTTTATTAAATTTCATGTTAAATATAAATATTAGAACAAATAGTGCAGGTCTATTTCTGCATCATAGATGTATCAATCTCCAGAATCCGATCCTTCAGCCCCGAATATCGTTTCTGCTCCACCTCATTATCCACCATCGCCTGGAACACCTCCGGGATTCCCACGAGACAGACGCAGGCTTTTGCCCTCGTAACCGCCGTGTAGATCAGATTTCTCGTCATCAGCATCCGCGGTCCCGAATGGACCGGGATCACCACTGCCGGATATTCGCTTCCCTGGGATTTGTGGATCGTGATCGCGTAGGCGAGTTCCAGCTCCTCCAACTGCTTAAAGCTGTACTCCACCATCTTCCGCTCATCGAACTCCACCTCCAGAGTTTCCGCAAAGCTGTTGATGGACCGGATGATCCCCGTGTCTCCATTAAAGACGCCTTCCCCTTTTTCCACCGGGATCCCGTACCTGTTGCGGACCTCCCACTCGATCTGGTAATTGTTTTTGATCTGCATGACCTTATCGCCGACCCGGAAGATCGTTCCGCCGGACTCCTTTTCCGCTTTCTGCGGTGCAGGCGGATTAAACCGCTCCTGAAGCTGCTTATTTAGCGCCTCCACTCCGAGAGCACCTTTCCGCATCGGCGTCATGATCTGGATATCCGACATCTCCGCATGGACGTAGTTCGGCAGCTTATCCTGTACAAGGACCATCATATCCTTCACGATGTCCGCCGGATAGTCACGGCGAATAAAAAGGAAATCACGGCTCTTCTTATTTAAGGGAACCACCTCGCCGTCATTGATCTTATGGGCATTGACAATAATGTCACTCTGGGCCGCCTGGCGGAAGATCTTTGTAAGTTTTACAACAGGGAACGCCTCAGACGCGATCATATCCCGCAGGACATTTCCCGGTCCGACGCTCGGAAGCTGGTTCACATCTCCCACAAGGATCAGCCTCGTCCCCACATTTACTGCCTTTAAGAGCGAGTGGATCAGGCTGATGTCGACCATCGACATCTCATCGATGATGATCACATCCGCGTCGAGAGGATTTTCCTCGTTCCGCTCAAAATGCATGCCCTCCAGCCGGTTCTCGCCAGAATTGCCGTTGTTTTTCGGATCCGCGACAGGCGCTCCGGTCAGCTCCAGAAGGCGATGGATCGTCTTTGCCTCATATCCGGTCGCCTCCGTCATGCGCTTTGCCGCACGCCCCGTCGGGGCCGCCAGAAGGATCTCCATATCTTCCTGGTCAAAATAGTGGATGATCGTGTTGATCGTCGTTGTTTTACCAGTTCCAGGTCCTCCGGTGATAATAAGGAGACCATTGCTCACCGCCTCCATCACCGCCTGCTCCTGGAGCTCATCCAGCTCGATCTTCTCCGCCTCCGTGATCTTTTTGAGCCGTTTTTTCACGTTCTCCTCATTGATCTTCGAGTGGATATTCAGATCATGCAGCATTCTCGCCGTATTGAGTTCCATATAGTAGAACTGTGCCGGATAGATGATCCGCTTTCCGTCCTTTTCTTTCACCACCAGCTTCTTCTCCATCTGGAGATCCACCAGATGTTTTTCCATGTGCTCCGGTTCCACATTTAAGAGTGCCGATGCATTGGCAAACAGCTCCTCCTCCGGCAGATATGTATGGCCGTTTCCCGTCGCCTGGAGCAGTGCATAGAAGAGTCCGCTGCGGATCCGGTAATCGGAATCCGTAAAGATACCGACTTTCGCCGCGATCTCATCCGCGATCTTAAAGCCTACGCCCTGGATATCATCCGCGAGCTGATAAGGATTTTCCTGGATGACCGAGTACATCTTCGGACCGTAATGCTGGTAGATCTTCACCGCAAGGTTCATGGAAATCCCGTACTGCTGAAGGAAGACCATCGCCTGGCGCATATCCCGTTTTTCCTCCACCTGGCTGCAGATCTCCATCGCCATGCGCTCGCTGACGCCTTTGACCTCTGCGAGGCGCTCTGGCTCTTCTTCCATGATCCGGAATGTATCCGCCTTGAACTTTTTCACGATCCTTTTAGCTAAAGCAGCTCCGATGCCTTTGATAGCACCGGAGCCTAGATACCGTTCAATCGCCAGTGTGTCCTCGGGAGCTTTTATTTCATAGCTCTCCACCGCAAGCTGTTCTCCGTAGATGGAGTGTTCCACCATCCGGCCGGTTGCCTCGATCCGCTCTCCCTCGCTGATATAAGGGAACGTGCCGACGAGGACATATTCCTCCCCGCCGTCTGCCACACTTAAGACCGAGTAACCGTTATCTTCGTTGCGGTATTTGATTCTTTCCACATAGCCTGTTACAGTTGCCATTTTTTATTTTTCTGCGCCTTTTCCGCCGTGTGCGAACTCGATGAACTTACCGGTTCCGATCGCAACCGCGGTGAGCGGCTCCTCAGCGATCATCGTCGTGATTCCGGTCTTCTCCTCGATCAGGGCGTCAAGTCCTGAGATCAGGGATCCGCCGCCGGTGAGAACGATTCCACGGTCGAAGATATCGGCCGCTAGCTCCGGTGGGGTACGCTCCAATACATTGTGTACAGCGTCTACGATCTGCATAGCCGGCTCTCTTAACGCCTCAAGTGTCTCGTCGGATGTAACAACGATCGTCTTCGGAAGACCTGTCACAAGGTTTCTTCCGCGGACTTCCATCGTCACAAGCTCCGGGCGGCGGTAAGCCGCACCGATGTTGATCTTGATCTCCTCAGCGGTTCTCTCACCGATCAGGAGGTTGTGTTTCTTTCTCATATAGCGGACAAGGGCTTCATCGAAGTCATCTCCGGCCGTCTTGATCGAGGTGCTGACTACAGTACCGCCGAGAGAGATGACTGCGATATCCGCAGTACCGCCTCCGATATCTACGATCATATTTCCGCATGCCTTGGAGATATCAATTCCGGCACCGATTGCTGCTGCAACCGGCTCTTCGATAATGCAGACCTCACGGGCACCTGCCTGGTAAGTCGCATCCTCTACGGCCTTTCTCTCAACTTCCGTTGCACCGCTCGGGATGCAGACTGCGATACGCGGTTTTCTCAAGGTTCTCTTTCCGACCGCTTTGTTGATGAAATATTTTAACATCTTCTCGGTTACGGTATAATCGGAAATAACACCTTTTCTCAGCGGTCTTACCGCTACGATATTACCCGGAGTACGTCCGATCATCAGACGCGCCTCCTCACCGAAAGTAATTACTTTATTTGTTTCCCTGTCCAGTGCTACTACGGACGGTTCCTTTAAAACAACGCCTTTTCCTTTAATATAAACAAGGATGCTGGCGGTACCCAAGTCAATTCCAATGTCGTTTGACATCATCATTGTCGTCTTCCTCCTGTCTTTCTAACTGAAAATCTCCTGAATCTATTTCCGCGTCCGATACAGGACGCGCCTCGCTTCTCTCTATCAGAAAACCCTGTCCCCGCAAAATATATCCTGCATTGTACTGCATATTTCTGCAGCTTTCATGATCTCGCAGTATTTCCGGTCACGAAAGTGACCGCACATACAGGGCGCGAAATATCAGTTTTTATTATATACGAAAGGCATTTGTTTTTAAAGGGGTTTTTGAAATTTTTTACTGTACCCACACGCCGTTCTTATCAACATAATACTTTCCGTCGATCATCCGGCTCGTAAGCATCACGCCGTCAGTTCCGCAATAGTACCATGTCCCGTTCGTCTGTACCCACTGGTTCTTCACCATCGCGCCACCGGCTCCGCAGTAATACCACTGGTTATTATTCAGGATCCACTGGTTCTCCACCATATATCCGGACTGGTTAAAATAGTACCAGACATTGTTGATCTGCTTCCAGTTTGCGACCGGATATGTCTTATCCGGATTGCACCACCACCAGCCATTGCTGTCGCGGAGCCATGCGCCATTCATTGAACCGGTCGTACTTCCGCTTGTCTGGCTCCCCGAACCGGAAGTACCGTTTCCATAGTACGCAGACGCCGTGTTCCGGTTCGCATAGATTGCAGCGGCTCCATCCCGGTCTACATCCTTCGGCTCAGACTCTTTCCAGCTGCTCTCATCACTTCCGCGGATTGCCTTGACTTTAAATGTATAACTGCCTTCTTTTGTGAATGATCCGCAGAAATTATAATAGTTGTTTGTCGTCATGTATGCGGAACCTACGCTGTCCCCGTCGCGGTATAAACGGACCTGATATTTCTTTGCATATTCTGTTCCTTCCCAATATGCAACTCCGCCATAGCTGTCGTCCCAGGAGAGATCATAGACATCCAGATCATAATCTTCATCATCATACTCCGAATCAATATCCGAGATCTGCTGAAGTGTCACATATACATACAATTTTGATGTACTTCTTGTCACCGATGTCGCCTTCTGTTCATCATTTCCAAGATATACATCTGATTTGCTCAGTCCGGACGAAAACGCGTAGTCACTCTCGGCACCGATCGTAATCTTAACCTTCGGCTTCGTATCATCATTCCAGTCTCCGCTCGGCTCGTTGATAATGGAGATCTCATCCACATAGCAGCCGTCATCTGACACATCCGCCTCCACTTCCAGGTTGTCCGAATCCGTCAGGACTGCATTGATATCGATCGTGACCTCCTCGATCTTCTCCGATGCCATTGCCGGAAATGCCAGCATTGCCGTCATAAGGAATGCTGCGGGTACGAATATCATTCTCTCTTTCTTCATAGTGAACCTCCCCGTCCTTCTCTCATTTGGTAAAGACCCGTCTGTCAGCATATTTCATTCCAGAATTTGCACGCAGCCGGATCACATCTTTCTTATAGTATACCAGACGTTTAGGACTCATTTAAGTTTAATTTTCCCGCCAAACTTCGGCAATATTGCGGCAGGTCTCTGGTAATTCCGTGTCATGGAATTCATGATCTGTCTCCGCAGCATTTTAAGCTATATTTAGACACGTTTCTTCATGATTCGTTAAGTAAATTTACTATCTTTTAATTTTTTACTCACAATTTAGACACATTTTGTCATTATAATACAATTACGTTATCCGAAAGGATAACCTGCCTTTGTTTCAAGTGTTACACTTGAACACACAAAGCTTTTTCATACTCATACCTGTCGGAGGCAACTCTGGCAGGTCCCCCTAAAAAATTGATACTTTCCATACTCCCCTTAGGGACTGCAGGAACGGCTGCGGTTCCTATTTTTTTGCCCATGATCTCCGCATTTTTTCACACTTCTATCGACGCTTCCCATTCAATTGACTTTCATTCCATCTCACGGTATAGTAAATGTAATAACATTACCCGGATGCAGGACGCTGTTCACCGGTGTTGTCTCTGCACTGCGGTTCATTACACGAGGGTGGAATTATATTGATGTAAACGGAAATAAAAAGCCAAGTTTTGAGGTATATAAAAATCTTCAGTAATTTCCCCATTGCTTAACCGTCCGTATTAAAGATACAGCAGACAGCCAGATACTTTTACAATAAGTCAATTGACAGAACAGCCGTCCCGATCATATCCAGGGCGGCTGTTTTCACATCTGTTTGCTTTTTCCATATCCGTTCTCCCGTTGCACCTTGTTATTTCCCCGTTTCTGTCGTATGATATGGATAATCTGAATTTACAACCGAGAGGAGATCTATGTACACTTACACCTGGTATCAATGGCTTACGTTTTTTTATCTATACTGTTTCTTTGGATGGATCTTCGAGTCCACCTATGTTTCCTTAAAACAGAAGCGATTCGTGAACCGCGGCTTTCTGCGGCTACCGATGCTGCCGTTATACGGAAGCGGCGCAGTCATGATGTTATGGGTATCTCTCCCGTTTCAGGACAGCCTGATCCTCACCTATATCTCCGGCGTTATCGGTGCCACGGCTCTGGAGTACGTGACTGGATATGTGATGGAGCGGCTTTTCAAAGTCCGCTACTGGGATTACAGCAACCAGCCCTTTAATCTCCACGGTTATATCTGTCTCAGCTCCTCCATCGCCTGGGGATTTCTGACGATCTTTATGACGCACCTGATCCACAAGCCCATCGAGCGGGCTGTCCTCGCAATGCCGCTCTACTGGGATCTGTTTTTTGTGTTTTTTGTGACGGTACTCTTTGTTTACGATTCCATCATCTGTACGAAGGAAGCACTTGCCTTCGGAAAGTCCCTGGAAGCTATGCAGAAGCTCCGTGCGGAACTTGACAATCTTCAGGTACAGCGCGCTCTTCTCAAGATGAATACCGAAGACCGCTTGCAGGCCGCCAAAGAAGAACTGCTGGATCAGATCGAGGCAAAAAGAATTCAGGCTGCGGCTCTCACCGGAATGAGTATGGAAGAATTCCGGGAAAAAGCCAGTACAAAACTGGGATCCATCAAGGAAAAACCGGCTGCCGGTATGTCCATGCTTCGCGAAAAGGCCGGATCCGCCGCAGATTCCATCCGCGATCTCTCCAATGTCAGCCTTGAGGAATTAAAGGCAAAGGCCGGAGGAAAGCTCGACAGTCTGAAGGACCTTACCGGAATCCATCTGGAAGCGCTCCGCGGGAAATCTGCGGAACAGCTTGCCGAGATGTTAAAGGAACGGGAATCCCGCCTCGCTGCACTCCGAAAGGAACGCCGCCGTTTCCGCAAAGAAAGGATCCACTCCAACCCAACCGCAGTTTCCCCGAAGTATGCGCGGGAATTTGAAGAATTGAAAAAGTACTTCGAGGACGAAGGAAGAAATGCAACGCCGCAGTAAAAACAGGAAGTTTCTTCCCGGCTCACCCAAAAAAGAATGTGCCTTGGCACATTCTCGCGCCTCGCGCAGTCGCTTGCGACAATCTACATCTTCGCACGAGTGCGCGTCTTTGGCACGTTAGTGCCTTTTTATGTAACAGGGAATTCCTCAGAATTTCCTGTTACATAAAAAAGAGGTTCATCTCCACATAATCGGAAATGAACCTCTTTCTTTTCTGTTTTTCAGGTCTTACGCCTCCGGTTTTTCAACCTGAACGATCGCCTGTTTCTGCATCGGGATACGGCAGTTCTTATTGTTGCCAAACTCAACGATAACGGTATCGTCTGTCATATCAATGATCACTCCGTAGAATCCGCTGGATGTCAGCACGCTGTCACCGACTGCGATGCTTGCCATCAGTTCCTGCATTTTTTTCTTTTCCTTCTGCTGCGGTCTGATCGCAATGAAGTACATGAAAGCAAAGATTAAAACAATATATCCAATCCAAAATGCCGGGCTGTTAGTCATATCCGTTGCACCTCCTTTTCTTATACCTTGTCTTTATAGTTCCCTGTCACGCCCTCCAACTTTTTCTCTTTGTACTCGGCGTAGCAGTGGTTCTCGATAGCTTCCCTGATCTCCGTCATCATCGTGTTGTAGAAGTAAAGATTGTGGAGCACGCATAAGCGCATTCCGAGCATCTCTTTTGCCTTCAGGAGATGGCGGATATAGGCCCTGCTGTATGAGCGGCAGGCCGGACACTGGCATCCCTCTTCGATGGGGCGCATATCCTTTGAAAACTGCTCATTAAACAGGTTGATCTTTCCGTGGTTTGTATATACATGACCATGACGGCCATTTCTTGTCGGGTAAACACAGTCGAAGAAATCGACGCCGCGGTCCACCGCCTCAAGGATGTTCGCCGGGGTTCCGACGCCCATCAGATAAGTCGGTTTCTCTTCCGGGAGATGCGGAACCACCGCATCGAGGATACGGTACATCTCCTCGTGACTCTCACCGACCGCAAGTCCGCCGACCGCGTAGCCGTCGCAGTTCATCTTCGAGATCGTATCCGCATGCGCGATCCGGATATCCTCGAAGGTTCCGCCCTGATTGATGCCGAACAGAAGCTGTTCCTTATTGACGGTATCCGGCAGGGAATTTAATCTCGCCATCTCCGCCTGGCATCTCGCCAGCCACCTTGTAGTTCTCGCGACAGAATTCTCCATGTATTCTCTGGTACACGGATGCGGAGCGCACTCATCGAATGCCATCGCGATCGTGGAGCCAAGGTTTGACTGGATCTGCATGCTCTCCTCCGGTCCCATGAAAATCTTATGACCATCGATATGGGAGTTGAAGTACACGCCTTCTTCTTTGATCTTTCTGAGTCCGGCGAGGGAAAATACCTGAAAGCCGCCGGAATCGGTGAGGATCGGACGGTCCCAGTTCATAAACCTGTGGAGCCCGCCGAGCTCTTTAATCAGCTTGTCGCCGGTCCGGACATGAAGATGGTAGGTGTTGGAAAGCTCCACCTGTGTCCCGATCCCACGAAGGTCATCGGTGGACACAGCGCCCTTGATCGCGGCGACAGTTCCTACATTCATGAATACCGGCGTGTGGATCGTGCCGTGGACTGTCTCTACGTCAGCCCGTTTGGCACGTCCGTCTTTTGCCAGAATCTTATATTTCATATTTCTCTTGCCTTATCGTTATTTTCGAAACGACGTTCTTCCGGTTATTTTCCGGATTTCTTCGCTTCCTTTGCTGCCTTCTCAGCATCCTTCTTTGCCTGTTTTTCAACCGCATCCTTCTTCTGCTTCTTTGTGGTCATTACATACCACATAGCGCCTGTCAGGCATACGGAAGAGTAGGTACCACAGATGATACCTGCCATTAACGGGAGTGCGAACTCACGGATGGAGGATACGCCCATGATGAACAGGACAAATACCATGACAAAGGTCGTCAGGGATGTATTGATGCTTCGTGTGAAGGTCTGGGTGATACTTGTATTTACGATATCAACGGTGGATGCCTTCGGTCCCATGAGCTTAATGTTCTCACGGATACGGTCGAAGATAACGATCGTCGCGTTGATGGAGTATCCGACGATGGTAAGCAGGCAGGCGATCGCTGTGGAACCAACGGACCACTTTGCGAGGGCGTAGCATGCAACTACAACCAATACATCATGGACAAGGGCTAAAACAGCACTTGCAGCGAAACGGATATCCTTGAATCGTACCCAGATATAGAGAAGCATAAATACGGTAGCGATCGCTGTAGCCATAACCGCGTCGCGCTTCATCTCAGCACTTACCGCACCGGAGATGCTCTCTGCGGTGATCTTGGACTCGTCAACGCCGAAGTTCTCAACAAGTGCCTCGTCTAATGCCTGACGCTCTTCCACGCTTAAGGTTCTTGTCTTGATGATCACCTCGTTTGTTCCCGCAACCTTCTGTGTCTGCGTATCCGCACTGTTTGTGATGGATTCGACTACCGGAACGACCTCGCTTGAGATTCTCTCCAGAGACATATCCTCATTGAAGGTCACGCTTGTGGAGGTACCGCCCTGGAAGTCAAGGGAGTAGTTGAACGCGTTTCCGATGGAGGACTTGTTCATTACCATTCCCGCAACGCCTGCGAGGATCATAACAGCAGAGATGATAAAGCAGATATTTCTCTTTCCGAGGAAATTGAGCGCCTTCTTCTCTTTTCTGATGCCGTAGAACTTCTGATCCTGGAATCCAAGGTTATACAGGGTGTTCAGTGTGAACTTTGTAACGAAAAGTGCTGTGAACATGGAAAGAACGATACCAAGGGCAAGTGTTGTAGCGAAGCCCTTAACTGTACCGGAGCCTCTCCAGTAAAGAACAGCCGCTGCGATCAGTGTTGTCACGTTACCATCGACGATGGCGGATAACGCTTTCGCAAAACCTGTCTTGATTGCGGAATGAACGGTCTTTCCGAGACCGATCTCCTCCTTGATACGGGTGAAGATGATGACGTTCGCATCAACCGCCATACCGATGGAAAGGATGATACCGGCAATACCCGGAAGTGTTAATGTAACCTCAAAGGCCGCGAGCAGGATCAGCATCAATGCCACATAGAGGCAGAGTGCAAGGGATGCCGCAAGACCCGGGATGAGGTAAACTACGATCATGAATACGCATACGATTCCGAAACCGATCGCGCCGGCCTTTAAGCTTGTCGTGATCGCTTCCTGACCAAGTTTCGCGCCTACCACGTTGGAACGGAGTTCCTCCAGTTCCAGGGAAAGGGAACCGATACGGATCGTGGACGCAAGATTCTCAGCCTCTTCATAGGAAGTCATGCCGGAGATAGAGGCCTGTCCGCCTGTGATCGCCTGCTGTACGGTCGGGTTAGAGTACATCACATTATCGTAAACGATCGCGATCTTCTTGCCGACGTTCGCTGCAGTCACATCTGCGAATTTCTTAGTACCTTCATCGGTAAATGTAAGCGCTACTTCATAGTTATTGTTTCCTGTCTGCTGGTCTTTATAGATCACAGCTTTCGCAGAAGCTACATCGGTTCCTTCCAGTACAACATTCCAGTTCTCATCATAGAACTGTAAGGATCCCGGCTTACCGAGCTCTTCCAGGATCTTGTTCGCGTCTGTGACACCCGGAATATCAACATTGATACGGTTTCCGCCTTCCTGATAAACCTCTGCCTCAGAGCTGTAGTTCTGTACTCTCTGCTGCAGCTTGTACTGGGTATCGGACATATCCTCGGCGCTCGGATTCTCTTCCTTCGCCTGGTAGGTAATGCTGACGCCGCCTGCCAGATCCAGACCGAGCTTGATTCCGCCATTCTGGGAAGTTACTCCGTTCTCATCGGTGACCAGCTTACTCTTCTGAAGAGTATCATAGCCGAAAAATCCGAAGATACCGAGCACAACGAGCAGTCCCAGGAGGCCGAGCAGTCCCTTTCCTTTGTTGCTCTTCATGATAAAATCTCCTTCTTGATATGATTTCGAGGTTCAAAAGGCTTTTTGTCCCTCTTGATTCCGGAGTCCGCCGTAATCACCGCCTCCGTCATCCTTACAATAACAATCCGGGGTTTTCTTCCCCTGACCGCTATGATCGATTTAGTTGTTTTCCTCGTCCTCCGCTAAAGCAGCACGGATCATAATCGCGCACTCGATACGTTTTTTCTGCATTTCGCAGCCGATATCGTAGGCATCCGTAATGCTGCCGTGGAAGTTGAAGGAATTTGCCGCGCAGCCGCCGCTGCAGTAGAATCTCGCAAAGCAGTTTTTGCATTTTTCTTTCGCGTATACGTTGCAGAGCTTGAATTCATCGCGCACCTTCGTGTTGACCACGCCGGTATCCACGTTTCCAAGCAGGAACTCTTCATTTCCAACGAACTGGTGGCACGGATATAAATCTCCCCAAGGAGTTACCGCAAGATACTCGGTTCCTGAACCACAGCCGGACAGACGTTTCGCAACACACGGTCCCTGACTTAAATCAAGCATGAAGTGGAAGAATTTGAATCCTCTTCCCTCTTTCTGACGCTTTACAAACTCTTTTGCGAGTCTGTCATACTCATCCATGATCTGCGGAAGGTCTTCCTCACGGATGGAGTACGGCTCTTCCGGAGCTGCAACTACCGGCTCCATAGAAAGCTTCTCAAAGCCGAGATCCGCATAGTGGAGGACATCGTTTCCGAAATCCAGGTTGTTTCTTGTGAAGGTTCCGCGGACGAAATAATCCTTCTCGCCGCGTGATTTCGCGAATTTCTGGAATTTCGGAACAATAAGTTCGTAGCTTCCCTTACCATTTCTGAACGGACGCATCCGGTCATTGACCTCCGGACGTCCGTCAAGACTTAAGACCACGTTGCTCATTTCCCTGTTGCAGAACTCCATGATCTCATCGTTTAAGAGTACGCCGTTTGTTGTCAGGGTAAAACGGAATTTCTTATTGTGCTCCTTCTCCTGGGAACGTCCGTATTCCACAAGCTGTTTTACAACGTTCCAGTTCATAAGCGGCTCGCCGCCGAAGAAATCAACCTCAAGGTTGATGCGGTTTCCGGAGTTTGCAATCAGGAAATCCAGTGCCTTCTTTCCGACCTCAAAGCTCATGAGGGCGCGGCGTCCATGGTACTCTCCTTCCTCTGCGAAGCAGTACTTACAGGCAAGGTTGCAGTCATGGGCAATATGAAGGCAGAGTGCCTTCACGACCGTCTGACGTTTCTTGAAATCGATCACATAATCTTTGTAAATATCCGCAGCGAACAGCTCCTCCGCGTCGATGAGCTCCTGAATATCGGAGAGCGCATCCTCAATATCTTCTGCAGAGTACTTACAGACCAGTGCTTCTCTCACTGCTTTTTTCTGGTCATCCGTGAGAGGCATCGGTTTTTCCATATCCGGGACGATCTTCGCGAGAACCTCCACGGCATCGTAGAGCAGCGCATCCACGGAATGAACCGATCCACTGTTTACGTCCAAAACAATATGGTATCCATTATTTATATACTGATGTATCAAAGCTAACTTTCTCCTACTGTCTTAATTTTCAGGTGACTGTTCCGTCTCTTCCCGATTACAGTCACGATCTGATGGTCTCCTGACTTCTTTCTTACCTGCCCTTTGTGGTCTGTCAGTGGCGGCTTTCCCGGCATCGCTGTCCGGGAAACCCGTCACCGGCAGATTCTTTGATCAGACAAGAAATAGCCCCTACAATCATACGACCGTAGGGGTCTCTTTAAAAACTTCCGTTTATTCGAAGCCCCGCATTAGCGGTTGCTGTTTTCACAGCTCTGGTTTCCTACTGTGCAGGATGTTTTGCACGCAGACTGGCAGGATGTCTGGCATTCGCCGCAGCCGCCCTTCTTCATGCTGTTCTTTAAAGTGTTGGAACTTAAAGTCTTTACATGCTTCATGGTATCATTTCCTCCTGTTCTCTTATCGTGGGCATAATACCCCGAATTTAAATGAAATTATACCATACGATTTTCTATTATGCAACGGATTTTATTGCCGTGATGCAGGAAAATCCGGTACAGAGATCCACTTTTTGTCTGCATAGCATGCCGCAGGCAGCTTCCAAATTGTGTCCGGCAGCCGCAAAGAAAAATATCCGGGGCGCTTTTTTCAGGCAAACAGGCGCACTGGTAACAAGATCAGCCGCGCAATGCATATGCATGGCCTTTCCCCACATATCCTGTATAAAGCAAACGCCCACATCATGATGTCCTCTCAGGATCTTTCTGTACCTGATTTTATGAGTTCCGGAAAGACTCCCGGAGTACATCCTTCAAGAAAGGAGTTTTCTCATGCAGACAAACCCGGTATGGCGCATGGTACGCGCCCTGATCGCAACTTATATCCTCTCCGGAATTCTTCTGGCGATACTGTCCTTCGCCCTTTTTAAGTTCCGCCTCCCGGAAAACCAGGTCAATCTCGCTGTCTGCGCAGTCTATATCCTCTCCTGCTTTTTCGGCGGCATGATCGCCGGAAAAACAATGAGGACCAGGCGTTTTTTCTGGGGCCTGGTCCTCGGAAGCTTATATTTTCTGTTTTTATATCTCATGTCCCTCGCCCAGAAGGACGGTGTCACGGAAGACACCAAAAGACTTCTCTCTGTCCTCGCCATGTGCACATTGAGCGGAATGGCGGGCGGGATGGTGAGCTAACGGTCTCCCACCTTCGTGAGGAGATAAACAACGAGCGCCAGGATCCCCATCACAACGAAGATTCCAAGCATTCCCTTCCACATGATCCCTAAAGCAAGCATTATATTTACATTCATAGTCCAGACCTCCTACATAAAGAATCCAAGGATGATTCCGCCGGCAACTGCAGATGCAACCTGACCGGATACGTTCGCTCCGATAGCATGCATCAGAAGATGGTTTGTTCTGTCCTCCGCAATTCCCATCTTCTCAATGACACGGGCAGACATCGGGAATGCGGAGATTCCTGCTGCTCCGACCATCGGGTTCACCTTGTTCTTGCTGAACAGATTTAAGAATTTCGCAAACATGACGCCGCCGATGGAGTCGAAAATAAAAGCGAAAAGTCCAAGTCCCATGATCATCAGTGTCTGTAAGCTTACGAACTGGTCCGCTTTCATGGAGAAAGAGATCGTGATTCCGAGAACAAGTGTGATCAGGTTCGCGAGTGTCGTCTGCGCTGTTTCGGAAAGGCTGTTTAAGCAGCCGCATTCACGGATCAGATTTCCGAACATCAGGAATCCTACAAGAGCAACAGACGCCGGAGCGACAAGTCCTGCGACAAATGTTACAATGATCGGAAAAGCGATTCTTGTGAACCGGCTTACTTTTCCCGGCTCATACGGCATGCGGATCATGCGTTCTTTCTTTGTCGTAACCGCTTTGATCGCCATCGGCTGGATGATCGGCACAAGTGCCATATAGGAATATGCCGCCACCGCGATCGCTCCGATGTAGTTTGACTTTAACACCTGAGATACCAAGATCGAAGTCGGACCATCTGCCGCTCCGATGATTCCGATAGAGGCAGCGTCCTTGATATCAAAGCCGAGAAGTGATGCCATAAAGATCGTAAAAAAGATGCCGAACTGGGACGCTGCACCAAAGAGGAACATCTTCGGGTTCGAAAGCAGCGGTCCAAAGTCGATCATAGCTCCGATACCGATAAAGAGCAGCAGTGGGAAAGCCTCCGATGCCTCAATGCCGGATTCAAAGAGCCACTGGATGATTCCATGAGTCTCACCGGCACCCTCCATAAACTGGTTTAATACACCGCTGGCCGGGAGATTCACAAGGATCGCACCGAAGCCCATCGGCAGAAGAAGGGCCGGCTCATAATTTTTCTCAATTGCCAGGTAGATCAGTAAAAGCCCTACCACATACATGACGACCTGCTGCCAGGTGATCGATAGTAATCCACTCCATAAAAAGTCCATAAAAACTCCTCCTTGAAAATAGTATGCGCAGGTTTTTCTATTTCCCTGCCAATGGATTCCATGAAATTTTACAGACCGTCTTTTTTTGCCGCTATATCGGATCGCCCTCGGATCCTCAGAGCAACAAAAAAAGACTTTCTGCAGAAATTTCTCTCTGCAAAAAGTCTCGTTACCATTTTACCGGTATGCACCACCAGACGTTTCCGCCGCGATTGTTGACAGTGCATTTCAACTACTCCCCTTTTGGATAGTTTCATATTAATTGGTTTGAAAAAAATTGTCAAGACCGAAAGCTGTACATTTTTCGCTAATTTCGTCGCGCGGGAGTTTGACACTTGTCTAAACATCCCGTTCCGCTCCATTTATTATAAAGAGGTAGCAGTGACCACTGGGGAACTTGACGAGACATTGATTGTTACTTATTCTCCAAAATATAAGGCGTACCAGCGAAAAATCCATAATCGGCAGATTGAACGGGCTGAGAAGATGATTGCCAGTTCTGAGAAGAAACGAAAAGGAAAAAGTCCCAATGATCCAGCTCGTTTTATTCGTAAACCTTCCGTTACGCCAGATGGTGAGATTGCCGATGAATGTATTTATAGTTTTGATCAGGATAAGGTTGCCGATGAGGCCAGATATGATGGGTTTTATGCCGTTATAACAAACATGGACTGTGATATTGACGAGATTATCCGGATCAATCAGCAGCGTTGGGAGATTGAAGAAAGCTTTCGGATCATGAAAACCGAATTCAAGGCACGTCCTGTTTACGTCAGACGTGAGGACAGGATTAAAGCACACTTTCTGACCTGCTATCTCAGTCTTCTTATTTACCGGTTATTAGAAAAAAAGTTGGATGACTACACGTAATCATCCGGCTTCTTTAACTGCTTAAAATAAATCGGTTGTAAAAAACATTTTCTGAGATGCGGATATAGCTAAGCGAATAGTAAAATGACAATATTACTACATCCACATCAAAAATGAAGAATTTCTTACATTCCAACTGAAAACTTACAGAATTTTTATGATTGATTTACTAATATTGTGCTTTTAAAACAACTATGATAGAATTTACATATAAAAAACAAAATACATCCTTAATTTCACTATATTTAAACATAAAAGGAGTGAATCCAATGAACAAATAAATACTTTTATTTTAAGCATCCCCACAATTTGACACTATCAAATCAAGGAGGTGCTTTTATGAAAAAAATTAGAAAAAGAATTATGAGTCTTATTCTTACATCAATTCTTATTTGCACCACTTTTACGTCAACTGTCTTGGCTGCAGAAACTGCACCATTAAGATTATACATGTCATCCGGGGAAATTGCCAGAGAGCAGGCATACTTCGATTCTCTCAGCAGGGATGAACTGATCCAGGTATTAATGACAAAATACGGAGCTACAGAAACTGAAGCTGAAAGGTTAGTTGACCTTGCTTATGAAAATACCCAGCCGTATTCCGCAAGGGCGAAAGCTTTTCCTTCGAACCCATCCATTGGGCAAACATGCGTTATTGATGTAACGATTCACGTTGACGATGCCGCAACAGCTGCTGGAATTGCTAGTGAAATTATGGCTGCTTCGCCTTATGTGACTTTAGCAGCCGCGCTTTATGCTGCCAATATATTACTTACGGCTGGAAGTATGATATATGGATCTACAGTTGTACTCCATATTAGTTATACCTATGGATATACAAACGATGGTGTTTTAGGTTGGACCCCGGGCTATGTATCTTATGAGATTTATTAATTGAGAGGTATGCTATGAAATATAAGGGAAATGTCTATTCGTATTTTAATTTATCAGGGATATTATTTTGTATTTTTATTGCATGGGCATCCTATTACAATTATAAGAATTTACAAATAACCGGACTTTTGGCTTTTTTTGTATTCTGCGTATTGAAGTGTGCAATGCTTGCAAAATTTAAAAAAGATACTCCCTTATTATTTAAAGTTTCTAACCATGTGTTTGGAATAGCATTTATTATCATGGATATCTTTATCTTTTATGTAAATAGGTGATCACTGGTCGCCTATGTTAAAGGAACTTAAGGCGGAAATACACATGGATGCATTTCCGCCTTTTACTATGCAATTGGAAATTTAGATAAGTCGTTTCTATATTTGTAGTAAGTGCCGCGACTGATGCCAATTACTTTCATGCAGTCAGATGGACAAAGAGCTCCACCAAAGAGCGTATCACGTTTCAGAATAATATTTTTTGCCTTTCGTTCCTTCTCGGTGATGCACCGGCCACGAGGCCGGCCGAGCTGCTTTCCAGAACGTCTGGCTGTTTCTAATCCCTCGATCGTTCGTTGCCTGAGATCATCCAGTTCCTTCTGGGCCTGTTGAAAGGCAATACGGACTTGCTTTTCTGCAAGCTTCACTTGATATGCTTCGATGGCCTCCAGAATTATATCAACCTCCGTGCTAGTCCGTGGAATTTGCATCTGACAGGCTTCCCGATATACATCCGTGTTGATCCCAGGCTCCACGAAGAAAAACAAGTTCACTTTTCTTTTATACAGATCCAGGCACTCCTTTACTCCATCATCCTCATCACGGGCCATTCTGGAAACCGAATCAAAATAGATATTATCTCCAGGCATAAATCTGGGATAATATCTCCGCCACTTAGGCCGATCCTGTGTGCTACCAGTAAAAATTTCCTTGATGATAACAAGGTTCGGATCCGGACACATCAGGCGGATGTTGCGCTCCTGTCGTTCCACGTTCTGAAATTTTGTAGAAATCCTTATATATCCATAGTTCCATGCACATCTCTCCCGATTGTATGAAAAAAATGTTATATTTATAGTGTACAGATGATTGGCAATATACGCAAGTTGAAACTGTATAAAAAAAACGACCGTTTTCAGGTAACTAAAAGAAAAAGCAGTGTCTTACCTTAAGATAAATGAAACAATAGGATATACTCCATCTTACAAAAGAACGGATTTAACGGACGATCTGCACGATCATTTCGATTTCCGTACAGGTCTGGAATTCATTTCGAAATCCAGAATGCGAACCATTATAAAAAACACAAAAAAT
>OGFL01001002.1_pt1 | contig 22791 bp, 15 predicted proteins | sample 1570911 | NCBI WGS metagenome assembly OGFL01 (sample SAMEA2582050, study PRJEB24529) | metagenome | biome: Human gut stool | place: China | collected 2011 | reverse complement strand
TTTTTATTTGCAAGCCATATTTTTTTTAGGTATGGCCTGATGTTAGAAACCAAAATATCACCAACAGAGTATTTTGTCACATTGGTAATTTTATCGATACCCTCGGTATACGGAACAATCCCTCTCTTTTGCTGAAGCATATTATCGGTTGTTACATAGTCTGATTTGTCAATCGATTCAACAGGGATTTTTGATGTTTCAAATGGAGCGATGAGTCCTATAGCTATTTCTGGTATGGTTGAATTATTGAATAAATAATTGTATTTTTTTTCAATATCTTCAACAATAATAGAAATAGCCTTTTTCTTGCTATCAATCTTTGCGTCCACAGACTCTAGCTCATCAACAATTTGCTGCTGTACCGATTTGAGTTCGGGTATCTGAATGGTTAGTGACTTAATCCGTTGAGTTGAAGCTCGGTTGCTTCTTGAAAATTTTTCAAATTCGCCTGCGACCTGCAGAGCAACAGCTAAATAGCGTGGTACGATATCATCGCTGTGTACACGAAGAACACCGCAGTGATCTGTTGGATAAAATGGTTGCCCAGCAGGAATCATATTGACCATCCAGTCACCATCTATTCCCCAAAGGATGGAAGGAACAGAAAAGTCAGTCAGATTCAGTTTGTCGATTTTTCCAAACTCTTCGAAAACATTTGCACTGTAAATTGGAATAGAACCGTTTTCAACCACTTCGTTGGAAAGAACACGGTTTCCGATACTAAGTTCAAATATCTTATTATCAGATAATTTATAATTAATAAGGCCAGGCGTCATCTTCAACGGTTGTGTTTTTGCAGTTTTTATAGCTTTATTAAATATAAATGAACTAAAGTCAATCATATCCTGTAAACGCAAGTAATAGAAGTATTCTTCCATACCTGTGATTGAATATTCCTTACCATAAAACATATTTCTTATGAGACCGGAGAGCTTATCTTTTGCAGTTCTGTCATCCTCGTCATAAAGCATACCTCCTGGAGTGATGATTTGAATCCCTTCTTGACCTTTGCGGTTACTCCATTTATAACCAAGAAATTTTTCTTGTTCTTTATAATCATCTGGTGACGTGATAACGAGAGTTGTTTGTTGATATACTAATGCGAAATAGAGTAATTTTTCTTTTTCAATAGCAGACGCAAAATCATAAAAGTGTTGATTAAACCAATTTAGTTTATCTTCATAAGGAAGGTTTTGAAATGATTTTTGTTTGACCTTAGTTACATATTCGCTGCCTTCAACAAAGGCTTTGTAAAATGCCCCAAAATAAACATGATCTTTCCAGTCGATATAATTTTTGCTCTTATTTACAAAGGTAAAATAATCGGCTTGGTCTATATTGATTTTCTGGAGATATCCGTTAAGAATATCATACTCCTCCCAGTCTTTCAGGTCACAACCATCAAAAATGGCATTTACACTGTCGGATATCAAGCTAAGACGTTTTGGCGGTTCATGGTATTTCTCGAGAAAAACTATTACTGTATTAGTGCCTGTTGCACCAAAGGTTTTACTACCGAACTGTGCAATGGCCTTTATCTGAAAATTCTGAAGGATAGATTCTCTTGCACTGATAAAGCTTTCGGTCTCCTTGCTGAGAATGCTACTTGGAAGGATAACGGCAGCAATCCCTCCGGGTTTTACCAGCTGTGTGATCCTCTCTACAAATAGAGTTTCAATTTCAGAGCCATCATTTGAAATTTTATTAATGATAGTAAAAGTGTTGTCACTCAATTTCAAATGTGGCTTAAAGGCTTTAACAGCATATGGTGGGTTTGCTACAAGGATATCGAAACTTTCTGGTGAGATTTCCTTATCGGGATAGTTTTCGAGGCCGTCGCCAAAAATAATATTTCCATCCCCAGCTCCATGCATAAAAAGCGAGATCTTTGAAACACGAGCAAGACGATAGTCCTTTTCTATACCGAAAATCTTGTGTTCTGCCCATGATCGATTTATTATTGTTGTTGGATCAATGGATTGAATATTTGCGTTTATAGCTTCGAAGCCTTGTGTAAGAAAATGGCCTGCACCACATGCGTAATCTATGATCTTCGGATATTCAATACCATTAGCTTGTTTGATGATACGTTCAATAGGTATACTGTCCCAAACAAAACGGCAGATTGGAGCAGGTGTAAAGAACTGACCTTCATTTTGTTTGAAGCCCTTATTTAGAAGCTGTTCAAAAAGATCACCAAGCATTTGAAGATCGCTTGATCCGATAATACGGAACTTCTCAAAGAGCTGTACTACTTCTACAAGAATTTTACCATTTTGATAAAAAAGTTCTTCATTATGGACATCTTTAAAAGTAAAATCATTGTTGGTATAGAATTTAAGAATTCGAAGAGTCTTCTTCAAATCCTCAATCATTTTCTGGCGTTTATAGCCAGTATACTGCTGAACAAGATCTTCCGCGTAGCTATCAGATACATAGAAAATTTTTTCACGCATGAATTTTTCCATTCCGTCCTTGTGGAGACGTTGAAGACGGTCCTGCAGGGTTTCGTAAGTATCGGTTCCTACCATATACTGAAATTCTAAAATGTCGTTGTCACCTTTTTGAATTTCATCGACTAATTTGCAGATAAAGAGTGCAATCAGACGATTAAATGCATTCTCTTTATCAGAAACATTATTATGGCGGAGAATTTCTTCAAATTTATTAACAATCCTATCGTTTTCACTAAAATCCCTCAGATCAACCTTGCGAAGTGGCTTCACACCGATTTGATAAGCAGTAGAATCATTACGAAAGATAACGTCTCCGCATAGCCTTTTATCGTAGGTTTCATCCCATACTCTAAATAGATCAGAGACATCTTTAGCGTCTTTATACAATAATATTGAAGAATCCTTTTTTGAGGAGGCAATTATATTTGCATCATCGCTGCAATTGATACTGTCTGTAAAATATTCGACAGTCATGTTCTTCAAGTCAGAAGTATATAATACAAGCCACCGACAAGAACGTTCCTGTTGCCAATAAGAAAAAAGCTGCCCTCCATCATTCAGCATGTTGGATAATTCTTTCTTATATTCATTTCCAGCGGTTTTACATTCTACAATGAACAGAGTTTTTCCGTTACTATCTTTTACAAGAATATCAGCATATCCGCCTTTCGAGGTATGACCAAGAGACCATTCTTTTTCTAGCTCAATATGTTCAGGTCTATAACCTTTATCCAACAATCTTGTTACACATTCCAATACAACGAAATTTTCCGGTTGAGAAAAATTACAAGTTGTTTTTCTTGTGATTTTAATTCCCTTTTCTTCCGGATATATAATGGAACCAGAACCATTGAAATCGACCTGCATCATACAATCAAAATGCGGGTAGGACTTCTCGTAAATATCTCTTTTTGCGCTCATAACATAACCAATAGCGGTGAGCATATCTTTTAAATTGGACTTTGTAATCATTCAGAAGAGCCCTCCTTATCAGCAAGTTCGTATTGGATTCCTATCTTTATTCCAGATACATTTTCCTCTGTTCCTTGTTCTTGACAGCGGACCATTTCTCGCTTAAGAAGCGATCGAACATTCATTTTACCATAAGTATCAAGCCGCAGATATTGCCTGAACACATCTATCAGTTCATCCTGAGTTTCCCATTGCTCAAACTGCTCAATATTTTCAGCAGTCAGTTTCGGGGATGTTGGGTCATCTGAAAAGCCGAGAATGTAATCTATTCTTCGATCAAACATATCCGATAGCTGGCTGATGAGAGTATAGTCCGGAGTGCGTTTCCCAGTTTCCCACATAGCAATTGTGCCATTGGAAACACCGAGTGCCTGCGCAAGAGTGGACTGCGTGTAACCGTGTTTTTTTCTTAATTCTTTTAATCGTGAAGCAAATTCCATAGTACAGCCTCCTGTATTTGTATTATCATATCATAATCTGTTAGGATAAACAAGAATAAAATCATTCAATAATAACAAAATGTGAGTATTTATGGGGCGTAATAATGTATGATCATAGTAGGTGCTTTGTATGAGCAAGGCCACAATCTAATGTAGGCATCTGACTTTCGAAATTCCATGAGCATGCGAAGAATATCAGCTAAGGAGGAAAAAATTATGATCCAGATGGAGACTTATACTTTCTGGAGCATCTAGCGTGTTATCAACGTAAAAAAATGGCATAGCCATATATAATGACTATGCCGATATTTTCCAGAATAAGAAAATTAAGATTCAAAACTTTTGTGACAAGAATTTTCTATAGCCATGCATTGAAAAAAGCCAATGGCAGATGATTGTAAATTTATTTCTGCTGTCTTGCCTCATTCAGGCTCATTCCGCTGCGAACCCGTTCTTCGATCCGATCTTCTTTTGCCATGATCTTTTCTGCTTCCTCAAGGACTTCTTTTAAAGTGGCACTCGGGACGACGGCAACGCCGGTGCGGTCCATGAGTACCAGGTCTTCCGGGCAGATCTGGACGCCGCCGATGAATACCGGGACATCGGTGTCAACCGTCTCCATGAAACGGGCGCTCTTTACCGGGCTTGTGCTGCACAGATAGACCGGGAATTTCAGCTCTGCGATCTCGTCGATGTCGCGGAGACTTCCGTTTGTGAGTTCCCCCATCACGCCGCGCATCTGGGCTCTTGTGGCTAACATGGCGCCGCCTGTGGCGATATCGGTGAGACCGGTCGCTTCGATGACGAGAAGATCGCCGTATTCGGTCTGGGTGTCGATGATGGATGCCTGTTTTGTCAGTGCTTTTCCGTCGAATGCAGTCTTTCTGCGCATCTGGCGGATCGTTTTCGCAAAGCCTGCAGTACGCGGCTGGTAGACATCCAGAGCGTGAAGTCCGAGTACAACTCCGGAGCGGAGTCCGAGATTGTCCATGGCATCGGAGATGTTTGCAGTCGGAAATTTTTTGTAGTTTTCGATCCAGTAGGTTCGTTCTTCTTTATTGAACATGGTCATTTGTATCACAGCGTTTCTGCATTCATACAGCTGTGATTCTCCTTTCTAAATAATGATAGATCATTTCTGGAAGAACCATTTGAATTCTTCCCAGGCGGTCATAATTTGATTTTAGTATATCAGAAAAACAGCAGGGATTTTATGAATTTGGCGCAATTCATCATGCCAAAATGTCATGAAGATCCATTCCTTAAATTTATTACTTTTTAAGAAAAATGCCCGATGAAGATTCACCAGGCATTCCAAAGGATGTATTTGGGACCTTCAGCCCCTGAATGAACGAAAAAATGGAATAATCGAAATTATTTGGAAAATTAGCATATTTACGCAATAATCTTATAAATTCCAATAAAAGCAAATACAGCCAGAACTGCAAGCGCGATAAAGGACACCGCAAACAGCTCCACAAACAGGCGGTTCTGCGGGAATTTCTCGTCCGCATTCTCCTGCTGGGCAACACCCGCCATGATGAGGGCACCGGTCGTGGAGATCGGTGTGAAGCCGGAAACAGTTCCGCCGATAACGATCACGGAGACGAGCTCTAACGCTGTCACTCCGCCGATGCTCGCAGCGAGTCCGCTGGCTGTCGGGATCAGCGTTGGGAACACAACGCCGAGTCCGGAGCTGAAGAAGGACATGAGGCCTGCGGCGATCGCCATGATCGTTGCGGCTGTTTTCGGTCCCATCACAGATTCCAGACCATCGACCATGATGTCGATGCCGCCGGAGATCGAGATGACGTTCATTAAGATTCCGACACCGAGAACCATGATGATGACATTCCACGGGATCATTTTGAATGCAGTCTTTTCATTACCGCATCCGAGAACGATAAGGACGGAGCCGACAGTAAAACCGGTAAGTCCGACATTCCAGGAGAAGAACAGGGCGCCGATCGCGAGAGCGGCAAGTCCTGCTAAGGATAGCCACTGATTTTTACTGAATTTCGGAAGGACATCCTGATGGTTGGTGTGCGGAGCAACCTGCCAGCCTCTGTAGTAAATATATACGAGAACTGCGACAACGAGGGCTGTCACGGTCAGGCACATCATGATCGGAACAGTATTTCCGGTAAGTCCCTGTGCTTCCATAAGCTCACGGACAACGGCACTCTCCGGAGTCAGCGGGCTCATACGTCCGGACATAACGCCGAGATCGCCGATGATTGCCGTCATGATCGGGTTCACACCTGCGGATATCGCAACCGGGATCGCGATGACCGGAACGATCGCGAGAGACGGGATGGCTCCCGGTCCCACCGCACAGATCAGGAATCCGAGCAGGTACATGACGAACGGGATCAGCGTCTTGTGCGGTCCGACAAGCGCTACCATTTTTTTTGCGAGAAGCTCCAGAGTTCCGTTTTCGTTGATGATGGCAAACAGATAAGTGATGCCGATCATCTGCATACAGAGGGAGGAACTGAAGCCTTTGATGATGTCTCCGGCCTTGATCCCGTAGACGAGACCGAGGATCATGGAGAAGCCGATACATAAAATTCCGACATTCGCCTTGCGGACAAAGCCGATAACGATGGCTGCTAAAAGAGCAATCAGTGAAATAAGACCAAGATTCATATGTGCACCTCCCTATCGGAATGTGATGCAGACCGGGCTTTCGGCTGCGATCACGCGGCCGGTGTATTCCATGCGGCCCTGTTCAGAGTCAAGCTTCATCTCGATGATCGTATCGCTGTCCTCGTTTGCCATGTAGAAACGGCTGTAATCCGGGTTGAAGGTGATGAAGCGCGGGGTGAGTCCCATTGCCGGGTAGTAGCCGAGTTCCTTCATGTAACCAGTCTCCTGGTCGATGCGGTAGAGAACGATGGACTCGTGAATGCGGTTGGAACCGATCAGGATCTTTCCGTTTTTGTCGAGCAGAGATGCGCTGGCCTGTCCTTCGCCTGTGTAGGTTTCCGGAAGTGTCGGCAGATTCTGACGTGCATGAAGCTTTCCATTCTCAGCATCAAAGCCGAAGTATGTCATTTTATTGCCTTTTTCATTGATCAGGTATGCGTAGCGGTTGTTCGGATGGATCGCGATGTGGCGCGGCTCATCGTACTCTCTGGAGCGGAAGCAGTCGGTCTCGGTGAGAGTGCCGTTTTCTGCGTCGAAGCGGTATACGAGAACCTGTCCGTATCCCTGAATCCTTCCCTGGGTCACAACAAAAAGGTAGGTCTTTGTCTGATCCCAGATACACTGGTGTGCGAAGGAGACAGTTCCCTCTTTTTTACCAGGAAGATGAGTCTCAGAGACGATCTCGCCGAGGCTTCCGTCTTCATTTCTCTTAATGACATAGACAGCGCCGCCCTGAAGAGCAGCAACGACTAAAAAGCGGTTTGTTCTGTCAGCAGTGATGAACACCGGATTTTTTCCGCCGATATCGATCATATTTAACGGAGATAAAGTTCCGTCTTCAAGAATTTTATAGCTGGAGACTTTTGTCTTGTCTCCGTGTACGGAATAGAGAAAATTGCCCTCATTGTCGAGTGTCTGGTAGGATGGATTTTCCTCCTCCGTCTTTAAACACTGGATCAGGTTCCAGTCTCCGGTCTTGTCGTTGATCTCGAAAACTTTTAAGCCTTTTCCGCGTGCATTTCGTTCTTTTGTTGTTCTGCAGCCCACATAAGCGTAGCTCATTTCCTTTTCCTCCTGAGATAAATATATAATTCGATCAAAGATACCCACTTGATCACGTTCCGGAATCCTGCGTACCGATGTGGGGGTTCTCTATAACCTGGATGACGGTTTCAGAGAAAAATCGGGGGGATCCTGTCTGGTGATACCTATATGATAAATTATTAACATGTCAAATGGAAATTCAGGAAAAGAATAGGCGCGGTATTCCGTTATGGAATATCGCGCCGGATCACGAACCGGAAATGGAACGGTTCCGCACATTTACAATTACGAGCAAAATAGTTACCGGGAAATACAGATTTTCCGTGCGGACGGATCAAGAGTCAGTTCACCCCGTAATAGTTTTCCACAAACCGGATAAAATCGGAAATTCCCTCGCTTTTATAGCAGTGATCGGAGATCAGCATGGAAACCTTTCTGGAGACCGGATTTCCGTCCCGGTCATAGGCGGGGATCAGCTGCAGCTTTTCTTCATCAATCTTCCAGTCATCTCCAAACACAAAGCAGATCCCAAGCCCATTCTCTGCCATCTCAATGGCAATATCAAAGTAGGGAACCTGCTGTTTCTCATGGGGACTGCTTCCGAACTGACTTTTCCACCATTGATTGATGATCATGCGGACCATCGGATTATAGAAGGTCTCGATGAGTGGCATATGTTCAATAGAGTCCAACGTAGCGCCTTTCGGGGCAACGATGTAGAGCGCTTCCTGAAACAGGCAGACCTGATCGCCGAGATATGGGAAATCGCCGCAGACGAGCCCGATGTCGATGGTGTCGTCGATCAGATCCTTTAAGATCACGTCGCTGGAATTTGAAATTGTTTTAATATAGAGATTCGCTCCGCTTTTCTGATAGGCGGCAAGTAATTTTGGAAGGTGGCGCTTTGCGAACGAGTTCGGAACACCGAGCTTCAGCAGCTCTGTCTTTGTATGACGGTCCGCGAAATGGTCCTCGATCTCCTGAAGGAAATCCAGCATGATATTCGCTTTCTGGACCAGATATTTTCCATCATCCGTAAAGATCACACCCCGGCTTGTCCGCTCCACGATCCGACGTCCCCACTCACTCTCAATGGACTGCAAACGCTTTGTCAGGGCAGACTGGGTCATGAAGAGGGCGTCGGCGGCCTTTGTGATGCTGCGCTTTTCATATAATACTTTCAAAATTTTCCAGTCAATGTTTTTCATAGAAATTCCTTCTTCCAATAAAAGACGAAAATGAAGCAGCAAGGGGAAGTTTGGCTGTCAGTACAGGTACATTGTTCTCTGGACAATGCGCGCATGTCAGGCGTTTTTCATCTTGCGGTGATTAGACGCTTACGGAGCCAGATCGGACGGTCATTCGGAAACTTTCGCAGAAAGCGATTCCGTATATTTTATAAAATCGGCAAGCTTTTCCGGCAGTCGTTTCTCCTTCGGGTACACAAACCATGTTTTTCTCGTCACCGGTGTTCCGTCCGGCCATGTAAGCGGCGTGAGCGTCAGCTGATACCGGTTTTCAAAGTTTTCCGGCAGAAAACTCAGGGCATATCCCATCCCCTCATCGATCAGCTTCCATGCCCCGTCGATGTGCCCGACCATCATTCCGGACGGGTAAGCGCTCTCAAAGCACATTTCCCACCATCTGTTCAGGATCCCGGTCGTCTTTTCATTCGTTTTATAGTCCAGCCGGTGCATTCCGGGAAGCGCAGACACTTCCACGGCTCCTTTCGTGACAAGGAAACCGCGGGTCTCCCCTAACAGAGTCCTGTTTACCGGTCCCTCATAATCCCCGCGCAGAAATCCTACATCCACGGATCCGTCCAGGACCTGGCGGTAAAGTGCATCACTGGAATCATTGACGATCCGGAATTTTACATTCGGATGTGTTACCTGGTACGGAACAAGCACATCCGCGAGCGAGTATTTGCTGTAAGTATAGGAAGCGCCGATCACGATCTCCGTCAGTGCGGCCTCCTGCAGTTTTTTTAATTCATCCTTTGTGTCGCGGAACAGATCCAGATATTTTTCCGCCTGTGTCGCAAGAAAATTTCCTTCCGCGGTAAATGTCAGGCCTTTTGGCGTCCGGTCCACAATGGTACATCCCCATTCGGTCTCCATTTGTTTTAAACGCTTTGTCAGGGTCGGCTGCGTCATAAAAAGGAGATTTGCCGTTTTCGTCAGATTTGATGTTTTATGCAGTTCATAAAGAATTCTCCAGTCGGAGTCTTTCATGGAAAAATCACATCCCTTAAGTCATGGTAACGATTCCGGGGCGAGAAATATGCAGACCTACGGAATCGTTTCATGGATTCGTAGTATTATTTTACGACAGAATCGGCAGCTTGTCCCGTTTTTTAGAGAAAAATTTTGCTTTTGCAAGTACCCCATTCCACTTTTGAATCATTTCATTCCACCTTTCAATTTTATTTTCCCGGCTGCCGATGATATGATGAGACCAGATCAAAAGTAATTTGAGCGTGATCGGCGCCGCAAAATTTCAGAAAGTCAGAGTCGGCAGATCGTGCAGATGAAGAAGAAAATAAAAAAGTGAAAACAGCAGTTATGAAGATTGTGATGGAGGTTTTACCATGGGAAAATCATTGACCAGAAAAATTATCGAGTCCCACTATGTTTCCGGCAGCATGACTCCGGGCGAGGAAGTTTTTATTAAAGTGGACCAGACCTTAACCCACGACATCAATGCCGTTATGACATACCTGGCATTTGAAGCGATCGGACTTGACCGGATCCGCACGGAGTGCAGTGTCAGCTACCTGGACCATAACCTGCTCTATGTGGACAACAAGACGCCGGATGACCATATCTACTTACAGTCTGCGGCAAAGCGATTTGGTGTCCATGTCTCCAGGCCGGGAAACGGGATCTGCCATGCGGTTCATGTTGCGAGATTCGGTGTGCCTGGAAAGGTCAGCATGGGCGGTGACAGCCACACTCCGCACGGCGGCGCGATCGGCATGCTCTGTATCGGAGTCGGCGGAATGGATGTTGCGACTGCAATGACCGGTGTTCCGATGCGCCTCACCATGCCGCGTGTCGTGAAGGTAAATCTTACCGGTTCCTTAAAACCCGGATGCAACCCGAAGGAAGTCATCTTAAAAATGCTCCAGCTCGTCACGATCAAAGGCGGACTTGGAAATGTATATGAGTATGTAGGACCAGGCGCAGCAGCTCTGGAGGTCCCGGCGAGAGCCACGATTGCCAATATGGGTGCTGAGATGGGTGCGACAACCTCGATTTTCCCGGCGGATGCGCAGGTGAAAAAGTTCATGACTGCGCAGGGACGCGGCGACCAGTATGTGGAATTGCTGCCGGACGAGGATGCGGAATATGATGAATGCATCGACATCAACTTAAGCGAGCTGGAACCGCTGATCTCATGTCCACATCAGCCGGACAACGTCATCCCGTTAAAGGATGCAGAGAAAAAGCGCGTTCAGCAGGTATTTATCGGAAGCTGTACGAATGCGAGCTATGCAGATATCGCAAAAGCTGCTCTCGTGTTCAACGGACATCATGTCAACGATGACGTGAGCTGCACATGTGCGATCGCTTCGAAACAGACTTACCGTGAGCTGATGCGTGACGGCTATATCGATATGCTGCTCGCAGCAGGAGTCCGGATCCTTGAGATCGCATGCGGCCCGTGCTGCGCGATCGGCCAGACACCGGCAACAGACGGAGTCGCTGTCCGCACTTCCAACCGGAACTTCAAGGGACGCGCCGGAAATCCGACTGCGAAGATCTACCTGGTAAGCCCGGAAAGTGCTGCTGCGACTGCAATCATGGGAACATTTGCGACCGCAGAGGACATCATGGGCGAGAACGTGAAGATCCTCGGCGAGATCAAAGAGCCGGATCAGTACATTGTTGACGATTCCATGATCATTCCTCCGCTCTCCGAGGAGGAAGCGAAAAAGGTTGAGATCGTCCGCGGACCGAACATCAAGTTCCTTCCGGTGCCGGAAGCTCCGACCCAGTATCTCTGTGCACCGATCAGCTTAAAGGGGCGTGACAACATCTCGACGGATGATATCACCCCGGCCAGCGCGGAATTCTCCAGCATGCGCTCCAATATTCCGCTGATGTCCCAGTACTGCTACCACCGTTATGATCCGGAGTTTGCGGCACGTGCAAAGGCGATGGGAAAGAGCATCATTATCGGCGGCGAAAACTATGGCCAGGGATCTTCCCGTGAACATGCGGCCATCAACCCGATGTACCTCGGCGTCAAAGCGGTAATCGCAAAGAGCATCGCGAGAATCCACAAGGGAAACCTTGTAAACCACGGCGTGATCCCGATGTTATTCGAAGATCCGGCCGACTACGACCGTCTTGACCAGAATGATGAGCTGGAGTTTACGGATCTGCTCGATCAGATCCCGACAAGATCCATTCTCATCAAAGATAAGACGAAAGACTTCACCTTCCGCGCACGCCTTGACCTTACGGATAATGAGATCGCAGTTGTGCTGAGCGGCGGCCAGCTGTCCTTCTTAAAGAAGCAGCTTGCGGCGGAAAGAGAAAAATAAACAGCTGGAAAATTCCCTGAATGCAATGGTTTCGTCCCATCCCTCTGTACTTCAACCAGGGACGGACCGTTACAGATAAATATGCTGCAGGATGCAGCAAAGATACCTTCAATATCCTTTAATACCCCAAGTGAATTGATCAGGATGTAGAAAAACGCAGCTGTACTCCCTCGTATGGCTGCGTTTTTCTGTATTTTGCCACAGGAATGCCACTTAAATTTCAGTGAAACTGATTGTATAATAGATATATATGGTGCTATACTATACAAGGCGTATTTTTGTGTTTTGTGACCGCCTGGTACGGACATGAAGAACAGAATGTGCGGAAAATATATCATATATATATCGATTCTGAGATTGGAGGCATCATGGAACAGATTTATGATCTGATCATTATCGGTTCCGGTCCGGCGGGACTCGGGGCTGCGATCTACGCAAAACGCGCGGAACTTGAGACACTCGTGATCGAAAAAGAGATGATGAGCGGCGGACAGGTGCTTACAACATATGAGGTAGACAATTATGCCGGACTTCCGGGGATCGGCGGCTTTGATCTCGGAATGAAATTCCGGGAACATGCCGATAAGCTCGGGGTGGAATTCGCAAAAGATACCGTACTGAAGATCGAAAGTGCGGAGTCCGCAGACGCATCCGGGAAGGAAGAGGAGCAGGAACTCCTGACGGCAGCAGAAGCCGGGGCGGAGCGCCCGCCTGTGATCTATCAGGTTGTCTGCAAAAAGGAGACGAGACTTGCGAGAGCGGTCATCATCGCTTCCGGGGCGCATCACAGAAAGCTTGAGATCCTGGGAGAGGCGGAGTTTACGGGAAAAGGTGTTTCCTACTGCGCGACCTGTGACGGCGCGTTTTTCCGGAAAAAGACGACTGCGGTGATTGGCGGCGGGGATGTTGCCCTTGAGGATGCGATCTTCCTCGCGAGACTCTGCGAGAAAGTCTATGTGATCCACAGAAGAGACGAGTTCCGCGGGGCAAAGAGCCTGCAGAAGCGCCTGATGGAGCTTCCGAATGTGGAGATCTTATGGGATACAGTCCCGGAAGAAATTGTCGGAACAGATAAGGTGGAAACACTCAGAATTTTAAATAAGAAGACCGGGGAGAAGAATGAGCTGGCTGTGGACGGCGTGTTCGTTGCGGTCGGGATCACCCCGAATAGTGAGATATTCAGAGGATCCGTGGAGACGGATCCTGCGGGACATATCGCAGCCGGTGAGGACGGAAAGACAAATGTTCCGGGAATCTTCGCGGCCGGGGATGTCCGTACAAAGGCGCTCCGCCAGATCGTGACGGCGGTTGCGGACGGCGCGAACTGCGTCGCGTCGGTGGAAGCTTATCTGAACGGGCAGAATTGAGCATATCGACAGCTTTTGACAGATAGAGAATGGAAAACAGATTTGTCGGTAATTGACAGGAGAAAAGAAAAAGAATGAACAGAGCAGGAAGAATCATCGCGGTCTGCGGGCTGAGCGTGGCGCTCATGATGCCGCAGGCTGCTTATGCGGCTGAGACGCTTTCGGTGCAGGTGAGCGCCAGAGAGGGGATCACGACCGTAGGAAATAAACAGTCGGCTTACGATAATGTGGCGATCTCCCACGTGAGCAACTATGTAAATATCCGTTCTGAGGCGAACACCTCCAGCAGTATTGTCGGAAAGATCTACAATAACTGTGCGGCGACGATCCTTGCAACGGTGGACGGAGAGGGAGGAACCTGGTATCAGATCCAGTCCGGTTCCGTTAAAGGTTACATAAAATCAGAATATTTTATTACCGGTGCTGAGGCTGAGAAGATCGCAAAGAATGTGGGAACTGTATATGTCACAGTCAGCGCGGAGGGTTTAAATCTCCGCGAACAGCCGAATATGAACAGCGCAGTCCTCACGACACTTTCCAAAGATTCGGAATATCTGGAAGTGAAGGAAGACGGCGATTTTATCGAGATCCAGGTCGATGAATCCTTGAGCGGATATGTCCATAAGGATTATGTTACCCAGAGGGTAGAGTTTAAGCAGGCGGTCAGCGTTGAGGAAGAAAAGCAGAAAGCTGAGGAGGCTGCCCGGATCAAGAAAGAGGCGGACGATGCGATCGCAAAAGTTGAGGAACTGAAAAAGGAATCCGGACAGAGCACGGAAAATAAGGACACTCCGTCAACCTCGATCGGTATGATCGCGCAGAATCCGAATGTGGACAACGGAACGACGAAGGAGCAGACGAAGCAGAACAGCCAGGGCAGCACAAGCCAGAATACCGGCAATACGGCAGGTCCGGGCGGTGACGGCAGTAATACTTCCACAGGCAGCAGTACGGGAACCTCCGGAAGTTACCAGGATACCCAGAACGGACCGGGAAGTGCGGTATATGATTCTGCAGTCCGCACAGCGATCGTGGCTTATGCGAAACAGTTCCTCGGAAATCCGTATGTATACGGTGGGACAAGCCTGACAAACGGAGCGGACTGTTCCGGATTTACGATGCGGATCTTTGAACATTTTGGAGTTTCCACCGGACGTACTTCGAGAGATCAGGCATCGAACGGAAAGCAGATCTCCCTGTCTGAGATCCAGCCGGGTGACCTTCTGTTCTATGCGAGCGGAAAGACGATCAACCACGTTGCGCTCTATATCGGCAATGGAAAGATCATTCACGCCAGCACGTCAAAGACCGGTATTATTATTTCCAACGCGTATTACAGAACGCCGGCGAAGGCGGTTACGTTCCTGAATTAAGGCACTCCTGCCCGGAGACTTGCCGCTGTGAAGTGTCGGGAATAGAGGAAATGCAGTGTAGTCTGTAACAGAGAGAAGAACAAGCGAAGAATTACAGCAGGAACCATAAAAAAGAAAAAAAAGAAACGATAAGGAGCTGTGGAAAAACAGCTCCTTTTTGTGTATAATAGTGGATAGTGCAGTATGTAGAAAAAGAAAAGCAAAACGGCAGCTGCGTTTTATAATCCAGCGCTGCGTATTTTCCATGCAGCATCATGGCCGTTTTGCGAAAAATACAGGAAATGAGGAAACAGGTATGAATGAGATCGGAACGTTCGATATTCTCGGACCGAATATGATCGGACCGTCAAGCTCTCACACGGCGGGAGCGCTGAGGATCGCCTTTATCGCCGGAAAAATGGTGGAGAAACCGGTGTCGGTGCGCTTTGTTCTCTATGGCTCTTTTGCGCGCACGTACCATGGGCACGGCACGGACCGGGCGTTGGTCGGCGGTATCTTAGGGTACCATCCGGATGATGAGAGGATCCGCGATTCGTTTGAGTACGCGAAGGAGGCGGGACTCCAGTTCAGTTTTGAGGAGAATTTTACGGACAAGGAGATCTATCCGAACACGGTGGACATCTATGTGAAGGATGAGAACGGGAATGAGATGTCCCTGCGCGGAAAGTCCATCGGCGGCGGAAATGCGGTCATTACGCGGTTAAATGGTGTTGATGTGGATCTCACCGGAAATTACAGTACGATCGTAGTCCAGCATATCGATAAGAAGGGAACGCTTGCATTCGTGACGGCAGTTTTAAGTGCATACGACTTAAATATCGGTTCCCTGCGCCTCTACAGGGAGAGCAAGGGCAAGATGGCCTATGCGATCATTGAAGTGGACACGACGGTCTCAAACCAGGTGGTAAACGCTCTGCGCGGCTTTGAGGCGGTCAAAAATGTACTTTTGGTTCCGGCGATCAATCTGGACTGACGGGAGGGAAAACGATGAATTTTACAAATGGAGCAGAACTTTTAGAGTACTGTGAGAAAGAAAAGAAAACGATCTCCGAGGCGATGTTTGAGCGGGAGACGACCTTCCTGGAGCAGGATCCGGAAAAGACGAAGGAAAAGATGAAAAAGGCATGGTCGATCATGCAGGCGTCGGCGAAAAAGCCGTTGAAGGAGAACATCGTCAGCATGGGCGGCATGATCGGCGGGGAGAGCCGGAAGCTGCACACACTCCGGGAGAACGGAAAGAATATCTGCGGGGATGTAGTGTCGAAGGCGATCGCTTACGCGGTAGGAGTTCTTGAGGTCAACGCATCCATGGGACTTATCGTGGCTGCACCGACCGCAGGATCTTCGGGAGTGATCCCGGGAGTTTTCTGTTCGCTGCAGGAAAATTTCGGATTTACGGATGAGGAGATCTGCAAGGTGCTGTTCAATGCGGCGGCAGTCGGCTACCTGATCACGAGAAATGCAACAACGGCAGGAGCGGAGGGCGGCTGTCAGGCGGAGGTCGGAGCGGCGAGTGCGATGGCGGCGTCCGCGGCCGTGGAGCTTCTCGGAGGAACTCCGGCACAGTGTCTCGATGCGGCATCCTTTGCGATCGTGAATATTTTAGGACTCGTCTGTGATCCGATCGGGGGACTGGTTGAAAATCCATGCCAGAACCGGAATGCGATGGGCGCTTCGAATGCGCTGATCTCAGCAGAACTATCCATGGCCGGGATCCGGAGCATCACCCCGATCGATGAGACGATCGGAGTCATGTATGCGGTCGGACGTTCGATCCCGTCGGAGCTTCGCGAGACATCCCTCGGCGGGATGGCAGTCGCGAAGAGCGCATGTGAGGCGTGCGCGGCGTGTGCAAAAAAGAAGAGATAAAAGAAGACAAAGAACAGGCGATACCCGATTTCAGATCAGGTACCGCCTGTTTTTCTACTGATCCGGAGAACCGGTCACTGTACGATGATCCGTATCGGTGCCGCTATCCGGTGATTCATTCTTATGAAATTTCAGAGCGTTTAGAACTCCGGCTCGATCAGTCCGTAGGAGTTGCCTTTTCTCTTGTAAACAACGTTTACTTCGTTTGTATCTGCGTTGAGGAACATAAAGAAATTGTGTCCTAAAAGTTCCATCTGTACGCATGCCTCTTCAGCATCCATCGGTTTCATCGCGAAGCGTTTTGTCTTTACGATATTAACGGTTTCTTCCTGCTCTGCTTCTTCCTGAAGGAAAGCTTCGCTGAAAGCTAATGCGCTCTGTTTCTTATCGACGATCTTGGTTTTATATTTCTTGATCTGGCGCTCGATGATCTCTTCTACAAGATCAACGGATACGTACATATCGTTGGAATCCTGTTCAGCACGGATAATGCTGCCTTTCACAGGGATCGTAACCTCTATTTTCTGACGTCCTTTCTCTACGCTTAATGTTACCTGTACTTCTGTATCAGGAGAAAAATAGCGCTCCAGTTTTCCTAATTTACTTTCCACGGCATCTTTTAAGCCTGGTGTAATGTTGATATTTTTTCCGCTGATTGTGTAACGCATAAAATCAACTCCTTTGTTTGGGATGACTTAAGTATAGCACAAAATTCTGTAAAAGACAACTAAAATACACAAAAAATGAGAAAATTTCAAAAGGTAAAAAAAGGTGTATAAAAGCTCAAAAGCTAAATAAAGTCTTCCGGGTTTGTCAATGGGATCGGGCAAAAAAGTTGTCGGAAATGTAAATTTTATGAGATGTTCACAAAAATAAAACAAATATAAAGAGAGTGTAAAATCCACCGGTGGGGAGGAAAAAACCTGTGGATAATGTGGATAACTTGGTGTATAACTGCGAAATAGCGTGAAATCGGCATTTTTCGAGGTGGACAACTTTCCACATAATTTTGGTGGATTAGTGTGGATAAAGTGGATAACCGGAGAATCGAATGTATGGTTTGTGCAAGTTGTACAGTCTGGGGGAAATGGGGGAATCATGGAGGAAAAGCTGCGGGAAGAGGATGCCGGAAGGGGAGAAGATGGGAAAAATGAGAGGGGAGGAAAATATCTGAATTTTTGGAAGTGTGTGGGAAAGGGGCACAGTTTTTAAGTGGAAAATGGTTTGGCAGGAATTTGGGGAGAAGAGATTGCGGGCGCTGGGGAGTATCTGCGGGCCGGTGAGATTCCGGGCAGAAGCACCGGCGATCTAGGGAGGGTTCCTCTAAGCTTGCGTGCGACTGCTAAGGGCGGAGAACGAGGAACACAACTCGCTTCGCTCAGACAAGTGTTCCTTGTTCTCCAACGCAGTCGCCCACGAGCTAAGAGGAAGCCAGCTCCCCGGATCAATGTGCTCCCGCCCGGAATCTCACCGGTCCGCTGCCACAGTGGTAGTAAACCGCGGCGAGTGCATGTGCTGGTACGGTTCCGGGAGCTCGCTGGTCTGCTGCCCGTAGAGGTATTCAGCCGCGACAACATGCTTGGGGAGTCTCGCTTGTTTGCTGGAGGCGACATTAATTTGTAAATTTATAAAGTACCGTCCGTGAAAAGATTTATGGTTACTTTTCACGGGTAGGAATTTTCTGAACTGAAAATTCCGTATGATACCGTTATGGTCGCGGATTTTGCCGATTCGGAATGCGAAGCATCGGCAAAATCCTGTTACAGTACGCGGGCATGGAATGCCCGTGTACTGTAACGATTTATGTACGAATTGTTAAAATTAAATGAAGTCATTGAATAAAAGCCCGGAAGGTGTTAAAATATTAAGGATTGTACGATGCAGCCGTATGCGGTCATGTGAAAAGTGCCGCAACATAGAAGAAAAGGCATCGGATAGAGATTGAAACAGTGTATGTGGCTGGATTTTCAGGTGAAAGCCTGGGGGCAGCCGCATGTGGATATTTATTTATATAGGAGAACAAGCAGAATGAATTTTGTTGAAAAAATATTTGGTACGCACAGTGACCGGGAATTAAAGTATATTTACCCGATCATCGATAAGATCGAGAAACTGCGCCCGACCATGCAGGCGATGTCTGATGACGAGTTAAAGGATCAGACGAGAAAGTTCAAAGAGCGCCTTGCTGCAGGAGAAACGCTCGACGATATTCTGCCGGAGGCATTTGCAACTGTCAGAGAGGCTGCAAAGAGAGTCTTAAATATGGAGCATTACCCGGTACAGCTCATCGGTGGTATCGTCCTTCATCAGGGACGTATCGCAGAGATGAAGACAGGTGAAGGTAAAACTCTTGTTTCCACCTGTCCGGCATATTTAAATGCCCTCGCCGGTAAAGGCGTCCAGATTGTAACGGTCAATGATTACCTCGCAAAGCGTGATGCTGAGTGGATGGGACAGGTTCATGAGTTCCTCGGCTTAAAGGTCGGAGTGGTATTAAACTCCATGACTTCCGAGGAGAGAAAAGCAGCCTACCAGTGCGATATCACTTATGTGACGAACAATGAGCTCGGTTTCGATTATCTTCGTGACAATATGGCGATCTACAAAGATCAGATGGTACTCCGTGACCTGGACTACTGCATCATCGATGAGGTCGACTCCGTATTGATCGATGAGGCGAGAACCCCGCTTATCATTTCCGGACAGAGCGGAAAGTCCACAAAGCTCTATGAGGTTTGTGATGTCCTTGCAAAGCAGCTGGTCCGCGGTGAGGAATCCGGTGAGTTTAATAAACTCAACGCCATCATGGGCGAGGAGATCACTGAGACCGGTGATTTCATCGTAAATGAGAAGGAGAAAGTCGTAAACCTGACAGAACAGGGTGTGAAGAAGGTCGAGGCATTCTTCCACATCGACAACCTTGCAGATGCGGAGAACCTTGAGATCCAGCATAACATTATCCTTGCACTCCGTGCACACAACCTCATGTTCCGCGATAAGGACTATGTGGTCAAGGATGATGAGGTCCTGATCGTCGATGAGTTCACAGGACGTATCATGCCGGGCCGTCGTTACTCCGATGGTCTCCACCAGGCCATCGAGGCGAAGGAGCATGTAAACGTTAAGAGAGAGTCCAGAACTCTTGCAACGATCACATTCCAGAACTTCTTTAACAAGTACGCGAAAAAAGGCGGCATGACCGGTACAGCCCAGACTGAGGAGAAAGAGTTCCGTAATATCTACGGCATGGACGTTATTGTGATCCCGACAAACCGCCCGGTAATCCGTAAGGACCTTGATGACGCTGTATACAAGACAAAGAAAGAGAAATTCCACGCAGTTGTCGAGGAGATCGTAAAGGCACATGAGAAAGGACAGCCGGTCCTTGTCGGTACGATCACGATCGAGACATCTGAGATGTTGAGCCAGATGTTAAAGAAGCGCGGAGTTCCGCATAAAGTATTAAATGCGAAGTATCATGAGCTGGAAGCTGAGATCGTAGCGGACGCAGGTGTTCACGGTGCGGTAACGATCGCAACGAACATGGCAGGCCGTGGTACCGATATCAAGCTTGACGATGAGTCCAAAGCACTCGGCGGCTTAAAGATCATCGGTACAGAGCGCCACGAGTCCAGACGTATCGATAACCAGCTCCGCGGACGTGCAGGACGTCAGGGTGACCCGGGTGAGTCCCGCTTCTATATCTCCCTTGAGGATGACCTGATGCGTCTCTTCGGTTCCGACAAGCTGATGAGCATGTTCAATGCACTCGGTGTTCCGGAGAACGAGCAAATCGAGCACAAGATGCTGTCTTCTGCGATCGAGAAAGCTCAGCAGAAGATCGAGACAAACAACTACGGTATCCGTGAGAATCTCTTAAAGTACGATGAGGTCAATAATGAGCAGCGTGAAGTCGTATACGCTGAGCGCCGCCAGGTACTTGACGGTGAGAACATGCGTGAAGTGATCATGAAGATGCTCAACGACGTTGTCGAGGGCGCTGTGGACATGTCCATCAGCGACGAGCAGACTCCGGAGAACTGGGGATTCAAGGAATTAAATGATCTTCTTCTTCCGATCATCCCGTTAAAGCCGATCGAGCTGACAGAAGAGATCAAGAAGATGAACAAAGATGAGTTCAAGCACATGTTAAAAGAGCTTGCGACGAAGTTCTATGAGTCCAAGGAAGCAGAATTCCCGGATGCAGAGCAGGTTCGTGAGATCGAGCGTGTCGTACTCTTAAAGGTGATCGACAACAAGTGGATGTCCCATATCGACGATATGGATCAGCTCCGTGAGGGAATCGGCTTACAGGCATACGGCAACCGTGACCCGCTCGTTGAGTACAAGATGAGCGCATATGAGATGTTCGATGATATGACTGCGGCGATCCGTGAGGATACGCTCCGTATTCTCTGCCATATCCGTGTAGAGGAGAAGGTCGAGAGAGAACCGGCAGCCAAGGTTACAGGTACAAACCGTGATGATTCCGCGGCAAAAGCTCCGCAGAGACGCCAGACCCAGAAGATCTACCCGAACGATCCGTGTCCGTGTGGATCCGGTAAGAAATATAAGCAGTGTCACGGAAGAAAACCGCTGGCATAGAGACGGCAGCCGGAAAGATACTGAAATGTTGCTGGTCAGCGCAAGCTTTTGCGCTGACCTTGTTAAATCATTATAAGAAAGGACAGAGTCAATGGTTGAGTTAGACCAGTTTAAATACACCTTGTCCACATATGAAACTCCGTTAAAGGAGGTTCGTGATTCCCTGAATCTGGAGGCAAAGATCAGAAGGATCGATGAGTTGGACAAGACCATGGAAGAGCCGAGCTTCTGGGAGGATGCCGAGAAATCTACGAGACTCGTGAAAGAAGCGAAAAACTTAAAGGACACGGTCGCAGAGTACAACAAGCTCCAGAATCAGTATGAGGAGATCGGACTGATGATCGAGATGGGGTACGAGGAGAATGACCCGGCGATCATTCCGGAGATCCAGGAGATGCTCGATGAGTTTACTTCTGAGCTCGATGCGCTTCGTCTGCGCACACTTCTGACCGGAGAATATGACAATAACAATGCGATCTTAAGACTGAATGCCGGAGCGGGCGGAACCGAGTCCTGCGACTGGTGCAGCATGTTATACCGCATGTACTGCCGCTGGGCAGAGAGAAAAGGCTATCAGGTCGAGGTCCTCGATTTCCTCGACGGTGAGGAAGCCGGTATTAAGTCGGTAACGATCCAGATTAACGGTGAGAATGCTTTCGGCTACTTAAAGTCCGAGCGCGGCGTTCATCGTCTCGTAAGAATTTCTCCGTTCAACGCGAACGGAAAGAGACAGACCTCCTTCGTATCCTGTGATGTTATGCCGGATATCGAGGAAGATCTGGATATCGAGATCAACCCGGATGACCTGCGGATCGATACCTACCGTTCCAGCGGTGCCGGCGGACAGCACATCAACAAGACGTCATCTGCAGTCCGTATCACCCATATCCCGACCGGCGTTGTTGTTCAGTGTCAGAATGAGCGTTCCCAGTTCCAGAATAAGGACAAGGCAATGCAGATGCTGAAAGCGAAACTGTATATGTTAAAGCAGCAGGCAAATGCAGAGAAGCTCTCCGACATCCGCGGCGATATCAAAGATATCGGATGGGGCAGCCAGATTCGTTCCTATGTACTCCAGCCATACACGATGGTAAAAGACCACCGGACCGGATTTGAGAGCGGAAACGTAAATGCGGTGCTCGACGGCGGACTCGACGGATTTATCAGCGCCTACCTGAAGTGGGAGAGCCTTGGACGGCCGCAGGTGAAGGGCGGACAGGACGTAGAATAGATCCGGAAGAATGACGGATGGACGGAAACAGATCCATACGTAACGATGGAATCGCCGGGCAGCCGGTGATAGATCAAAAAGGAATCAGATAAAGAAAATTAAGAAAGTGCGTCAGACGATGGAGAAATTCATTGTCTGGCGTACTTTTTTTAGGAAATTCCCTGGAGGTTCCTGTAAAGTGACATACTCCCACCACTTAGCTCACGCTTGAAGTGGGGGCTTCTCGTTCGATT
>OGFL01000967.1_pt1 | contig 23578 bp, 19 predicted proteins | sample 1570911 | NCBI WGS metagenome assembly OGFL01 (sample SAMEA2582050, study PRJEB24529) | metagenome | biome: Human gut stool | place: China | collected 2011 | reverse complement strand
AAAAGTGGGAGAGTAGATAGCCGCCGTTTTTTTAGGAGTGAGAGCGAAAGTTCTCCGTGAAGAAAGCCGATTCAGTTTTGAGTCGGCTTTTTTCGTTCCCGGATACTTCTTCTGGTATAATATTATTCTATCTTTATCGTTCAATATATATTGACTGAATATTTCGATATGAAAAGTATATATGATTCCCGCCAACGATTGAAGTTTGTATTTATTTTTACGGCTATCCTGATCGCGATCGCTTCACTTGTTGTTTCTGATATGCTGATAAAAGATCTGGCCCAGGAAGAACGCCAGAAAATGGAAGTATGGGCGGAGGCTACTCGTTTGACGGCAAGTAAGAATACGGCTGTGGATTTGTCTCTTGTTTTGAAAATCCTGGAAGGAAATACGACTATCCCGGTTGTACTTTGTAATGACAAAGACAGCATCATGTTCGTAAAGAATATAAGCTTCCCCGAAAATGATGTGGAAGAATTTAAAAAAGCAAAAGTAAAGGAGCTGAAAAGCAAAAATACGATTGTGATCGATATGGAGGATGGAACTTTCCAATATGTCTATTATGACGATTCTGTCATCCTAAAGCGATTGTTGATTTATCCTTATGCGCAGCTTACGGTTGTATTCGTTTTTATTGTGATTGCTTTTCTGGCGCTTGCAAGCACGAAGAAGGCCGAACAGAATAAAGTGTGGGTTGGACTGTCTAAAGAAACGGCTCATCAGTTAGGAACGCCTATTTCGTCTTTGATAGCTTGGGTGGAATATCTGCGGACAAAAGATATAGATTCTTCTCTCTTGAACGAGATGGAAAAAGATGTGAAGCGTTTGGAAACGATTGCGGAGCGTTTTTCCAAGATCGGTTCCAATCCGGACCCAGTCCCAGTGGATATCAATAATTCTATCCGTTCGGCCTTGAGCTATATGAGCACACGTATTTCTTCGAAGGTCAAGATTTATACGCATCTTACCGACGGGCCGGTTCCGGTGTTGATGAATGACTCTCTTTTTGCTTGGGTTATAGAGAATCTGACAAAAAATGCGGTAGATGCAATGGAAGGGCAGGGGGAAATCACTTTTCAGGTGGAGGAACGTGATAAAGTCGTTCGTATCGATGTGACCGATACCGGGAAGGGGATCGCCAAATCTAAGTTTAAAACCGTATTTAATCCCGGTTATACGACCAAAAAGCGTGGGTGGGGACTAGGCTTGTCTCTGGTAAAGCGTATTATCGAATCTTATCACGGCGGAAGGATATTTGTTAAGAGTTCGGAAGTCGGCAAAGGCACGACTTTTCGAATTGAGCTTCGGAAATATAAGGGCTAAAATCTTAGATAGTAAAAAATAACTGCAAAGATGTTGCATTTGTGTTTAGTTTTTTCGTACCTTTGCAAGGTTTTTACACTAAAAGGCTTTGGGAAAGTTTAAATTATATAATGTAGATTTGAAAAATCTCACTCCAGGAATACACGAATTCGAGTATTTATTGGAGAATAAGTTTTTTGTGGATATTGATGGAGACCAAGTCCAGAAGGGCAAAGTGAAGGTTTACCTCACGGTAAAACGGTCTTCCATGATGTTTGAAATGAACTTTCAGATTGAAGGTGTTGTTATGGTTCCGTGCGACAGATGTCTGGACGATATGGAAATCCCAATCGACACGCATAATCGCCTGGTGGTAAAGTTCGGTAAAGAATATGCCGAAGAAAGTGACGAAGTAGTGGTTATACCGGAAGACGAAGGTGCTATTAACCTCGCGTGGTTCCTGTATGAATTTATTGCATTGGCAATTCCTATGAAGCATGTACATGCTCCGGGAAAATGTAATAAGGCTATGTCGTCCAAGTTGAAGAAGCATACCGCCAGAAGCACTGAAGACGGAGATGAAGAGTACGAAGACGATAGCGTGGAAGAAGATATCGCGATTGATGACGACGTACCTGTGGCAACAGATCCGAGATGGGATGGTCTGAAAGGTTTACTTGAGAATGATAACAATTAAATAAATTAAAACATGGCACATCCTAAAAGAAGACAAGGTAAGACAAGAACAGCCAAGAGAAGAACTCATGACAAGGCTGTTGCTCCCACAATGGCTATTTGCCCGAACTGCGGCGCATGGCACATTTATCACACTGTATGCGGCGAATGCGGCTATTACAGAGGTAAGTTAGCTATCGAAAAAGAAGCAGCTGTGTAAGTTTATCCTAACTGATTAAGTTTTGATAAACCAAGAAATAGCCCTAAAAGTATTTTTAGGGCTTTTTTTTAATTGGGATATATAGTCCTTTTTATTTTTAAAGATATGGATAAGATAAATGCGGTAATAACAGGCGTAGGCGGATACGTTCCCGAAGATGTGTTGACGAACGAAGATATTTCGAAGTTGGTGGATACGACGGATGAATGGATCATGACGCGTGTTGGCATCAAAGAACGCCGAATTTTGAAAGGTGAGGGCATGGGTACCTCATATATGGGTATACGGGCTGTGAAGCTGTTACTGGAAAAGACAAATGTGAACCCGGAAGAAATAGAAGTGATCCTCACGGCTACGACTACGCCTGACCATCATTTCCCGACCACTTCCTCCATTATAGCTTACCACACCGGTTGCAAGAATGCAATGACTTTCGATTTGCAGGGGGCTTGTGCCGGTTTTTTGTATGCCTTGGAAACAGGTTCCAATTATATCCGTTCGGGACGCTATAAGAAAGTGGTTGTTGTGGCAGGCGATAAAATGACTGCTATAACGGACTATCAAGATCGTTCTACCTGTCCTTTGTTGTGGTGCTGTGCTGCTCGAACCTACAACGGAAGAAGTGGGTGTGATGGATACGATCTTGCGTACCGATGGTGTAGGCTATTCACATCTGATTATGAAATCCGGCGGTTCGGCCTATCCTCCTTCACACGATACGGTGGATAATCGCGAACATTTCGTTTTCCAGGATGGCAAATATGTCTTTAAGTATGCAGTTTCGTATATGGCTGATGTTGCTGCCGAGATTGCCGAACGGAACGGGCTGACACACGATGATATCGCATGGATCGTGCCTCATCAGGCAAACTTGCGCATCATCGATGCGACAGCAAAACGTCTGGGTGTGGACATGGAAAAGGTGATGATCAATATCCAGAAATACGGAAATACCAGCGCCGGGACAATCCCTATCTGCCTTTGGGAGTGGGAAGACAAACTGAAGAAAGGCGATAATCTGATTCTTGCCGCTTTTGGCGCCGGTTTTACCTGGGGTGCAATTTATCTTAAATGGGGATATAATGGAAAACAAGCATAAATCCGGCTTTGTTAATATTGTCGGTAATCCGAACGTCGGGAAGTCTACGTTGATGAACCGTTTGGTGGGAGAGCGTATCTCGATCATCACTTCGAAAGCACAGACAACGCGGCACCGAATCATAGGGATCGTGAATACCGCAGATATGCAGATTGTGTATTCTGACACGCCGGGAGTCCTGCATCCGAATTATAAGTTGCAGGAATCTATGCTTAATTTTTCTCAGTCGGCACTTGGTGATGCCGATGTATTGCTTTATGTAACCGATGTCGTCGAAAAGATCGACAAGAATGAAGAATTTCTCCAGAAGGTCCAGAAAGTGGAATGTCCGGTCCTGTTACTGATTAACAAGATTGATGCGACTACCCAACCAGAATTGGAAAAGCTGGTAGCCGAGTGGAAAGAACTTCTTCCGAAAGCTGAGATCATTCCGATCTCCGCCCTTTCGAATTTTAATATAGATTACGTGAAACGTAGGGTAGAAGATCTGATGCCTGAATCTCCTCCCTATTTCGAGAAAGATGCGCTTACCGATAAGCCGGCCCGTTTCTTTGTGACGGAGATCATTCGCGAGAAGATTCTCCTGTATTATCAGAAAGAAATCCCGTATGCGGTGGAAGTCGTTGTTGAGCTGTTTAAAGAAGAAGCCGAGCTGATTCATATCAAAGCGCTCATTATTGTTGAACGCGATTCCCAAAAAGGAATTATCATCGGGCATCGTGGCCAGGCATTGAAAAAGGTAGGTGCTATGGCACGTAAGGATATCGAACGCTTCTTTGATAAGAAGGTTTTCCTGGAAATGTTTGTCAAAGTAGAAAAAGACTGGCGTAACCGGGACAACATGCTGAAGAACTTCGGTTATCAGCTGGATTAATTAACAGCACAGACAGAAAAAGTTGTTTATGGGAAATATTGTTGCAATAGTTGGTAGACCCAACGTAGGAAAGTCCACCCTCTTCAACCGTTTGACACAGACGCGCCAGGCGATTGTCAACGAGGAAGCAGGTACTACCCGCGACCGTCAGTATGGCAAGGCAGAGTGGACAGGTAAAGAATTTTCGCTGATTGACACCGGCGGATGGGTGATTAATTCGGATGATGTTTTTGAAGAAGAGATAAACAAGCAGGTGAAAGTCGCTCTTGAAGAGGCAGACGTGATCTTGTTTGTCGTTGATGTCTTGAATGGAGTTACGGATTTGGATAACGAAGTCGCTGCTATCCTGCGTCGTGCCAAGAAGCCTGTGATTGTTGTGGCCAATAAAGCGGATAACTTCGAATTGCATCCCTCCTCTGCCGAATTTTATTCTTTCGGATTAGGTGACCCTTTCTGTATCTCTGCTATCAACGGTTCTTGTACAGGCGATTTGTTGGATAAAATCGTTGCTACGCTTCCGGATGACAAGCAGGAGATGCTCGAAGAAGAGCTGCCCCGTATCGCCATCATCGGCCGTCCGAATGCAGGCAAATCTTCTTTGATCAACGCCTTTATCGGTGAAGACCGCCATATTGTAACGGATATTGCTGGTACGACCCGTGATTCTATTTACACGAAATATAACAAGTTCGGCCTGAATTTCTATTTGGTGGATACGGCCGGTATCCGTAAGAAGGGGAAGGTGAATGAGGATCTGGAATACTATTCCGTGATCCGTTCGATCCGCGCCATTGAGAATTCGGATGTCTGCGTGTTGATGCTAGATGCCACCCGAGGTATCGAAAGTCAGGATTTGAACATCTTCTCTTTGGTTCAGAAGAACAAGAAAGGCTTGGTCGTTTGTGTGAACAAATGGGATTTGGTGGAAGATAAAAGCCAAAAGGTGATTGATACCTTTACGAGTGCGATTCGTGAGCGTCTGGCTCCGTTTACCGATTTTCCGATCCTGTTTATTTCGGCATTGACAAAACAGCGCATTCTGAAGGTGCTGGAAACAGCCAAAGATGTATACGAAAACCGTCAGCGCCGTGTTCCGACAGCCAAGCTGAACGAAATCATGCTGCCGATCATCGAGAACTATCCGCCTCCTGCTTGGAAAGGAAAATATATCAAGATTAAATATATTACGCAGCTTCCTGCCGGCCAGGTTCCTTCGTTTGTATTCTTCTGTAACTTGCCGCAATGGATCAAAGAGCCTTACAAACGCTTCCTGGAAAACAAGATCCGGGAAAACTGGAACTTTACGGGAACGCCGATTAATGTATTTATTCGGGAAAAGTAAAAAGAAAAGCGCCGGTTGGCGCTTTATGGCGGAGTGTGAACCGTGCCGGATTCGAACCGGCGACCTCTGCCCTGTCAAGGCAGCGCTCTAAACCAGCTGAGCTAACGGTTCCGATGCTGTAAAGATAAAATGAATCCCCGGGAGTCATGCACTCTCCGGGGATTTTTTTATGATTTTTTTTGTTTTTAAGCGACGAATGCTTACAGCGAGTTCAGCAATTTATTCAATTCATTTACCATTTCGGCTGCCGACTGTTGAGTTTCGGACAGGCCTTCCGGGGTAAATTTAGCCACTGCTTTGTTTAATTTGTTCAATTTGCCTTTAGCCCCTTTGGCTGCCAGCTCTTCGCGGAGGATACGGATTTTTTCGCAGTCCTGAATACCTTCGACCAAACGTTCGAAACGGATCGAACTGCGGGGGCCAGGATAGATACTGTATGTATCGCCGGCTGCCCAAGTGCGGAAGCGTGAGTCGCGCAAGGGATCGGCTGTCCAACTGTTTACGGCCCAGCGCAGGTAACCGTCATAGCCTCCGGCGATGGCATGCAGGGCTGTCCAAGTAGCTTCGGCCGGATCGGAGAAAGTAAAGGTGTTCGGGAAGGCTTCCGAGCAACACGTGTAGACCGTGCTGATCTGTCCTTTGCGTTCGCGTTCGGCTTTTACGTTTTCTGGAAATTTATGGCCGTAAGGGATACTCAGGTAATACAAGTCGGATTGGATTTCAGGATGATAGTTGCCCGCCAGCGTGATCTTGAATTCGGGATCGGCCTGCTTGATGACTTTGATAGCTTCGCGCATGGCTTCCATAGGACGTTCGTCCATAGAGATGGCAGTCTTTTCAAACCAGCCTTTTTTACGCAGGTGACGGGAGAAGTCTTTCAGGAACGAACCCCAGTATTCGGTATATTCGGCATCGCCAGGTTTGACATTGATAAACTGTACCCGGCTGGTCGCTTCATCGTAATAGTCGAAAGTCAAAGCCCAAGGGATCATGGTGTAGCAACTGATCATATCTTTGATCCCCACTTCGTTCATCATGAATTCCACCCATTTGTCAAATACGTCATAACTGTATACCCATGTCCCGTCGATTTTTTTGATACGGGTTACCATGCTGTCGAAATGGTCTTCCGTCTGGCCGGCCCAAGGTTTATGCATGATGCTGGTCGTGATGGCCCGTTGTCCGGCATTGGCCAACATCTTCATGATCGGAAGCATGGCGTCGAAATGCTCCTTGCTCCAAAGAGGAACCTGGTAGTAACGGGCTACGGAATAGGGATTTTGCCACAGGTCCAGATGGAAAGCCCAGTCTTGCGGAGCTGGCAGCGTACGGTTCAGCACGTCGATTTCTACCTGGAGTTTCATATCTTGGAAATTCTTTCCTGAAACGGTCAACGTCCCCTTATATTTCCCTGCGCGGGTATCTGACGGAACCCATACGTTCAGCCAGATCGGTTGTGTCGTACAAGCTTTGATATCCTGTATTTTTACAATATCCAAGACATCGGCTACGACAGACGAATCCCATTCGGCCTTGTTCTCGCGATGTCCGCAACCACCTTTGCGGTCCTTGTTCAGCTCGTCGGTCATGACATAGCGTACGAAGTTCGTCGTGATGGCAGAAGCCGGGATGACGGCCGAGCCGCTTTTCAGTTCGCTGACGGTGACCGTTACGTCGTCCAACGCTTCTTTAGTCCACAACACGGCTTGTGCATTGATACGTTCCCCTTTCCAGGCTTTCCCTTGCCAGCGGGTTGTCTTCTTGATGTCGGGGACATTCAGTTTTTTGTAGCGGATATCCGTTGTTCCCCAGCTGAGGCAGGTTGGCGTTGTCATTTTGTTCCAGACTTCAGCGCCGTCATGCGGTTTGGTGTCTGTAAGTTCCTCATAATTGCCCAAAGGATACTTTTCTGTCTGTTGAGCGAAACAGACCGGCCCTAATGTCAGCAAGGCCGATAGGATAAGAGCATTTTTCATGAAATGATTGATGTTTTTTAGTTTACGTGGGTAAAGATAGGAAACAATTGACAATTGACAATGGAGAATTGATAATTAGGGAGGGAAAGATATTGTCAATTGCTCTTTGTCAATTCTCAATTCTCCGATAATGACAGGTGATCAGGTCGCCGCTATCGTCATGGAGATGCATACCGCTTCCTTCGCAATAGCGGAACATGTCGCAGTCTGCGCACTGTCCTTTTCGTGCCCATTCCCGATTGCGATATTCTTTGAAGCCGTTGTTCCAGACATCAACAAAGCTGTCTTTGTAGATATTTCCCTGATGGAAGTTGGCACGGATGCTCGGACAGCCGGATATAGATCCGTCGATCAGTACCGATGCCGTGCTGATACCAGCATTGCAGTGAAAAATCTGGTCGCGTACTTCCCCCTCGTAATTGCCGAGGAAACCTTCACAGGCAAAACTAGCATGTATCTTTCCCTTGGCGCGGCAATGACGGATGAATTTGAGGATCCAAGTGAATTGTGTGTCGTTGATCTGTAATTCCGGTGTCTCTGCTGCCCGGCCCACAGGAAAAATGGTGAAGATACGCCAGTTCTTGACTCCCAGCTCGATCAGAAAATCCTTGAACAGCATCAGGTCCTTGAAGTTTTTCTGATTGACGCAGGTCACGACGTCCCAGACGATTTCCTTCTCTTCTGCCAGCATCGCAATGGCATTGACTGCGCCTTCGAAGCTCCGGCGGTTTCCCCTGAGCCAGTTGTGCGCCTCTTCGAACCCGTCGAGGCTGATGGTGATGGAGTGCATTCCGGCCGCCAATAGCGAGTCCAGTCGTGTGCGGTTGAGCAGCAATCCGTTGGAGACGATTCCCCAGGGATATTCGCGTTTGTTCAATTCCCGCCCGCATGCTTCGATATCTTTACGGACCAATGCTTCTCCGCCGGTAAACGTGATCATTACCTTATGCGGGTCCACGTGAGGCGTGATTTCGTCTATCACTTTCAGGAAATCTTCGACCGGCATGTCCGGATGGGCGGACGAGACATGGCAGTCGCTACCGCAATGGAGGCAGGAGGCGTTACAACGGAGCGTGCACTCCCAAAAGAGCGTACGCAATTCATGTATCTTGGCTCGGTTCTTCCGGATGCTTCTGAATAATTCTAATGCAAGGCGTTTGCGTAATCCGGGACGTTTATTCATTCTTTGTCTTTTCTTTTAAGGTTGAACTTTATTTCTTTTTCGACAGAGCCTTTAAACCAACTTCCTGTGTTTCCCTTATAATCATCGCTGGAAAGTGTAAGGTTCGTAGAGTCTTTTTCGTATGAACCGTTTTGGGGACCGTCTATATCCGTTGCTATGATCCGTAATTTGTCGGTTGGAAATTCTTCAAACTGGCAATGAAAGACTCCAGCAGGATCTGTGGAAACAGCTGGTATCGTGTCAAACCAATGTCTGTTATCGCCATGATGTTCTACCAGACATTTTATTTCAATATCCGGAATCGGCATATTTTCTTGGTTTACGACTTTTCCTTTGATTGTAAAGTCGGCATGAGGAGTACCGTACATGGCGGCTCCCGGTTCAGAGTCACATGTGGAGAAACCTAGCAGCATTAGTACGCTGGTTAATAGCCAATTGAGACTTTTCAGGAAGGAGGAAGAGATCTTTTTCATACTTTTATAGCATTTGTTTATACTATATTGATGCAAATATACTTTTTATAGTTGCTTCTTTATCATTTTCTTTTGGATATATTATATTCTTCTATGGAATAGATTCGTTTTTCGGATACGATCCATAAGTTGTCTGCTTGGCGGCGGACGACTTATGAGAGTAATCTGAAGCCCTAAAAGAGCAGGGCTGGCGGGCTAAAGAATAAGGATGGACGAAATAAAGTACAGCGGGAATGCCCGGAATCAGCCGGATATTGAGTAACTTGCGCCCCAAATTCAATTGATCGATCAAACATGAAGGATTTTCTGCGTATACTGAGGCGTTTTGTGCCTCCCTATAAGAAATTTATGGTGTGGAATGTGATATTTAACGTCCTGTCTGCCATTTTGAACCTGTTCTCATTTGCATTAATCATCCCGATTCTGAATATCTTGTTTAAAATCAGTGACGAAACCTATACCTATACGGATTGGACGTTCGCCCCTTTCTCGTTCGAAGCCTGGAAAGCGACTCCGGAATTGCTGAAAAACAACTTCTTTTGGTTCGTGTCCGACATGATCGAGACGAAAGGAGGTTCCTTCACGCTGATCATATTGGGTGTTTTCCTGATCGTGTCTACTTTCTTGAAGGTCGGGACGATGTATATGGCTTTTTATACGATGATCCCGATCCGTACGGGTGTCGTCCGCGACATCCGCAACCAGATCAACCGCAAGATAACGGAACTTCCTCTGGGCTTTTTCTCGGAAGAGCGGAAGGGGGATATAATCGCACGCGTTTCGGGAGATGTGAACGAGATCGAGACTTCGATCATGAGTTCGCTTGATATGCTCTTCAAAAACCCGATCCTGATCCTGATCTACCTGATCGGGATGATCGCCATCAGCTGGCAGCTGACGCTTTTTGTCTTCATACTGCTGCCTTTCGCCGGATATGTGATGGGAGCGGTCGGAAAGAAGTTGAAACGGAAATCGTTCGAGGGACAGCAACAATGGGGTTATCTGATGAGCCAGATAGAGGAGACGTTGGGTGGCCTGCGTGTTATCAAGGCTTTCAATGCGGAGGCGAAGATACAGGACCGTTTTGAGAAAAGCAACGAAACGTTTCGGCGGCTGACGAACCGCATTTACCGCCGCCAGCAGATGGCGCATCCTATGAGCGAGTTCTTAGGGACGGCCACGATCGCGATCGTGCTGTGGTATGGCGGTACGCTGATCTTGAGCAGTAACAGTCCGATCGACGCCTCTACTTTCATCTACTATTTGGTGATTTTTTACAGTATAATCAATCCGGCGAAGGATCTGAGCAAGGCCTCTTATGCCATTCAGAAAGGGCTTGCCTCTATGGATCGCGTCGATAAGATCCTGAAGGCGGAAAGCGATATTAACGATCCTGAGGATCCGAAACCGATTGCTCTGACGGAAAGTATTTGCTACCGGGATGTCTGGTTCAAGTACCAGCATGAATGGGTGCTGAAAGGCATTGACCTGACGATTCCGAAAGGACGCACGGTAGCGCTGGTCGGCCAGTCGGGGTCGGGAAAGAGCACGCTGGTGGATTTGCTGCCTCGTTTCTATGATGTGGACAAGGGGAGCATAACGATCGACGGAACGGATGTGCGTGATGCGACCTTGTACGATCTGCGCAGCCTGATGGGGAATGTCAACCAGGAGGCGATTCTTTTTAACGACACATTCTTCAATAATATCTCTTTCGGAGTGGAAGGGGCTACACTCGAACAGGTCCAAGAGGCGGCCCGTATCGCCAATGCGCATGATTTTATCATGGCGAGCGAAGATGGATATGATACCAATATCGGTGACCGTGGCGGCAAGTTGTCGGGTGGACAGCGCCAGCGTATCAGCATTGCACGTGCCATTCTGAAGAACCCACCGATCCTGATCCTCGACGAGGCGACTTCGGCGCTCGACACCGAGTCGGAACGCTTGGTGCAGGAGGCTTTGGAGAACCTGATGCGTAACCGTACGACGATCGTGATTGCACACCGGCTCTCGACGATTCGTAATGCGGACGAGATTTGCGTGATGCATGAAGGGGAGATTGTGGAACGCGGACGGCACGAGGAGCTGATTGGACTGGATGGCTATTATAAGAGGCTTTGCGATATGCAAAGTTTCTGATGTTATTTTTCCCTGGATGGAAAAGTAACCAAAAGATCAAGGCTTACGCTGCTTCGCTACTCCATTCCCCTCGGTTCACTGTCGCGTCTGAAACTCGCTTCGCTCAAACAGCAGACGCTTCGGGCGCTCACTCCGGTTTCTGCGCTAAACGCTCGTCTGCTTAGGCCGGATATAGAGCCTGACAGCTCTTTGGGGATAGCCGATACTGACACTTATATAACACCAAAGCAGACGGTTGAGCCTTGATTTTTGTTACTTTCGGATCAAGCCAAAAGTAACAGAAACAATAGGATAAAACAGAGAAACTAATTATTAAATATTTTAATACTATGAAACTAAAATGTCTATTATTCGTATTGCTGATCCTCGCAGGATGCAATATGCCGGAAGTGAAAACGGGCAAACCGCTGTCTTATCATTTCGATGCCCCGGCCGGAATTTGGGAAGCATCGTTTCCGTTGGGTAACGGACGCCTCGGATTGATGCCGGACGGAGGTGTCGACACGGAAAATATTGTCTTGAACGAGATCTCCATGTGGTCGGGCAGTAAGCAGGATACAGATAACCCGCAGGCATATCACTCGTTGGGCACGATCCGGAAACTTCTGTTCGAAGGACGTAACGACGAAGCACAGGAACTGATGTACAATACTTTCGTCTGCAAAGGCGAAGGGAGCGGACAGGGGCAAGGGGCAAATGTCCCGTATGGCAGTTACCAACTGCTAGGTAACCTCGTGCTGAATTACGATTATCAAGGTACTTCCGATTCGATCTTCGGATATAGACGAGAATTGAATCTTGACAACGCGATTGCAACAGCTTCTTTTAGAAGGGGAAAGGTGACGTATAACCGCGAAGTCTTTACCTCTTTTGCCGATGATTTGGGGGTGATTCATTTGACTGCCGATGCGGATAGGGCGCTGAACTTCTCGTTTGGGATGAACCGTCCCGAACATTATAAGGTGACTGCCGACGGTAATGACCTTCTGATGCAGGGGCAGTTGCCTGACGGTGTCGATACGCTGGAGATGAAAGGCCTCCGCTATGCATCGCGTGTCCGCGTCATCCTGCCGAAAGGGGGAAATGTGACTCCGGGGGATTCGACTGTTTCCGTGCGGAATGCCTCCGAAGCGATTCTGCTGGTGAGCATGGCAACCGATTATTTCGATAAGGATTTGGCAGGGAAGGTCTCTTCCCTGCTGGCTAATGCCGAAAAGAAAGATTTCGCCTCTTTGAAGAAAGGGCATATTGCTGCTTACCGTTCCCTGTTCGGCCGTGTGGAACTGGATTTGGGACATTCTTCCCGCGAAAACTTGCCTATGGACGAGCGTTTGGCTGCTTTCCACGAAAATCCGGACGATCCTTCGTTGGCTGCGCTTTATTTCCAGTTCGGCCGTTATCTGCTGATCTCGTCCACGCGTGTGGGCTTGCTGCCTCCCAATCTACAGGGGCTTTGGTGTAATACGATCAATACGCCCTGGAACGGCGACTATCATTTGAATATCAATCTTCAGATGAACCATTGGCCTGCGGAGGTGGCGAACCTTTCCGAACTTCATCTTCCGCTTGTGGAATGGACGAAACAACAGGTTGCCAGTGGCGAACGGACCGCTAAGGCTTATTATAACGCCCGTGGATGGGTGACGCATATCTTGGGAAATGTCTGGGAGTTCACCGCACCGGGCGAACATCCGTCATGGGGGGCAACCAATACTTCCGCCGCTTGGCTTTGCGAACATTTGTACATGCATTATCTTTATACGTTGGATAAGGAATATCTGAAAGATGTGTATCCGGTTTTGAAAGGAGCTTCCCTGTTCTTTGTGGATATGTTGGTGGAAGATTCCCGCAACAAATATCTGGTGACGGCCCCGACCACTTCGCCTGAAAACGGTTATAAGTTGCCGAATGGCAAGACGGCGCATATCTGTGCCGGTTCGACGATGGACAACCAGATCGTCCGAGAACTGTTCACCAATACGATCGAGGCTGCCGACATATTAGGACTTGATTCTGCTTTCGCCGGCGAACTGGCTGCCAAGCGTGCCCGTCTGATGCCGACGACGATCGGCAAGGACGGGTGTATCATGGAATGGCTCGAACCCTACGAAGAGGTTGAACCTCATCATCGCCATGTGTCTCATCTCTATGGACTGTATCCGGGCAATGAGATATCAACGGAGCGTACACCTGAACTTGCCGAAGCTGCCCGTAAGTCGCTGATTGCCCGTGGCGATAAGAGCACGGGATGGTCGATGGGGTGGAAAATGAATTTCTGGGCGCGTCTGCATGACGGCGACCATGCCTATAAGTTGTTTGCCGACCTGCTCCGTCCGTGTGTGGACCGTAAGACAAATATGACGAACGGCGGCGGGACATATCCGAACCTGTTTTGTGCGCATCCTCCTTTCCAGATAGACGGTAACTTTGGCGGTTGTGCCGGTATTGCCGAAATGCTGGTACAGAGCCAGACGGGAGAAATCGAACTGCTTCCCGCCCTGCCTTCCGCCTGGAAAAGCGGCAGTTTCAAAGGACTGAAAGTTCGCGGAGGCGGCGAAGTGTCTGCCAAATGGAAAGAAGGCCGCTTGGCGGAAGCCGGTTTGAAAGCACTGGTTCCCGGTTCGTTCCGTATCAAACTCCCGGCCGATTCGGCGAATATGGGCATCAAGATCAACCAAAAAGCCGTATCTCTCCCGGTTGCCGACGGCATGTTGAAAGTCGAATTGCAGGCTGGAGATCAGTTGGTACTGATGTTTTGATCAATACAGCGGCAACTTGTATATGAACCCTACCGACAAGCGTTGTGTGTTTTCAATGGAAGCACACAGCGCTTTTGCTTTTTCCGTCAGATTGTAAAAGCGGGCTGTTCCGGTGAGGAAGATATGCAGGTTTTCATCCGCCATCGGATAAAATTCGATGCCGGTCTGCAAGCCCCATGCCGTACGGTATTTCCCGTCCGGGAGTTCTTCTTCATCTCCCGCTTTATAGACCGACCCGGTTTCGTACATTCCTTTGGCGAAGGCGTTCCATTTCGGATGAAAGCGGTAATTCATCTCCGCTACAAGTGAAAGATACTGGACGTTACGCAAGCAGACAGGTCCTTCCTCATTCTCGGCGGACGGAGGGACTAACTCGGTCAGGATACCTAACGGATCGAGTGCCCCGCGTGTGTACATCACATCGAAATAGCCGTCAAACGGGCCGGTGCAAACATTGTGCCCGGCCCATGCCATATACATCCATTTCCCTTTGGCCTGTTCTCCGACCGTGGCGGAATAGCGGAGGTTCAAAATCTCGTCCAGATAACTGCTGTTCCAGTTGAACGTGTAGAAAAGCGGAGCACGTGGCTTTTCGATTCCGGCGGGAAGCAGGCCGTAAGCGTCTTCCATGCTCCCGATTCGGTTGTCTGTTACTTGCAAACGTAGTTCTTGAGAAGGAGTTGGCTGATAACCAAACGTGACCCCTGTAAAATAGCAATCCATGTATTCGTTCATATCGCTGTATTCATATATCGCATACGGATCGAGGTCATATTCGAACCCTCCCCAGGCTGCATCCTGTTTCCCTAAGGTAATCGTGAATTTATCGTTGAGGTGATAGCCGATCATCGCATATTCGATCGATTCCGGTAGGTTCTCCAGATCCATGCTTTCATTCCCTTGGTTGAGGTTCTGGCGGTACCAGTAGAAAAGCCGGTCGTTTACTTCACCGGTCGCCTCGATCTTGATATGGTTGAAACGGAAAGCGGCTTCATCCAGCTTGTGCCCGATGAAGAAAGTATTGAAAGAAGCGTGCATTTCCAGATCCAGGTTGAATACATTATTGCGCTTGGGAATCTTCGTTACATATTCGAACAGGGAAATATCGGAGGAGTCCCGTTCGGGAATAAATGATTGCGCCTGTACGGAAATAGTGCATAAAAAGCAGGCTGACAGCCAGAATGCCGTTAGTCGTTTCATTGTCGATTACGATTATGTTTGATTCTGGCTGCAAAGATATTACTTTTCTTCCGTTTTGCCGATGTGCTTCATCACCTTCGCATCCAGGTAGAAGATCAGTTCTTCTGCAATGTTGGTGCAATGGTCGCCGAAGCGTTCCATCTTGCGGATGACGCCCGCCATGTAAAGGCCGGCAAGTGCGCTGCCCGGATGCGCTTCGATATACTGGGCGATCAGAGGAGTCGAATCGTGATTGATCTCATCTATGATGTTGTCTTTCAGGAAAATGCGTGACGCGATTTCGGAACTTTCCTTTTCAAAAGCCTCCTGAGCCAATGATATCATGTCGAGAAGTTCGTGTAACATTTCTTCTACGCGTGCGATTTTTACCAGTTCCGGATCGATCGGTTCTCCTTCCGGCAGGTTGACGGAGAAGCGTGCGATACTTTCGGCGAAGTCGCCGAGGCGTTCCAGGTTTGTATTGATCTTGTACATGGCAAGTACGAAACGCAGGTCGATAGCCACCGGTGCGTACAGGGCAATGATATCCTCGCAATCACTGTCGATCTTCAGCTCGAATGCATTCACGCGGCGTTCACGGCTGAGCACTTTGTAGGCCAATTCCTTGTCTCCGGTCAGCATCGCTTCACCGGCATTGTATATCTGCTGGTGGACGAGTGCCCACATCTCGTTGATCGTATTCTTTAACGCCGCTATTTCTTGTTCAATAACCTTCATGTTTTGATTTATAATTTATGATTTATGATTTATAATTTATGATTTATGGATTATGAATTATGATTTATATGTCGATGATAAATCATAATTCATAAATCATAAATCTTCTCACCCGAATCTCCCTGTGATATAATTCTGGGTCGATTCTTTTTCCGGATTGGTGAAGATCTTACGCGTTTCACCATATTCGACCAGTTCACCCAAATAAAAATATCCTGTCTTGTCGCTTACACGCGCAGCTTGCTGCATGTTGTGTGTGACGATCACGATTGTATATTCCTTTTTCAGTTCATGGATCAAATCCTCGATCTTGCTTGTAGAGATCGGGTCGAGGGCAGAAGTGGGCTCGTCCATCAGCAGGATGGAAGGTGAGATGGCCAATGCCCGTGCGATACAAAGGCGTTGCTGCTGGCCGCCGGAAAGAGCGAAAGCCGAATCTTTCAGCTTGTCCTTGACTTCGTCCCAGAGAACGACCTGTTTCAAGCTTTTGACTACGGTTTCTTCGATGTATCCGTTATCCTTAATGCCGTTTACGCGTAGACCGTAAGCCACATTTTCAAAAATTGTCTTCGGGAACGGGTTCGGTTTCTGAAACACCATCCCGACGTTTTTACGGAGCGTATCGACTTTTTCCCCTTTGCTGTATATGTCCCGCCCGTCGATGAATATCTTACCCCCCAGACGTGTGTCGGGGATCAGGTCATTCATGCGGTTGAACAAACGGAGGAAGGTAGATTTGCCACAACCCGACGGGCCGATAAAGGCTACCGAGGTGTTGGCTTCTATCTGCATCGAAATGTTCTTCAGCGCATGAAAGTCTCCGTAATGGAAATCTACGTTTTGAGCATCAATCTTTATCATAAATAATTTTCAATTAATTCATTTTTACTTTCTTAGCGAAATAATTACGCAATAGATTTGCCAGCAGGTTGACAACCAAGACGATGGCAATCAACACCAAAGCTGTTCCGTATGCCATGCCGCGGGAGGCTTCTATATCCGTTCCGCTCGTGGATATTACATACAAGTGGTAAGGCAGTGCCATGCACTGGTCGAAGATGCTTCCCGGCAATTGGGGAAGGAAATAGGCTGCCACGGTGAACAGGATTGGCGCTGTTTCGCCCGATACGCGTCCGACAGACAAGATCAGGCCGGTGATGATATTCGGGAAAGCCATCGGGAGCACGACACGGCGGATGGTCTGTAACTTCGTTGCGCCCAAAGCCAGGCTACCGTGCCGGAACGAGTCGTCGATACTTTTCAGAGCCTCTTCCGTCGTGCGGATAATCAGGGGAAGCGACATCAATGCCAGCGTAAACGAACCGGCTATGATCGAATCTCCCCAACCCAGTGCATTGACGAACAGCGACATACCGAACAAACCGAATACGACTGACGGGACTCCGCTCAGGTTATTTGTCATGATACGGATGAAGCGGACCACTTTGCCGTTTGTCGCATATTCATTCATGTAGATGCCGCTCATGATCCCGATCGGGAAACTGATGATACTGCTTCCGACGATCAGGTAGAAGGTTCCGACGATCGCCGGGAAGATTCCTCCTTCCGGCGCTTTTGTCAGGAAGTCCCAGCTTATCACGCTGCCTCCTTTGATGATGATGAAGCCTAAGATCACGAATAGGATCGCTACGACCAGATAACTCAACAGGGTGAAGAAGCCGAAGGCAAACTTTTGGGAGGTCCGTTTCTTTAAATCTATATTTCCTAACTTTTGTACAGGTGCCATAATGCTAATCAGATTTTTCTTTTAGATGAAATATACTCGACGGAGATACTCAATATCAACGTGATCAAGAAGAGGACGGCGCCGAGCAGGAACAAGGCTTCGTAGTGTGCGCCTCCGGCTGGAGCCTCTCCCAGTTCGGCGGCGATCGTCGCGGGAATAGTCCGCACCGGCTCGAAGAAGGAGGTCGGGATGACGGCCGCATTGCCGGTTACCATCAGGACAGCCATCGTCTCGCCTATCGCACGTCCGATACCCAGCACGACTGCGGATGTAATACCGGAAATGGAATATGGGATGATTACTTTATATATTGTCTGCCATTGGGTCGCACCCAAGGCGAGGCTTGCCTCCTTCATGGCGCGGGGTGTTGTCCGCATGGCATCTTCCGCAACGGTGATAATCGTTGGGAGCGCCATGATCGCCAGGACCACGCTGCCGGCAAAAGCCGTTTCGCCGACAGGCAGGTCGAATGTCTTCTGTATGAGCGGCACGATTACCACCAAGCCGAAGAAACCATAGACGACAGACGGAATGCCCGCGAGCAGTTCGATGATAGGTTTCAAGAGGTCGCGTGTTCGCTTGTTCGCTATTTCCGCCATGTAGATGGCAACCGCAATTCCGAAAGGAAGTGAAAGTACGATTGCGCCGATACTGACCAGTAATGTGCCCAACAACAAAGGAATCAATCCGAATATAGGGGCCGGTGTCGAGGTCGGATACCATTTCGTCCCTCCGAAGAACTCCCCTAATGTGATCTTCTCTTCCGGCAGTACCTTTCCCTGGAAACCGTTTTCCAGTAAATACTGTTTGGGGAAGAAAGCGATGATACCGGGTTCTTTCGCCACCAGTTCGCTGATCTTTTGCGGGACGTATTGAAATTCGTCGCCCAGTTCCTCCTCCGTATAATAGTTGGTCAGATCGGAGAAACGGAATATCAGGATATCCTGATCCATCCCGCTGATATCTTTCCAGTTGGTTATATTACCGTCGAAAATGTCCATGATCTTCTCCGGTGATAATTTTCCGACATCGTTGCTTTTATTTACGGCAAGAACATAGCCTTCTTCTGTGGCCGGAGTATTGAAAAGGCCGCCGGCCTCTTTGAACAGAAAGAACACGATCAGCAAAATCGTAAAGCTGCTGACGCTTCCGCTGATGAGTAACCCCCCTTCTACAATCTTTTCGAAAAACTTTCTCACTTTGTTTACCTTTTTATTCTACCTGCAAAGGAACGAAACAAATATTACGAAGCGGTTACATGGGATTGAATGAGATGTTACGATATTGTTACGTTTGTATTTCAAGAAATAGTCTGTATTTAAGAAAAAACGGAACCGGTTAAATGTAGGTTTGACAGTGAAAGTGGCTTCACTGCTTATGTTTGCCTTCATCAGAGATCAAGTCGGCCCCGGATGGTTCTGTTTAAGCGACAATAGCTATGGTTTCTGTTGTCAAACAGCCCGGTCATAGACCTTTTGCCTTTAGTCGAATACGTTTTCGCCCTTGGTCAAAAGCCCTTTCGACACAGGTCAAAAACCTTTTTGACTAAGGGCGAAAACGTAAGGAGTGGTAGTGATGGTAGTAAATACTTGTGTATTTGTTTATTAGTTATTATTGTAGCCTTCTTATTTTTCACTTGAAAATATATATAGGTGGATGTGAAACCAGGGGGGGGAAAGGCCAACCAAGATCAGGATACGACACAAGCCCCGGAGATGAAATGACATTTTCGGGGCTTCGTCATGTATACCAATCGCTTTTCTATCGTAATACGCAGTAATTTGTAAACTTATCCCTATATTTGTCCAAAATCTTTCTAATTATTCGATTATGAACAAACTTTTAAGTTTATCTGTGTTAGCGACCACACTGCTGTTGTCGTCTTGTAGTAATGCCCCGCAGGAGGAACCTCTTGCGAAAGTGATTGACCGCGGTTTGAAAGCCTCGACCGAACAGGCGCTGCTTATGGCCAAAGAGCTGGAACAACAGGATGGCCGGCTGCCTAAGAGCATTAAGGATGGCAAACTGGAAACCAGCGACTGCTATTGGTGGTGCAGCGGTTTCTTCCCCGGTGAACTCTGGTATCTGTATGAAAACGATCCTACTCCCGAATTGAAGAAGTATGCCGGACTTTTTACCGGACGCTTGGAAAAAGTACAGCATGTGACGGATAACCACGACGTAGGCTTCATGCTTTATTGTAGCTATGGCAACGGTTACCGGCTGACACAAAATCCCGCTTACAAGGATGTGCTGGTGACAGGCGCCGGCTCGCTTAGTACCCGATTCAACCCTATGATCAAGGCGATCCGTTCCTGGGACTTTACCAATAATGGTAAATGGCAGTATCCGGTTATCATCGATAATATGATGAACCTCGAACTGCTGACGTGGGCAAGCAAGACTACCGGCGATAACCGTTTCCATGATATCGCGGTTACGCATGCCAATACGACGATGGAAAATCATTTCCGCGATGACTATAGCTGCTATCATGTCGTTTCTTATGACACCATCACCGGAAAACCCCATATCAAAATGACGCATCAAGGCTATGCCGACGAATCGGCTTGGGCACGCGGACAGGCATGGGCAATCTATGGCTATACGATGATGGCTCGTGAAACCGGCAGTCCCGAATATCTGGCACAGGCCAAGCATATTGCCCGTTTCCTGATGAACCATCCGAATATGCCTGCCGATAAAATCCCGTATTGGGATTTCGACGCTCCTAATATCCCGAATGCGCCGCGTGATGCCTCTGCTGCCGCTATCATGGCTTCGGCCTTGATCGAATTGAGCCAGTTGGATAAGTCGGATGAGGCAAAAGGCTATCTGGACTTTGCCGAACAGCAGGTGCGCTCTTTATCATCACCTGAATATTTGGCGGAAAAGGGAACAAACTGTAACTTTGTACTCAAGCATTCGACCGGCCATCTGCCTGGAAACAGCGAGGTGGACGTGCCGCTTAGCTATGCCGATTACTATTATGTAGAAGCATTGATGAGACTGAAAAAATTAATTTGAATATAAACCATGAGAAATTCATTGAAAATCGCCGTACTAATTCTATGTACGATTTGCCTGCCTTTTACAGGCAACGCCCAGCAAACAACAGGTAAAGAAGATCGTGCGTTTTGGGTGGAAAATCTGACACGCATTGCTGATCCCGTACTTGTCAATCTGAGCAATAATACGTTGAAGAAGAATATGCCTTACGAATCGTTGGGCAACCGTCATCGTTTCTCGCATTTGGAGGCGGTGGGCCGTCTGGTCTGCGGTATCGCTCCTTGGCTGGAACTGGGACCGGACAATACGCCTGAAGGCAAGCTCCGTGAGAAATATATCAACCTGACGGTAAAAGGCTTGAAGAATGCTGTTAATCCGGAGGCTCCCGACTATCTGGTTTTCGGTGAACCGTCGCAACCTTTGGTAGATGCTGCTTTTTTGGCTCAGGGATTATTGCGTGCTCCGAAACAACTTTGGGGAAATCTTGATCCGCAGGCAAAAGAATGGATGATTACCGAATTGAAGCGGAGCCGTAACATCAAGCCTTTTGAAAGCAACTGGTTGCTTTTTGCTTCGACGGTCGAAGCCGCTTTGTTGGAGTTTACAGGAGAATGTGACATGGAACGGATGCTGTATGGAGTGAAAAAATTCCGTGACGAATGGTATAAAGGTGATGCTATGTATGGTGATGGGGTTGATTTTCACATGGACTATTATAATAGTTTCGTAATCCATCCGATGCTGACGGACGTGCTGGTCGTGATGAAGAAACATAATATCGAGGGAGCTGATTTCTTGGATACACAGTTGAAACGTCATGCTCGTTATGCCGAGATACTGGAACGTTTTATTTCTCCCGAAGGTTCCTTTCCGGTTGTCGGTCGTTCCATCTGCTACCGTTTCGGTGCTTTCCATGCGTTAGGACAAGCTGCTTTGATGCATATTTTGCCCGAACGGGTGAAACCGGCGCAGGTGCGTTGCGCATTGACTTCCGTTATCCGTCGCCAGTTGAAGTCTCCGGCGAATTTCGATAAGAACGGCTGGTTGCGCGTAGGCTTTACAGGTGAACAAATCGAGATATCCGAGTCTTATATCAATACGGGGAGCGTTTACCTTTGTGCTTTTGGCTTGGTCCCTCTGGGATTGCCGGAGACGGATGAGTTCTGGTCTGCCCCTTATACGGAATGGACGAATGTGAAAGCCTGGAACGGGGAGAAGGTACAGGCTGACCATGCGATCAAGTAATTAAGAATTAAGAATTAAAAAATAATACAACTATAAGAAGATGAAAACAAATTATGAATTGCGTTATGCTGCGCATCCGGAAGATGCAAAGCAATATGATACGAAACGTATCCGTCGTGACTTCCTGATAGAAAAGGTGTTTACTCCGAATGAAGTGAATATGGTCTATTCGATGTACGACCGTATGATCGTCGGTGGCGCTATGCCGGCTGGCGAGGTACTGGTTCTGGAAGCAATCGATCCGTTGAAAGCTCCTTTCTTTCTGACTCGTCGTGAAATGGGGATCTTCAATGTGGGCGGACCAGGTGTTGTAAAAGCTGGGGATGCTGTCTTCGAACTCGATTTTAAGGAGGCTCTTTATCTGGGTTCCGGTGACCGTGAAGTGACATTTGAAAGCAAGGATGCCAAGAATCCGGCTAAATTCTATTTTAACTCTACGACTGCACATCGCAACTATCCGGATAAAAAAGTAACGAAGGCTGACGCTGTGGTTGCCGCTATGGGCTCTTTGGAAATGTCCAACGACCGCAACATCAACAAGATGATCGTCAATCAGGTCCTTCCTACCTGCCAGTTGCAAATGGGTATGACGGAATTGAAACCGGGCAGCGTATGGAACACGATGCCGGCGCACGTGCACAGCCGTCGTATGGAAGCTTATTTCTATTTCGATATCCCTGAAGACCAGGCTATCTGCCATTTCATGGGCGAAGTGGATGAAACCCGTCATATCTGGATGAAAGGCGACCAGGCTGTTTTGTCTCCCGAATGGTCTATCCATAGTGCTGCTGCCACTCACAACTATACTTTCATTTGGGGTATGGGAGGTGAAAACCTGGATTACGGAGATCAGGATTTCTCTTTGATCTCTGACTTGAAGTAATGAATTTCGGACATTAATATATTATTATTATGGTAAATTTTTCATTGGAAGGTAAGGTTGCACTTGTAACAGGTGCTTCTTACGGTATCGGGTTTGCGATTGCGACTGCGTTCGCTAAAGCCGGTGCTACTATCGTGTTTAACGATATCAAACAGGAATTGGTGGATAAGGGTCTCGCTGCCTATGAAGCTGAAGGTATCAAAGCTCACGGTTATGTTTGCGACGTGACGAATGAAGAACAAGTGAATGCTTTCGTTGCACAAGTCGAAAAGGAAGTAGGCATAATTGATATCCTCGTGAACAACGCCGGTATCATCAAACGTATCCCGATGGTGGAAATGACGGCTGCCGAATTCCGCCAGGTGATCGATATCGACTTGAACGGCCCGTTTATCGTCTCTAAAGCAGTTATCCCTTCCATGATCAAGAAAGGACACGGAAAGATCATCAATATCTGCTCTATGATGAGCGAACTCGGCCGTGAGACCGTATCGGCTTATGCTGCCGCCAAAGGTGGTTTGAAAATGTTGACTCGCAACATCGCTTCCGAATATGGCGAATATAACATCCAGTGTAACGGTATCGGTCCGGGTTATATCGCAACTCCGCAGACTGCTCCTTTGCGTGAAAGACAGGCTGACGGTTCACGCCATCCGTTCGATGCCTTTATCGTTGCCAAGACTCCGGCTGCCCGTTGGGGAACTCCGGAAGATTTGATGGGTCCTGCCGTAT
>OGFL01000948.1_pt1 | contig 23979 bp, 22 predicted proteins | sample 1570911 | NCBI WGS metagenome assembly OGFL01 (sample SAMEA2582050, study PRJEB24529) | metagenome | biome: Human gut stool | place: China | collected 2011 | reverse complement strand
ATCATCGTCCGATTGGGCAGATAAAATATGCGCTAATTTAATTCAACCAACGAGTCCATTAAGCAAAAATAAATGCCAAAAATTAAACATGGATATATTAGTTGTTGGAATTTTTTCCTTATAAAGGGAATGAATGGATATTTTAGAGATGAAGATGAAAAGTATCCCGATATTGTCATAAATAATGGCATATGAAATGAATATATTATTAGTGAAACGGGATTTTCTGTAGGACCTGTATGTAATAGATGCTGAATGCAATGCCCCCATACTACAGTGTATATTGTGAATAATTTTAGAATGTCGAAACTATATAATCGCATTTTTGATAGTGGATAAAAGTGAATGTCATAAACATTTTTTCTGAATGATTGAAAATTCCTTATGCTATGACCTAATAATAGTCATGATTTGAGTAATGAACTGTAAACTTCTAATTTTGACACCTTCTTTTTAGATGGGTATCCATCTAAAAAAGAATCTATAAATTTAATGATTGTTATTTGTATATTGTTGTGGAAAGAAGATTTTCGTAATTTGTTCTTAATTCCCCTTTGTTACCTACAGAAGTATCCCACAATGCCTATTACTTTTATTATCTGATATGTTTTTTTATGTATTTCAAATAAATATGAGTTATATATGAATTCTTTCGTTTTATATCGCGAAGGAATTCATATATTTTCTTTTTTAGTGTGGGTTTTGTTAGTTCATCTATAAGAAGACAAAAATCTTTTTTCCCCCATTGCTCAAAGAATTTTTTCCTGTTTTTAGGTTCTTTTGCGGAGTGGAATGCTGCTCCTTGAAAAAGATAGCCTTTCTCAACATCTTCAGCTGAGTCAGTATGTATTTGATATTGCATGATTCAAAGAATTCTTTACCACGCTCAGAGGCAACATAAACAAGTGATATTCCTTTTGTGTCCATAAAGTCAGGACGAACTTGATGAATCCACCAATAATCCGCTATGGTCAAATCACTCCCGCTCTTTAGTGCCTTGGCAGGACAATTATAGCATGAAGGACGTTGGTATAAATCAGCCATAAAGCCTTTCATAAAAGGTGCTTTATAATGTATGGCAGATGTCAAACAGATATCTTTGTTACTTTCTTGATTAGATTTTCCACGGATAACAAAACCAAATTTTAGCCAATTATATTCTTCACTTTGTTTCTCTCTAAAGTTTATGCTTGTTATGATTGGTTTAGATTTTGAATCAGATACAGGTGTTGTAGAATCTTTTATATACTCTATGTAGCTTCGCCATACTCCAGGACTTGGCACTCCATGACATACAACCTCAACAGATAACAGATTATCGTATTCTTTTCTTAGAAAACCCTTTAAGCCTGCAATTTGGCAAGGAGTTCCAGTAAACATGACAAATCGTCCTTGTAGAAGGAATTCTTTAACTCGTCTGTAACAATCTCCCATATAGCTTTGTACATACTTTGATGTTCTGAAAGCTTTGCATCCCTCTAACGTTTCACTAAATGAATGTACCACATTCCAGCTTTCGTCATATTTACATCCAAATACGACTCCATTTTTTTCTTTGATTACTTTTTCTGTTAATGCAGAAAATGTTCCACCAGAAGAACTTGACAATCTGATTTCATCATTTCTGTGTTTGGCAGCATAGATTGCAATTGGCTTTTTGGGTTGTTTCTGATTAAGTTCTGGACATACTTTTTCACATAATCCACAATTTATACATGTAGTTTGATTAACAGAAGGATACAAGAAACCTTCTTTGTCCTCTTGCATTTCAATACATTGTTTGGGGCATATATTGACGCAGGCCGTACATCCGCAGCATTGTTTTTTATCTTGGATATCTATCATTATTTAAAAATGTTATTGAGTTTTCTATAGTTGCATTACTCTGAAAAAGGATATAATATATTTGAATGATAGATGCTATAAAAATTCTTTAGTTTCAAGAAAAGTATCCGATTTCAGTATTTTTATAGATAAGGATTTTGAAAAAAAATTGTCTTTTTTAAGTAGAACCAAAATAGATGTATTATTTTTTATTTTATTTTTAATTTTGTTTTTATAGCAGATAAAATATATGACTTTTCATTTTTATTTAATACAAAATAATATATAATTGTAATTGTGGACAATATTGCTACCATTGTTAGTACTATGAGTCTATAAAAACCTTCTGGCATTGATATATATATAAAAAATGGTATAGTAAAAGAGAGAGGTGTATAAATTACTATAGGGACACATACTTGTTTTATGAAATCATTGTAATTTAAATAGACCATATCTTTTAAAAGATATGCACTAACTAATGTCGCGATTGCCATTATTATAAGTAAAGTAATGGAAGATGATTCAGGGATACCTCCTAATTTATAAACAATATATAAGATTGGACATACTAAGAGTAGAACTCCATTTACGATCAATTGAAATTTCTTCACATTTCCATTTGCCATCGCTGCTGTAACTAATGGATTTCTTACCGCTACAATCATGCATACGAATAATCCTATTCTCATGTAGTTTACAGCATGTTCAGGAACGCTCCCTAGCCATAATTTTAGCAATAAAGGAGCTTCATAAAATAATGGTACTGCAAAGATTAGCATAAGGAAATAAGCAAATTTTGAGCTTCTGAATATTAATTTGTGCATATCTGCATAATTCTGTTGTGCATAATTTTTGGTTATTTGTGGGTGTAAAGCTATTTGGAAGTTCATACTGAATTGGTTGATAACATTTGTTGCTTGGGTCGCAACGCCAGCAGCCGTATTCATTGTAGGCCCAAAAAATAAATTGATTAATAATGTTATTCCTTGAGAATAACCGGCATAGGCAACATTACCTGATATTGTCCAAAAAGCAAGTGACCACATGTTTTTATACATTTCTTTATCCCATCCCAGTTTAAATCTAGCCTCAATGAATTTTTTATGACTATACAACTGTATTGTGCAAAAATTTATCAAATAGGTCAAGAAAAGTAGTAAGCTGTATAAAATTAGTTTATCGTATGTAGTATAGTAGAGGGCAAAGCAAATAATTAATTTCATAATGACATCGGAAATTGAAAAAAATGCAAATGCCCCCATTTTTTCGTGAGCTATAATAGCGCCATTGAACGGCACATTTAAAATAGTCAGGAAAAGAGTTAAGGTCGAAATTTGAAAAACGATAAAGGCTGCGTTCATCCTTTCTTCTGGTATTACAGCATATTCATGTAAATACCATAGGCCTAAAGTCTCAATACAAAGTAAAATTATTATGGCAATAATTAATTGGGCTGTTAGCCCCACAGAAAAAACTTTTTTGAGGTTATCTTCATCCCCTTTACCGAGAGCCATCGTAATCCATCGTTGTGTAGTTCCAGCCATTGCTCCATTTAGGATTGACAAAGCTGCTACTATACCTCCAACGACATTGTATATACCAAAATCTGTTACGCCTAGTGCATTTAATATTACGCGGCTTGTGTAGAATCCAACTGCCATTGTAATAAGCATTCGGCAATATAAAAGTAACGTATTTTTGGCTATTCGTTTGTTTTCTGTTGATGACATTGGATTTTAAAGAATAGAGATTATAATAATATTTTTCAGTTTACTTTGGATTATGATATCCGATGAAAAAATAAATTCTAAAAAAGAGTATACTTTTATATAAGTATATTGTTGGGATAGTGACATATCTATCCGCTTTCATTATAATGTTTTTTATTTAGTGGTTAAATTTTTTTCATTGCTATATCCATATCCATATCCATATTTTTTCCCATAACCATAACGGCCGTATTTCCCATATTTCCCGTAACCATAATAGGAGCCGCTTTCGCGTTTATTCATATCAATTCCATTAAGCAGAATACATGGATGAGGGAGTTTATTATCTTGTTTCAATTCATTGATAAGTTTGAATTCACTCTTGGCCGTGTAGTTGGAACGACAGACATAGACACTCAAGTCGGCTACGCGTGCAACCAACTGGGTGTCGGTCACCATACCGATGGGGGCGGTATCCAATATCACGTAATCGAAGTGTTGTTTTAATTGTTGGATGGCTTTATCAAGTGCTTGGCGTGCCACCAGTTCGGTCGGGTTGGGAGGGATAGTGCCACCGGGCAGAATGTAAAGATTCGGTGAAATTGTAGATGGTTGACATAAACTGAGTAGGTCGAAGTGTTCCGGATCGGACAAATATTGTGAAATTCCGGCTTCCTTATGGGAGAGATGGAATACCTTGTTCAGTCCGGGTTTGCGGATATCGAGACCTACAATCACTACTTTCTTGCCCATAAAAGCAAAACTGCAAGCCAGGTTGCCGGCATTGAAACTCTTGCCCTCGCCAGAAGTAGTGGAAGTGAAGAGGATTACTTTCTGTCCATCCTGAAGCATGTACTGGATATTGGTACGCACTGAGCGGAACACTTCTTCCATCAGTTCGTTACGGTTCTCGCGTACTACAATGGCGCCTTCGCTAGTTTCTGGAGTAAGCGGAATGTCTCCCACGATGGGAAGATGTGTAATTTTTTCTACATCACCACGTGTCTGGATTTTAAACTGAAGCAAGCCTAAAATGAAAATTAATCCAATGGGGAGGGCTAATCCTAACACGAGGGCAATCATGTAGGTTTGAGAAGGAGTGGGAAAAATTTGACCACCAGCCAAAGGCTCGTCGATGACGCGGGCATTATTAGCCGTAGAAGCCAGAGTGATGTTGTTTTCTTCGCGCTTCTGCAGCAGCATCAAGTAGAGGTTGGCCTGAATTTCCTGCTGGCGCGACATGCTGAGGTATTCTTTTTCCTGTACGGGGGCATCGCTTACCTTACCGGCATACTTGCGGGTTTGGGCCTGCAGGGCCTGGCGGTTGATAAGCAATCCTTTTTCGGCCGTCTGGATGGCACCCATTACGCTGTTACGCATTACTTCGATGCTGGCATTCAGGCTCTGTACGGCAGGGTTGTCCTCGTGCGAAGTACGCAGCAAGCGCTTGCGTTCAATCAGCATCTGGTTGTAGTTCTGTACTACCGTATTCAAGTCGCTATTGTTCAGCCCGATGTTGGCGGGGATAACTTCATACTGACTCTTTTCACTCAGAATATGATTTTTCAGGTGATTGACCAAACTAATCTGTACCTCATTTTCCGCGTAGGCACGCTCATAGTTTGCCTGTTCGCCAGCAGCTTGGGTGGCATCGGCAGCAATATCTACCACACCCGCCCGTTGCTTGAAACTGGCTAGCTGGCTTTCAGTAGTACCCAATTCCTTGTTGATAATGCGGATACGCTCATCGATGAATTCGGCGGTCTTGGCGGCTACTTCGTTCTTGTCGTTATTACCTTCCTCATTATAGAGTTCAACTAGTTTGTTTAGAAAATCTACTCCCCGAGATTCCTGACTGCTGGTAACAGTAAGTTGGGCAATAGTAGTAGACTTGCTACTGGGACTTACCGCCAAGCGATTACGGCAGGAGGCTGCAGCTGTATTGGGTGATATGACTGTAGCCTGAATCACTTCGGGTACAGGCTGGATAGTTTGCAGCGTAGAATCGGCTGCCGAGAAAGTAAATACACCCACGGGGGTAGAGAAGACTGCGGGCAGGCTTTCTACGGCCTTTTTCCATTCCTGGCCTTCGTGCTCTACCAGGACTTCATGGAGTTGCTGGTTGCGGAAAGACATCTTAACCTGTGCATACCCCATGCGTTCAGCTTCTTCAGGGGTTACCCATACTTTGACGGGCGACTGCTTGTAAAGTTCGGTATCACGGAACTGACCGGGCACGGAATAGCTGATATAGAGGTCGAGAGCGGTCACCACTTTCTTAATCAGGGTGCGTGAACGCAGAATTTCCAGTTCGTTGTCAAAACTCTGGGTAGAAGAGGATACAAAGCCCAAATCTTCCAGGTTAGATCCGTTTGCTCCTCCCTTGCTTTCGTTTTTAATCAGCACGGAGGAACTGACGGTGTAGAGAGGGGTCAGGGTCTTGAGATAGAAAAAGGCGCCAATCAGGAATACAGCCACACAGCCCAGAATCCAGGGCCAGTACATCAGAAGCTTGATGAAAAACGCTTTATAGTCGAAGCCGGAAGTTTCTTCATCTTCCAGCATATAGTTCTTGATTTCTTCTGCCATAGGTAAATGTCGTTATTATTTGGAAATTGCGAGTACAAGAGAAGTGATGGAAGTCACGATGCTGAGCAGGGTAATCCACATGGAAGAGTTGCTGTTAAAGGTATTGGTACGTACCTTGGCCTTGGTGGGCTTGACATAGACCACGTCGTTCTGCTGCAAGTAGAAATAGGGTGACTGGGCTACATTGGCCTGGTTCAGGTTAAGGTGATATACCCGGCGTACGCCCGTGGAGTCTTCGCGGAGCAACTGTACGTCATCACGTACCGAGAAAAGGGTCATATCGCCTGCCTGTGCCAGGGCTTCAAAAATAGTCACTTTTTCGGCGTCAGTGGTATAGGTGCCAGGTTTGCCTACTTCGCCCAATACGCTGAATTTATAGTTGGAAGTACGTACGGTGACGTTGGGTACTTCCTTCAGGTAGGGCTGGAGCTTTTCGCGAATGAGAGCTTCACACTCGCGATTGGTCAGGCCCATTACCTTTAAGTTGCCCAATACGGGAAAGTCGATACATCCCTGATTGTCTACTAGGTAAGCCAATAATTTGGCATCTTGCATGCCGACATTAGAGCTGTTATTACTTTCTTTGCTTTGCCCGATTTTGCGGTAAAAAGGAGCCGATGCCTCAGGGTCGGTGGTGCTTACTAAAATAGTAAGCTCGTCCTTGGGCATGATGCGGAAGTCATAGAGCTGTCCTTCAAGGGATTCATTGAGCACTTGTTCGTTCTGAAGGTAGAGCGATTTCTGGTAAGACGTACACCCGCTCACCAGCAGGGTGGACAACGTCAGCATACAGACTACTTTGCGTATCTTCATCTTTTCATTGGGTTTTGTTATGATTTTTCTAAAGGAATTTCCCTGCGCATAGGGTGTGCTTCGCCGTTACCACTCCCAGCTATGGATTGGGGGCGGTAAAAATTACAGCCGATAATCAGCCGCAAAATTAAGCCTTATTTTTGGTTTATTCAACTTATAGAGGGATTTTTGTCGGTGAAAAGGGTGGAAATCAATGAAAAAGTGGGCATATCGGCGGATTTTGTAACAATTCTGGAACAATGTATGGGGTATAGGGGCGGGGCGTGAGAAAAACGCAAGGGCGTTTTACCTGAAACGCAAGTGCATTTGAGATAAAACGCAAGTACGTTTTACTTCAAACGCAAGGGCGTTCGATTCAAAACGCAAGGGCGTTTTCGGGGAGTTCCGGAAAGGGAAATCATGACGGGTTGTCGGGGTTGGCAGGCATTTTTATAAAATGTATATACGCGGGGTGTGGAACAAGTGTGTCATACTTGTTCCACACCTGTATATAGAGAGTTTGCAAAACCGGTGCCAACCCCGACAACCCGTCAAGCGGTGGCCCGGAGAAGGCCGGTTCTTCACTATCGTTCTGTATCTTTTGTGCGAGGGGTTTGGATGCCTTGGCTTGATTTAATTCGCTCTAAATCAGTGGTGATTGAACGGAAAAAGTCGCGGAGCAGCTCGTCCTGCTTCTGCGGGTCGGCGGCAAGCAGGCGGTGGTACACGGCGAGGATGCGGCCGAGGAATGTCAGATCCGTCAGGAGCCCTTTTTAACTTTTTGAAACGTGTGTGCGCTCATCGGCGCCAGTCGGCACAACTCTTGTACGGTGAGGGTACGGCCGTGCGACAGCACCTGGTGGCGCCACGCTTCCAACATCTGTCCTACTTCAATCAATTTCGCTTGTTTCATACGCATTTTTGTTTAAAAAATAAAATTATAGTAAATTATTGGTTAAAATATTGCACACATGCGTGCAATATGGGTTTGTACTTTCTGTAAACTTGTGTTACATTCGTTTCGCTGTTTTGAAAAGAAAACACAAAAATTAAAACTAAAAGGATTGCAAATTTAATAAATCATTAAATAAAGCACGAGAAAATGAACAAAATGATGCTAAGTATTTTTAAGGGTTATGCCGACACGATGCCCGTGGCGGTGAGTCTTGATGAAGTGGTCCGTCTGATTCGGGAGGACAAGGTGTTGGCCGACCACACCGAAAAATACCGTTACTACCGCTCGCAGGGGCAGAAGACGGCCGCCAACCGGGAGAAGGCGGCCTGTCCCTGCTTTGCCGTAGCGGTGCGTTTCGACGGGGGCAAGCGAAGAACCGACATTAGTGGCTGGACGGGTCTCTCGATGGTGGACTTTGACCATCTGCCCGAAGGACAGGCGGAGGAGGTGTTCGAAAAAGTGTGTACCGACCCGCATACCGTGCTGGCTTATACCACCATCAGCGGGCAGGGGGTGAGGGTGGTGTGCCGCTACTGCCTGGACGGGGATGTGCCTGACAATGACCGTCTGACGCTGTACGCCCAGGTGTTCAACAGGGTGAACGAGTATTACCAGAAGCTGACGAAGTGTGCTTTCGACCCTGCCTGCAAGAATGCCACGCGACTGAGCGGGCTGGCGCATGACGCGCAGGTGCATTACCACGACGGGGCGGAACCTTTCCGCTTCGACCTTTCGCGCATGAAGAAGGCGGATGAGTCGCGCAGGGGACGGGTGGAGCGTGTGGTGGCCCGTATCCGCAGGGAGCTGGACGAGCAGGGCGTGGTGTATGCCCCGCATCATCACAACGAGTACATCATGCGCATGGGGTATCTGATGAATGAGTTCGGGCTGCCGCTGGAGCAGGCCATCGGCTGGGCGGACGGACGCTTTCCGGAATACGACGGCGACGTGGCGGCCATTTTCCGCTCGTGCTATGCCGATACGGAGGCGCACGGACGGCGGGAGGCGGAACTGTTTCGTGCGAAGAGGGAGAAGAAGGGGGAAGGACGTTCCCAGCTGGCCACGCCCCAGGAGATTGAGCAGTTTCTCGCCACGCAGGCGGAGTTCCGGAAGAACGTGATTACCGGGAAGGAGGAGATGCGGCACCCCGAGGCCGAGGAGTTTGTGGAGCTGACCGACCGCCTGGTGAACTCGCTGTGGAGCCGCATGACCAAGGAGGGGCACACGGTGCGCCTGTGCGATGTGCGCTCGGTGCTGGAGTCGGAGTTTGTGCCGGAGTTCAACCCTTTTACGGAGTATTTCCGCTCGCTGCCTCCGTGGGACGGGGTGACCGACCACATCGGGCGGCTGGCGGCTACGGTGCACGTGGAGGGTGACGCGAAACTGTTTGATGATTGTTTCCGCAAGTGGCTGGTGGCTGTGGTGGTGTCGCTGATGGTGAAGGAGGTGACGAATCACCAGATTCTGGTGCTGGTGGGGCGGCAGGGCTGCTACAAGACGACCTGGCTGGCGCGTCTGCTGCCGCCTGAACTGCAGCGGTATTTCTGTGTGCGCTCCAACAGTGGACGGCTGACGAAGGACGATAACCTGGCGCTGTCGGAATTTGCGCTGATTTGCCTGGAGGAGATTGACGAGCTGCGCCTGGGCGACATCAACCAGCTCAAGGCGATGGTGACTATGCCGGCGGTGAACGAGCGGAGGGCGTACGGGCACTACAAGGAGAACCGTCCGCACATCGCGAGTTTCTGCGGCACGACCAACCAGCCGGAGTTTCTGAACGACCCCACGGGAAGCCGGCGCTGGCTGCCCTTCGCGGTGGAGTTCATAGACGACCCCTACACGCACCCCGTGGACTATGCGGGGGTGTACGGGCAGGCCCTGATGCTGTGGAAGAAGGGGTTCCGCTACTGGTTCGACGAGGAGGAAATCGCGCAGGTGAACGCACGCAACGAGCGGTTTGAGACGGCCAGCCTGGAAACGGACTTGCTGCTGGCTTTTTTCCGCGTGCCGATGCCCGGCGAGGAATGTATGTTCCTGACGGTGGGCGAGATTCTGCAGCACATCAACGGGGGTATGAAGAATCCCCTCAGTGCCGTCAAGGTGGGGCTTGCCTTGCGGAAGGCGGGATTCGAGCAGGTTCGCGTGGCGGGAAAGAGGGGGTATCGGGTGGTGATGTACACCATCGAAGAGGTGAACCGCAACCGTCGTGCCATGGGACGATTCACCGAGGCGCCGGCTGAAGAGTAGTCTTCATCGCCCGGTCGCCGGCTGGTGATAACGCTTTGATTTTCATGTGGCTTTTTATGTTCCGAAGAAGGAAAAATACCGGAAAAAAACGGGTGGAAAAACTTGTGTATCAGGCCGGAATTGTGTAAATTTATAGGTAACTAAAATAAAACGGAACAATGAACTACATGCAATTGAAAACGGGACCGGGAGCTGTTTCCGGGGAGGAACGGGAGGGTTTCTGCCTGAAAGCTTACCGGAAAAGTGAGTTGGCGGGCTTGTATTTTCCGCAGGCAGGTAAGAAAGGTGCCCTGCAGGGGCTGGGGCGATGGATCAAGCAGTGTGCGGAACTGGAAAGGGAGCTCGAGCGGTCGGGCTACCAGAAAAACCGCAAGTTTTTCCTGAAATCGGAGGTGGAACTGATTGTGAGGTTCCTTGGAGAGCCGTAAGCGGCGGCGTTTCCTTTTTCTAATGTCTTCAAAAGTCTTCAAATTTCCTCGAATGTCTTCGTAAGTCTTCGTATGTCCTCAAATGTCTACATGGGCGGAAACGGGGAGTGTAACTTTGCCTTTGTAAGAAACAATTAATAATGAATAATTAATAATGAATAACGGACAATGAATAATGAAGAACAATGGATAATGAAGAATGAAGAGTGAATAATGAAGAATGTGCGCGCGTTTCCTGGATTCATCATTCATCATTCTTAATTCTTCATTCAAGATTCATGATTCAAGATTCATGATTCAAGATTCATCATTCTTAATTCTTAATTCTTCATTTAATTAGTTTTTAACTTTTAATTTTTAATTATTAATTGAAAGACCTATGAAGAAAACAGTGACTTATTCGGTTGTAGGGCGTGTGAACCCGGCCGATCGTGAAAGCGGTGAAGTGAAGTATTATGCACAGTCGCAGGCTCGCGGCGAGATGGGTATCCGTGAAATAGCGGAACGTATTCACCAGATGTGTACCGTGACCCGTGCCGACGTGATGGCGGTATTGACGGGACTGGAAGATATCGTGTCGGAAGGCTTGCAGGGCGGCGAAATCGTACGCCTGGGTGAACTGGGTTCGCTGCAGCTGAGCCTGAGCGGGGAAGGGGCCGCTACGGAAGATACGTATACCGACAGCATGTTGAAAAGGTGCGCGTGCTGTTCCGCCCGGGTACGGTGATGCAGGAGGCTATCAACAACCTGGCTTTCGAACGGGTGCCGGTGAAGTATAAGAAAGAAGAAGAGGACGACGGTGCTGGGGTGTAATCGGAACTAAGGCGTGAGAAAATGACGAAAGTAAAATGGATTGTGGTCAGGGTGCTGAAGTGTATTCTCTGTCTCCTGACCGGAAGAAAACCGGATTGTGATGAGAAAAATTGACATGATTGTGATTCACTGTACGGCAACGAGAGCGGACCGCCCGCTCTCGCCTGCCGAACTGACGAAGATGCACCGGAAACGGGGGTTCAAGTGTTGCGGATACCACTATTTTGTCCGAACGGATGGTGAAATTTGTACAATGCGACCGGTGGAACGGGCCGGAGCGCATGCCAAGGGTTATAACGAGCACAGCATCGGCATCGCGTACGAAGGGGGACTGGATGCGCAGGGACGGCCGGCGGATACGCGTACGGAACTGCAGAAGCGTTCGCTCCGGATTCTGGTGAGGGTGATGAAATCGGATTTCCCGGCCATCACGCAGGTGGTGGGGCATCGCGACCTGAGCCCGGATCTGGACGGCGACGGAACGGTGGAACCGGAGGAATGGACCAAGGCCTGCCCCTGTTTTGACGTGAAAAAGGAGCTGTAGCGGGACAAAAGTTTTCTAAATCGTAAAAAGAAGGTGTCCGGCGCCTGAAAAGTTTTCAGGATTCGAAATAAAATCCTACCTTTGCACTACTCAAAATCCAAACGGACATGGCGAATCTGTATATTATCATTTCTGCATTTGTATCGGCAGTGATACTGGGGAGAATCATTATCCCGAATATTCTGATTATTTCATTGCGCAAACGCTTGTTTGACGTGCCTGATGAACGGAAAGTACACAAACGTCCGATACCTCGCCTCGGGGGAGTGACCTTTTTCCCGGTGATTCTTTTTTCCTTGTGTGTGTTTACGGCCGTGCGGCTGATGACGGGCCACGGACCTGCGGAGACATTGACAACGGACCTGGTGTGCGAGTTTCTTTTCCTGACGGGAGGGCTGACCCTGCTGTATATCGTGGGCATTGCCGACGACTTGATTGGGGTGCGCTACCGGAAGAAGTTCCTGGTGCAGATTATCTCGGCGGCGATGTTTCCGCTGTCGGGCTTGTATATCAACAATTTCTATGGTCTCTTTGGCATTTACCTGATTCCTGCAGAGGTAGGTATTCCGCTGACCATGCTGCTGGTGGTGTTCATCACCAATGCCATCAACCTGATTGACGGTATCGACGGACTGGCGTCGGGGCTGAGTATGGTGGCACTGCTGGTGTTCGGGGTGCTGTTCGTGCATTTCCGCATGTGGAGCTATGCCATGCTGGCTTTCGTGACGGTGGGTGTGATTATCCCGTTCTTTTCGTACAACGTGTTCGGCAGTGCGGATTTGGGAAGGAAGATTTTCATGGGGGATACCGGCAGCTTGACGCTGGGGTATATTCTGAGCTTCTTTGTCATCAAGTGCTGTATGTATGAGCCGGATATGCTGCTCACGATGAAGACGAGTCCGGTGCTGGTGTCGTTCAGTGTGCTGATGGTGCCGTGTCTGGATGTGATTCGCGTGGTGCTGCGGCGTGCGCGTAACAAGCGGTCGCTGTTCATGCCCGACAAGACGCACATCCACCACAAGTTCCTGGCCATGGGTTTCTCACCGCGGAGGGCGCTGGTAACGATTCAGCTGATGTCGGCCTGCTTCTGTGCGTTTACCATCGTGGCGATTCTTTATATGAACAACACGCTGGTGTTCGTGATTGACGTGGTGGTATGGACGCTGCTGAACCTCTGGTTTGACCATGTGACTAACCGGAAGGCGAAGAATGGAGAATAATGAAGAATGAAGAGTGAATAATGAAGAATTAAGAATGAATAATGAAGAACGGGAGGGGTGACTCTTCCGTTTTTTTTATTATGACATAAGAACAAAAAGACATAATTTCAATAATGATGAAGAATGAAAAGTGAAAAGTGAAAACGCAATACGCTCACCTCTTTTACTTTTTAACTTTTACCTTTTAACTCAATATGTTCTTCTGTTCTTTTGTCTAAAAACAAAAAGGAATATTCTCATTCTTCACCCTTTGCTTTTGGTTCTATAAATAAAAGTTATAAATCGGGTTGATTTTATTTGTATTTTCTGCTTTTATAACTTAAAAATGAGTATCTTTGCAAACGAATCATTTAATTGATAAAATATGGGACTTGATCAGGTAATCGGGAAAAATATCAAGGCTTTTCGTGAGCATTTGAACTATACCCAGCAGGAAATCAGTGATTATTTAGGTATCAGTCAGCCGGCATACGTGAAATATGAAAAAGGGGAGACTGCAGTTCCTTTGGAGGCAATGGAGAAACTGGCCACTCTGTATAACGTGGATGAATACGATCTGATGGAGGAAAATGAACAGCTTTTTCAGACATCTGTGGCCTGTGCGTATCGTAAGACGGGAAATATTGGAAATCTTGGTCAGATTTCTCAATTTCAGAAAATAGTCAGAAATTATATTCAGATGTGCAATGAGCTTGAGAAGTAAAGTTGAACTGGAATGTCTTGCAACCAGGTTGCGGGAGGAGATGCACGTGACTACAAAGGACCCTGTGCGCATTCATCAGATATTGAAAGAAAAGCACGTGCTTACGTGGTTTAAGAAGCTGGATGATAATTTTTCGGGCATGGCAATCCGGATAAAGGGAAACGGATCTTCTTCTGACAAGTATTTCATGTTGATAAATACGGCTTTGTCTTATGCCAAGCAGCGTTTTACCGCCTGTCATGAGTTGTATCACTTGTTGTATCAGAAAGATTTTAAGGTGTCGCAGAACAATGCGGGGCTGTTTAATAAAAAAGAGGAGGAAGAGTATAATGCCGATGTGTTTGCAGCTTACCTTCTGCTTCCGGAAATGGGGTTGAAGGAACTGGTTCCTGCCGAGGAACAGCAGGTTGACAAAATAACCTTGGCTACTCTTCTGAAGGTGGAGCAGAATTTTCTTTGCTCAAGGGCGGCGCTTCTTACCCGGCTGAAGGACTTGAAATGGATTACCAAGAAAACGTTTGACCTTTACCAGAAAAATGTGGTTGCTTCGGCAATCGAATACGGTTATAATACGCAGTTGTATTATCCTACTTATCAGACGGAGCTGGTGGGAGATTATAACTTGAAAGCTCGTGAATTATATGATAAGGGGCGTATTTCTCAGGCGAAGTATTACTCGTTGCTGATGGATATGGAAATTAATGTTTCTCAAGAGGTATATGGGGAGGAATAAAGTAATATTGGTGGATGCCGATGTCATCTCTCATTTCATGGCTACCGGTTATATAGACAGGCTGACGGAAATTCTGCAGCCTCATGCCGTGATGATTGTAGAGAATGTGTACAAGGAGGCCAGCTATCATCCTACGGAACCGGACAGGAAACGGAAGGTGGACAAGTGGATGGAGCGCTGCAAGGTATGCAAGATTGCTTTCCCTTATGCCAATGAAAATATCCGGCGAGAGTTTTTCCGGCTTAAAAAAGAGAATCCGATGCTGGGGGACGGAGAACGGGCTTGTATGTCGATGGCGCGTTTTGGACAGGAGGTTATCGCAAGTAGTAACTTTCGGGATGTGGCTCCTTATTGTGATGAGAATGGCATTGAATATATTGGAACGCTGGATGTGCTGACTATTGCAATGAATAAGGGGATTTTTACAAGTGATGAATGTAATCGGTTCATGGCGGAGGCAAAGGCGAAAAACAAAGCGAAATTTCCAGTTGACGATATTACTGTTTATCAGGCGCCGGAATACATCAGTACGTTTTGATAGTGAATAATGAAAAATAATGAAGAATTAAGAATGAAGAATGAATAATGAAGAACGGGAGGGGTGACTCTTCCGTTTTTTTGTTATGACATAAGAACAAAAAGACATAATTTCAATAATGATGAAAAATGAAAAGTGAAAATGCAATACGCTCGCCGCTTTTACTTTTTAACTATTACCTTTTAACTCAATATGTTCTTCTGTTCTTTTGTCTAAAGAAACAACATGTTTCTGTGAGGCGTATCGTTTGAAAAACTTATGCGATTAAGTTGGAAAGATGAAAGTTTTTATGTTTCTTTGTGTAAACTTCATCTCTGCAAGCTATGGTTAGTACAACAGACATCATCGACAGACTGAAAATATTCAAAGCACAATCGGCTTCGAAATATAAAATAAAGTTCATGGGGTTGTTTGGCTCCTATGCGCGCCAGCAGCAAGATGAAAAAAGTGATGTGGATGTTTTTATCTGTCTGCAGGAACCGGACTTTTTCGTGATGGAGCAGATTAAAGAAGAACTTGAAGTTTTGCTCCATTCTTCTATTGATTTAGTGAACTTTAGAGAGTCACTTCGTCCAACGTTAAAAAAGAATATCCTTAAAGATGCGATCTATATCTAAAGAAATATTGATTGATTTATTGGAGCTGATTCTGGAAAAAGCTACTCTCGTGATAAACAGAAATCAGTCGATTACGTGTGCACAGGATTTTCTTACATCGCCGGACAGAATGGAAAAATTTGATGCAGCATGTATGCTGATACAGGTAGTAGGTGAAACGGCTAAGAAGATAGATGATCGTACATCGTCTCTGTTGTTTGCGCATTATCCGCAAGTCTATTGGCGAGGCGTATTCGGATGTCGAAATATTATTTCGCATGAATATGGGAATGTAGACCCCATTCAGATATTTGGTATAATCAAAAAGTATCTTCCTGAACTGGTTGTTTGTGTAAAGCAAATTTTGTCAGACGTGGAAGCAGGTAAGCATGACAGCTTATTCTTGTCATAGAATGAAGAGTGAATAATGAAGAATGAATAATGAATAATGAAGAACGGGAGGGGTGACTCTTCCGTTTTTTTTATTATGACATAAGAACAAAAAGACATAATTTCAATAATGATGAAGAATGAAAAGTGAAAAGTGAAAACGCAATACGCTCACCTCTTTTACTTTTTAACTTTTACCTTTTAACTCAATATGTTCTTCTGTTCTTTTGTCTAAAAAAAGACATAAAAAATAGACATAAAAAAAGGGAATCTTCCCAGACTCCCAATCTTCATTAACCTTAAATCTAATACCATGAAAAACACGATGCAAAGGTAAGGATTTTATGTTATGAAACATATAATTGGGGCGAAAATCTGCATTGAATTAACTATTTTTATGTTTTAAAGCAGAAACGCGGAATTTTTACACCGGTTTTTTCTGCTTGGAATGGAGATTCCGGGGCTAAGCGCTTGGTGATTCGTTTTCAATAATGTATCTTTGTCCTTAAAACTAAAAAGAAAGACAGAATGAGAAGACAGTTTGTAAGATTGGTATTGTGTCTGTTCCTGCTGGGGGGATCCGTTGCGTATGCCCAGAGCGGAATGACCGACAACCAGGTGATAGAATATGTGCAACAGGCGCTTCAACAGGGCAAGGACCAGCAAACCATTGCGATGGAGCTGCTGGCCAAGGGGGCCACTCAGGAGCAGTTGCTGCGATTGAAGTCCATGTATTCGGGGTCGACGGGCGCGTCGACATCGGGCAGCGGTTCTCTGACGGGGGAAGACAGCTCGCTGCTGGGCTCAGGTTCACGGGCCCGGAAAACTACTGCGACCGGTACGGAAGAGGATGTTTCGGAATTCCTGGAGACAAGTTCGATGAACGTGGACAAGAGCATGTGGTCGGAAGACATGCAGAAGACCATGAAGAAACGCCGCAAACTGACGACGGTGGTTACCAGCGAAAATGATGTGTTCGGACGGAATATCTTCAACATTGAACAGCTGACTTTCCAGCCTAACCTGAGTATGGCGACTCCGGAAAACTACCGTCTGGGACCGGGTGACGAGGTGATTATCGACGTGTGGGGCGCTAGCCAGAATACCATGCGGCTGGAGATTTCGCCCGACGGCTATGTGAACATCATCAACCTGGGTCCGGTGTACCTGAACAATATGACGATTCAGGATGCACGCCAGCTGCTGAAGCAGGAACTGGGAAAGATTTATGCGGATTCGGGCAATAACATCCAGGTGACATTGGGAAATATCCGTACCATCCAGGTGAACGTGATGGGGGAAGTGATGGCGCCGGGTACGTATTCGCTGTCGTCGCTCTCGACGGTGTTCCATGCGCTGTACGTGGCAGGCGGTGTGAGCGACATCGGTAGCTTGCGTAACGTGCAGGTGGCTCGCGGCGGCAAGACATTTGCCCGTCTGGACGTGTATGAGTACATCATGAAGGGGCAGATTCAGGACGACATCCGCCTGCAGGACGGCGACGTGGTGATTGTGCCTGCCTACGACGAGCTGGTGAAGATTACGGGTAAGGTGAAGCGCCCGATGTTCTACGAAATGAAGAACGGGGAATCGGCTGCCACTTTGCTGAAGTATGCCGGTGGTTTTGCTTCGGATGCTTACAAGAAGAGTATCAGGGTGTTGCGTAAGGACGGTAAAGAATTTTCCGTGAAAACGGTGAACGATATTGACTATTCTGCGTTTAAATTATTAGACGGTGACGTGATTTCGGTGGATTCGATTCTGAACCGCTTCAACAACCGTCTGGAAGTGAAAGGGGCTGTGTATCACCCGGGAGTATTCGAGTTGAGCGGTTCGCTGAACACGGTACGCCAGCTGGTGGAGAAGGCCGACGGTTTGCTGGGGGATGCCTTTACAGGACGTGCGGTGTTGTATCGCGAACGGGAAAACCTGACGAAAGAGGTGCTGCCGGTTGATATTCAGGGTATTCTGAACGGTACGTCGCCCGACATTGCCTTGCAGAAGAATGATATTTTGTATATCCCGAGCATCCACGACTTGCAGGACATGGGCAAGGTGACCATCAGCGGTGAGGTGAACAAGCCGGGCAGCTATACGTACGCCGACCACATGAGCCTGGAGGACCTGGTGATTACAGCGGGCGGTTTGAAGGAATCGGCTTCGCTGGTGCGTGTGGACGTGTCACGACGCATCCGTGACCCGAGAGGGACGACGGAACCGGACGTAATCGGACAGAATTTCTCGTTCGGACTGAAGGATGGTTTCGTGGTGGACGGTGAAGCGGGATTTGAACTGCAGCCGTACGACCAGGTGTTTGTGCGCCGCAGCCCGAGCTACAACGAGCAGGTGAACGTGACGGTGGACGGTGAGGTGCTGTTCCGCGGTGATTATACGCTGAACACGAAGAGTGAACGTCTGAGCAGCCTGATTCAGCGTGCCGGCGGGGTGAGCCGCTATGCGTATGTGCGTGGAGCGAAGTTGCGCCGCGTGGCCAACGAGGAGGAGCTGCGCCGCATGGAGGATGTGGTGAAGATGATGCGCCGTGAAATCGGTGATGCCATGGCCAACACGCTGGGACTGAAGGTGGACAGTACGTTTACGGTAGGTATCGACCTGGAAGCTGCACTGGCGAACCCGGGCGGAGACGCTGACCTGGTGCTGCGCGAGGGCGATGTGCTGACCGTGCCGGAATATAATAATACGGTGAAGGTGAACGGAGCGGTGATGATGCCGAACACGGTATCGTATGCGGCAGGCAAGAGCGTGAAGTATTACCTGAGCCAGGCGGGCGGTTACTCTGCCAACGCCAAGAAGAGCCAGAAGTTCATTATTTATATGAACGGACAGGTGGCCGAAGTGAAGGGCAGCGGCAAGAAACAGATTGAGCCGGGCTGCGAAATCGTGGTACCGAACAAGACGAAGAAGTTCAACTTTGCGAACATAGTATCGAATGCGACTTCGTTTGCTTCACTGGCTACGATGCTGGCTTCACTGGCTACGATGATGAAATAACCTTTAAATCTATGAGTATATGAACATGAAAATGAGACTGATTGTCATGAACTTCCTACAGTTTGCCGTGTGGGGAGCGTATCTTACCTCAATGGGTACGTACCTGGCGGGTGTGGGATTAGGCGGACATATCGGAATTTTTTACGCCATGCAGGGGATTGTGTCCCTGTTCATGCCGGCTGTGTTGGGTATTGTGGCTGACCGCTGGATTCCGGCGCAACGGTTGCTGGGGCTGAGCCATCTGTTGGCTGCCCTGTTTATGGGTGGAGCGGGCTATTATGCCATGACTACGGGACCGCAGGTGGAGTTTGCACCACTGTTCTCGTTCTACTCCGTGAGTGTGGCGTTTTACATGCCTACGCTGGCTTTGTCGAACTCGGTGGCTTATACGGCGCTGGACAAGGCAGGGCTGGATACCATCAAGGCGTTTCCGCCGATACGTACGTTCGGGACCATCGGTTTCATTTGTTCCATGTGGCTGGTAGATTTACTGGGATTCCAGTCGAACTACATGCAGTTCTTTACCTGTGCGGCATGGGGCGTGGTGCTGGCCGTATATGCCCAGACGCTGCCGGAATGTCCGGTGAGCCGCGCACAGGGCGGACAGAAGTCGCTGGTAGAGGCATTGGGACTGAGGGCGTTTCTGCTCTTCAAGAACCGCAAGATGGCGGTGTTCTTCATCTTCTCGATGCTGCTGGGTGTGTCCTTGCAGATTACCAACGGCTTTGCCAATCCGTTTATCACGAGCTTCAGCGCCATTCCGGAATATGCCAATACCTTTGGCGTGCAGCATGCCAACCTGCTGATTTCGCTCTCGCAGATCAGTGAGACGTGCTGTATCCTGCTGATTCCGTTCTTCCTGGGACGCCTCGGCATCAAGAAGGTGATGCTGATTGCCATGGTGGCGTGGGTACTGCGCTTCGGACTCTTCGGCCTGGGTGACCCGGGCAGCGGGGTGTGGATGTTCGTGCTGTCGATGATTGTGTATGGCGTGGCATTCGACTTCTTCAACGTGTCGGGCTCGCTGTTTGTCGACAAGGAGACGGACCTGTCTATCCGCTCGAGTGCGCAGGGACTGTTCATCATCATGACGAACGGTATCGGAGCCACGGTGGGTACGCTGAGTGCGCAGGCGGTGGTGAACTGCTTCGTGGACTTCAATTCGCAGGCACCGCAGGTGGAAGGCTGGAGCCGGGCGTGGTTCGTGTTTGCGGCCTACGCGCTGGTAGTGGCGGTGACTTTTGCACTGGTATTTAAATACAAACATAAAGTAGATAACGAGTAATTAGAATGTGAAAATGGAAAAGAAAGACGAATTTGTAGAAATGCGGGTCCGTACCATTGACGAGGCCATGAATGTGGATAAACTGATCGGGCACCTGACATTTGATCAGGTGATGGACGATGAGGAGAAGATGGATATTATGATGCTGGACGGGCAGAACTTCAAGCTGCTGCTGGAGGAGGTGAACGAACCGCACCGGATGATGCTGGGGATTATCAACCCCGACGAGGCGGACTTGCTGTACGCGGCTGTTAACGACCCGGAAGGCACGGATGCCACGCTGCCTTATCAGACGGTGCATATTCTGAAGGAGCTGGGTGTTACCGTGGAAAAGGTGGTGGTAAAGGACAAGGTGAAGTTGCTGCACCGTGCGATTGTGACTCTGCGCAAGGAAGACGGCTCGGTGATGGAGATGCAGCTGACACTGTTCGACGCGCTGGTGGTGAGTCTGATAGCCGGTGTTCCGTTCTATGTGAACGCGAAGTTCCTGGAAGACCCCCGTTCGGGCTTTACCAAGTCTGTGCCTAACACGAAGGCGCTGCTGCTGCGGTTGATGCCGCTGAAAGGGCTGGAGCGGGAGATGGAGGATGCCATCCGCCGCGAGGACTATGAGTATGCGGAGCTGATCAAGCAGGAAATGGCGACCCGCAACAAAGAAGAAGAGGAAGATTACGAAGATTTGGAGGATTTAGAAAAAGAATTGTAATTATGCACGTGTTTTATACACCGGATATTGCGCAGACGCTGGAGCTGCCGGAAGAAGAAGCGGGCCACTGCCTGCGGGTGCTGCGCCTGGGAGTGGGCGAGGAGATTATGCTGACCGACGGAAAGGGATGCTTTTACCGGGCGGTCATTTCGGCAGCTACGCAGAAACGCTGTGTGGTGAAGGTGGTGGAGAAAACGGAGCAGGAGCCTTTCTGGAAGGGGCACCTGCACCTGGCTCTGGCGCCTACGAAGAACATGGACCGCATGGAATGGCTGGCGGAGAAGGCTACGGAAATCGGTTTCGACGAGCTGACGTTTCTGAACTGCCGTTTCTCGGAACGGAAGGTCATCAAGACGGAACGGGTGGAGAAAATCGTGGTGTCGGCCGTGAAACAGTCGCTCAAGGCACGCAAGCCGGTGGTGAACGAGATGACGGACTTCCGCCGCTTTATGGAGCGGGAGTTTACGGGACAGAAGTTTATCGCCCACTGCTATGAGGGGGAAAAGCCTCTGCTGCGCGACGTGCTCCGCAAGGACGAGGACGCCGTGGTGCTGATTGGTCCGGAAGGGGATTTCAGTCCGGAGGAAGTGGCGCTGGCTGCAGAAAAGGGCTTTCAGGCAGTGAGTCTGGGCAAGTCGCGCCTGCGTACGGAAACGGCGGCACTGGTGGCCGTACACCTGATGAACCTGACGCACGCGGAATAAGCTGATGTGTAACTTTTAAATAGAATCATTATGAAAAAGACATGGAAATGGATGGGAAGCCTGGCCTTGGGTATGGCTTTCCTGTTGTCTGCCTGCGGGGAAGACAATGCGTATACCAATGCGTTGCCAAAGGATGCGGCTGCAGTGTTCTCGTTCGACCTGATGGAGATGGCACAGAAGTGTGACCTGAACGACCAGGTGAAGCAGTCGATGGGGCAGATGATGAAATCGAGCCTGAAGGGCAGTGCGGATGCCCTGGTGGACAAGCTGATGGAGAATCCGGAAGAGAGCGGGTTGAGACTGACCGACCGGGTGTATTTCTTTGCCGCTTCTCAGATGGAAATGGGCGGCGTGCTGGTGCGCATGGCCGACAAGGGAAAACTGGAAGATTTGATGGCCATGCTTCAGGAGCAGAAGGCGTGTGAGGCTCCTGCCGACGGTGACGGTTGCCGCTGGACCGTGGGTGGCGGCGGACTGATGGCCTGGACGGACGATGCGTTTCTGATGCTGGCGGGCAACGGTAACCCGAAGGACTTGCAGCATCAGGCTTCGATGTGGCTGCGCCAGAAAGAAGGGGAGGGCTATTCGGGCACTCCGGAATTCAAGAAATTAGAGGATGCCGACGAGGATGTGGCCATGGTGACTTCGCTGAACGCCATGCCGAAGAGTTACCTGGGCCCGGTGACGATGGGGCTGCCGGCTGACTTGAACCTGAATGATTTAAAGATATTTTCTACGCTCGATTTCCAGGCGGGAAGGGCCGTGATGGAAGTGGAGACGCTGCTGGAGGGCAAGTTCAAGGACTTGCTGAAGAAGCAGGCGGAGGTGAGCGGCGAACTGGACGGCACGTATCTGAAGGTGTTCCCTGCCAATACGGTGGGCTGGATGGCTGCCAACGTGAACGGTGAAAAGGCGTATGAGCTGTTGCGTGAGAACCCGACGGTGCGTCAGGAGCTGGACAACTCAATGATGCCGCTCGACTTTGAGGCTATCTTCAAGGCGGTGAAGGGTGACGTGGCAGTGGCCATGCCGGAGATGTCGTTGAAGCCGGGCTTTATCTTGTATGCCGACGTGAAAAACGGTGACTTCATGCGTACGTTTGAGGACTTGAAACCGATGCTGGCCATGACCAACGGTCAGATGCGTCTGGTGGACAAGGGTGAGAATGCCTATCAGTTTGTGGCTGCCAACGGTGCCATGCTGGGCATGGGCCGCGGACCGGTGTCTTTCTGGCTGGGCGTGAAGGATGACCGCTTTTACCTGACGAATCAGGAGGACCTGATTGGCCGTGAGGTGAAGGGGCTGTCGCTGAAAGACTGTGACTGGGCCAAGGACGTGAAGGACAAGCATTTCTACCTGAACGTGAACTTCCAGGCACTGGCTGCCGTACTTCCGCAGATTCCTTACGTAGGTATGCTGGACTACCTGAGCATCGAATCGGATGAACCGACCAAGGCTCGCCTGGTGCTGCAACTGAAGGACCACAAGGAGAATGTGCTGAAGCAGCTGGTGAAGATAGTGAATAATTAAAAGTTAAAAATTAAAAGTTACGGGTGCATGTCCGTTTACTTTTTACCTTTTACCTTTTACTTTTTAACTGATGAAATGGACACAATAGAATTACAGCAGACCCTGCCGGAGGTATTCGCCGGACGCGACGGAATCGTGTCGGACGTATGGCACCGGCAGGTGGCTTTTCAGAAAGGAAAGATGTATCTGATTGAAGCGGCGTCGGGCACGGGCAAGTCGTCGCTTTGCAGTTTTATTTACGGGTACCGTACGGACTACCAGGGGATTATCACCTTCGACGGGGAGAACGTGCGGAAGCTCACGGTGAAGCAGTGGACGGATATCCGCAAGCGCTCGCTGGGCATGCTGTTTCAGGAACTCCGCCTGTTCGGGGAGCTGACGGCGTGGGAGAACGTGCAGCTGAAGAACGGGCTGACGGGCTTCTGCCGCAAGCAGCAGGTGAAGGACTGGTTTGAGCAGCTGGGCATCGCCGACAAGTGGGACGTAAAAGTGGGCAAGATGTCGTACGGGCAGCAGCAGCGTGTGGCTTTCGTGCGGATGCTGTGTCAGCCGGCCGACTTTTTCTTCCTGGATGAGCCGGTGAGCCACCTGGACGACGGCAACGGGCAGATTATGGCGCGTATCCTGAAGGAGGAAGCGGCTCGTCAGGGCGCGGGAG
>OGFL01000921.1_pt1 | contig 24609 bp, 26 predicted proteins | sample 1570911 | NCBI WGS metagenome assembly OGFL01 (sample SAMEA2582050, study PRJEB24529) | metagenome | biome: Human gut stool | place: China | collected 2011 | reverse complement strand
GAGGCTTGACCTTGCTTTCCCGTCCAATCCCGGAATTACCTTTGCGCCCAGAACGGAAATGACTGCCTGATGCGGCTCACTGAAAGACGCGAAAATGGAGGTAAACGGAAGTGGAGGCGGATTGGACTGGAAAACTTCAAAAGAGAAATCCGTGAAAAAGGGAAAACGCCAAAAGGAAAAGGGACACTGCCGGAGGCGTGAAACCGGGCAAACCACCGGCAGGGAAGTATGATTTTATATGTCTGGCCGAGCGTGTCCGGTCTGACGGATAAAATCATTCTTCCCGGTTTGCCTGCCGTGCATGACGGCTTGTTCCATTCATGGATCGGGCGGTCAGACACGGCTTTCCACTTACGGCTCAAAGGAACAGCAAAAAAGAAAAATCGTCAGAACCCCGTAAAAGCACCTCTTTGGCATAAGCACAAAAGAAATGGGCCTTGCATCATCAGTCTAAACTGTTGTTTAGGCGTGAGGCAAAGCCCTTTTCTCCGCTTATGCGGCAGTCGGCACACGTTCGTTCAAAATCCTTTTGTACGATGGTGTGCCGACGGATAAAACCGCTTTTACGGAAAAACTTGTTTGTGTGTTGTATGGGAATCATTTATATCGAATCCCCGTCAATTACAAAATCTTTGTAGGATAACGAAATAATGAAAATAATGTAGTAATTTTGCATTGTTTCCTGAATTATAGAGGCTTGAGTATTCTCTCTTCAGACACATTCAATGAAATACTATAATTAAATATACGCGTAAATGGAAAAATTAATATCTTCAATCCCTGTTTACAATTTGCTGACAAATTTAATTCCAGGTACAGTTCTGGCTATCCTACTAAAATTTTGTGTGGAAAGTTGCGATATATTCTCTCTCACAAATAATATATGGATACTTGCCGTTATCCTGTATTTTCTTGGCATAATAAATTCACGAATAAGTTCTTTAGTATTTGAGCCTTTAATTAAAAGGCTCAAAATAGTGAAGTGTGCGTCACATAAAGATTTTACGGATGCAGAGTTGAAAGATACATCTGGAAAACTTACACAGTTAAACCGAATGAACAATGAATACAGAAGTTATATATCTGTATTTGCTATAGTTCTTATTCTTAAGCTAACTTTCCTTTCCTCGTGTGCTAAAGATTTTGTAACAGATAATGTCTGTTGGTTTATCTTAGGTTTAGGAATTCTGTTATTCCTTTGTTCCTATAGGAAGCAGGTATCCTATATTACATCACGTATATCTCGATTGAACAACCAATAATAATAACATACTATATGCCGAATTACGAAGTTCATTATCTTAACGTTTCAGATGCCGATGCAATCATAATACGATATGAGGATAGTCAAAACAAATATGTCGTATTGATAGATGCCGGAAATGTTGGCGATGCAGACAAAATCAAAAACTATATTTGGAATCACTGGAAGACTTATACTATTGATTTAGCAATATGTACTCATCCAGATTCTGATCATAAGGGAGGATTTTTCGGATTATTGAATGATAAAAATGTAATCATTAATGAATTTTGGCTTAACACTCCAGATGATGTAATTAAGGAAGATGAGTATAATAACCTATATCCGAAACGAAATTGGTTGTCTCATTGTCGTGAATGCTATGCTCATCCAACAGATACACAGTCAAAAGATCTTGTGTCCTTAGCTCAGAATACGTGTCATAAAGTGCAATTTGCATATAAAGGTAAAAGTCATCCTCAGATTCCAATTTCGGTAGTAGGTCCTACCATGGAATTCTATCATCCACTTGCGATAGAAATTCTCAAAAACAACAAAAGGCAAAAGGTTGTAGACAATTTAATATACGAAGATGTTAGCTATTTTTCATCTATTCAAGCCAAATCGTCTATTGACAATGAGACTGATGATTGCTCGCCAACTAACGCTGGTAGTATAATTCTTTTGTTTGGACCGATTAATGGCCATAAGTTTCTATTATTGGGTGATGCAAACCGGGCAGCTATCACGGATGCAATTTCAAATAATGTGAATTTGTCAGGCTGTAGTATAAAAGTTCCACATCATGGGAGTAAACATAATCTAACCTCGGCATTGATTGATAAATTGGCTCCATGCTGTGCGATTATTTCCGCAAAAGGCTCTCGGAAACATCCCAGCAGAGGAATTGTTTATTGCCTCAGCAATCATTGCAATGTCTATTCGACGCATAAGAGTGGGGATCTAACTCATACATCTTATCCTGTTACTAACCCTGCAACTCCATTAAAGGAAAAACAATAAGGTTCGATGTAGAATCTCATCTACCGAATATGTATGATAAAAAATGTAGTTCTTGAAGTACGTTTGACTAAATCTGTTTAAAGGATTAGGGAACACTCTACTTAATTTTCCTGCTGTGGTGACAACTTGTTCCATTATGGATCGGGTAAAGTTATACACGTTTTTTCACTATTGGCTCAAAAGACCAACAAAAAAGCATCTGAAAACCCGTAAAAGCACCTCTTCGGCATAAACATAAAAGAAATAGGCTTTGCATCATCAGTCTAAACTATTGTTTAGGTATGAAGCAAAGTCCTTTTCTCCGCTTATGCGATAGGCGGAATACGTTCATTCAAAACTCGTTTTGGGCGATGGTGTTCCGACGGATAAAACCGCTTTTATGGAAAATCTTGTGTATGAGGGATAAAAAACAGGAGATTTATTTCAAATTCTCCGAGATAATTGTTACTTTTGCATATGAAGAGTTCTTTGAAGGTTACGCAACGCGCAGAAGAATAATGCAGTAGATAACTAACTAATTCGTAACCTATTACTATTATGAGCAATTAATCTACGCTCATTTCCAATAAATTACACTCTTTTCGTAACTTCGCCGAACAAGTATCCGTATCCCGATACCGGTATATTGATAAATTGCAGACCAATCAAGGGAGTATTCTTCAGACAAGTTCTGAAATACAGGGTGTACTGCCGGATGATTATCTGACAAATTTGGGAAGTATTATATTCCGGCTTTTACCAGCCGGTTCTATCACAGGAGCTCCGAAGAAAAAAACAATGCAGATTATCAAGGAGGCTGAAACCTATGACAGGGGATTCTATACAGGTATTATGGGCTATTTTGACGGTAAGGACCTCGATAGCGCAGTTATGATCCGTTTTGTGGAGCAGGAAGGTGGTAAAATGTATTTTAAGAGTGGGGGTGGGATTACCAGCCAAAGTGATGTGGAAAATGAATATAATGAAATGAAACAGAAAGTATATGTGCCCATTTATTGAAACGATCCGAATAGAAGATGGAAAGATTTATAATATCAATTATCATACGGAACGTTGCAACCGGACTCGTGCCGCCTTCTGGCAAGATGTTGCCGATATTGACTTAGGTGAATTTATTTCTCCCCAATCATTGGAAGGTATCTGGAAATGCCGGATTGTTTACGGAAAGGCGATAGAAGAAATTACATACGTTCCTTATCAGAGGCGCAAAGTTTCCTCTTTACGTCTGGTTACGTCGGATACTATTGATTATACTTATAAAAGTACGAATCGGGAAGAACTAAATTCATTGTACGCCCAGAGAGAAACGGCTGATGATATATTAGTGGTAAGAAACGGATACCTGACGGATACATCTATTTCCAATATAGCTCTTTATGACGGCAATACATGGTTTACTCCGTCGTGCCCGCTACTCAAGGGAACCAAGCGGGCTGAACTTCTGGACAAGCATTTGATTCAAGAAAAGGAGATATTGCATACACAGTTGGGAAGCTATTTCCGTATTATGTTATTCAATGCGATGATTGATTGGGGACAAATCGTGATACCGATTGATGAAAAACATTTAATTCTATAAACTATTATTAACAGAAATATTTAGAGAACCTTTGAACAAAGGTGTTCTTTCGTCTGTTATATTTATGTGTTTTTCATAGTATTAGATATAAGATTAATTAAAAGAGATTGTACTCCACTTGTGAAAGCTAAAGTACGTCAGAGACAGAAGAGTCTGTTTTTTTGATAAATGTGTTAGAGCATCGGTTTTACCAGGCCGATGCTTTTTTTATGTCCTTTTGTTGCGTTTTGTAGTTTATATGAAATAAAATTTGTACGTTTGTAGGGTAATAATAGAAAATGATAAAGATGAACATACCCGTTATCTTTCAGTTTTTAAAAGATCTTTCTGCGAATAATAATCGTGACTGGTTCAATGAACACAGGGCGGAGTATGAAACAGCCCGTGTCGAGTTTGAAAATTTCTTAGCAACAGTTATTGCCCGTATCTCCTTGTTCGACGAATCAATTCGAGGCATCCAACCTAAAGATTGTACGTATCGTATTTATCGTGATACACGCTTTGCTACGGATAAAACTCCGTATAAAATACATTTTGGCGGTTATATCAATGCAAAAGGAAAAAAATCCGATCATTGTGGCTATTATGTGCATCTGCAACCTGCTGGATCTATGCTTGCCGGAGGGAGCTTATGCCTGCCGTCTAACGTACTAAAAGCTGTGCGGCAGTCAATTTATGACAATATTGAGGAATTTGTTGCGATCGTAGAAGATCCGGAGTTTAAGAAATACTTTCCGGTGATAGGGGAAGACTTCCTGAAAACTGCTCCTAAGGGCTTTCCAAAAGATTTTAAATACATTGATTATTTGAAGTGTAAAGAATATGTCTGTTCTTATAATGTCCCCGATGACTTCTTCGCCCAACCGGATATGTTGGAACAGATAGATAAAGTATTCCGCCAATTCAAGCGATTTGCCGACTTTATCAATTACACAATTGACGATTTTGAATAATACCTAGAATATAAACTTTTAAATTAAACTCTTATGGTAGTAGATACTTTAGAAAATCTGGAGAAATATGCGTCTTTAAATCCTTTGTTTGCACAAGCTATTGAGTTCCTGAAATCTCATGATCTTCAAGCCATGGAAATCGGTAAGACTGAACTGAAAGGAAAAGATCTGCTGGTGAATATTGCACAGACCAAACCTAAGACTAAAGAAGAGGCTAAACTGGAAACACATAACGAATTTATTGATATTCAAATTCCATTGTCGGGAACAGAAATCATGGGGTATACTGCTGCTAAAGACTGTGTCCCGACAAATGCTCCATACAATGTAGAAAAAGATATCACTTTCTTTGAAGGATTAGCTGAAACTTATATTGCCGTGAAACCGGGAATGTTTGCTATCTTCTTCCCGCAAGACGGACACGCTCCTGGTATTACCCCGGACGGAGTGAAAAAAGTAATTGTAAAAGTAAAAGCATAATCCTAATTTAATTCAGATATGGAAAAGACACTGAATCTTATCAAAAACGATCCTTGGCTGGAACCTTTTGCCGACGCTATTGCCGGCCGGCATCAATTTGTGCTGGATAAAGAAGCCGAACTGACTAATAAAGGAAAACAGACGCTGTCGGATTTCGCTTCGGGCTATCTTTATTTTGGATTGCACCGTACTGCCAAAGGCTGGACTTTCCGTGAATGGGCTCCTAATGCCAGTCATATTTACATGGTAGGTACATTCAACAACTGGGAAGAAAAGGCTACCTATAAACTGAAAAAACTGAAGAATGGGATTTGGGAAATCAATCTTCCAGAAGGGGCCATTCATCACGGTGACCTGTATAAACTGAATGTATATTGGGACGGTGGACAGGGAGAACGTATTCCTGCTTGGGCTACCCGTGTTGTTCAAGATGAACAGACGAAAATTTTTAGTGCACAGGTATGGGCCCCAGAGAAACCTTATAAATTCAAGAAAAAGACTTTTAAACCTAACACAAGTCCTCTATTGATTTATGAATGTCACATCGGAATGGCGCAACAGGAAGAGAAAGTAGGTTCATATAATGAATTCCGTGAAAAGGTGCTTCCCCGCATTGCCAAAGAAGGGTATAATTGTATTCAGATAATGGCTATTCAGGAACATCCTTATTATGGAAGTTTCGGTTACCACGTATCCAGTTTCTTTGCCGCTTCTTCCCGTTTCGGTACTCCTGATGAGTTGAAGGAGTTGATCGATACTGCTCATGGAATGGGTATCGCTGTTATTATGGATATTGTTCATTCCCATGCAGTGAAGAATGAGGTAGAAGGATTGGGTAATTTTGCCGGTGATCCGAACCAGTATTTCTATCCGGGAGGGCGTCGTGAACATCCGGCGTGGGATTCTCTTTGTTTTGACTATGGCAAGAATGAAGTCGTTCACTTCTTGTTGTCTAACTGTAAATACTGGCTGGAAGAATATAAATTCGATGGATTCCGTTTTGACGGTGTAACGTCCATGCTGTATTATAGTCACGGATTGGGTGAAGCGTTCTGTAATTACGGAGATTACTTCAACGGACATCAGGATGATAATGCTATCTGTTATCTGACCTTAGCTAATGAAGTGATTCATCAAGTGAATCCAAAAGCGATAACGATTGCTGAGGAGGTGTCCGGTATGCCGGGATTGGCTGCAAAAGTAGAAGATGGTGGTTACGGATTCGACTACCGCATGGCTATGAATATTCCGGATTACTGGATTAAGACAATCAAAGAAAAGATAGATGAGGACTGGAAACCTTCCAGCATGTTCTGGGAAGTCACTAACCGTCGCCAGGATGAAAAAACTATTTCTTATGCAGAAAGCCATGACCAAGCATTGGTAGGAGATAAGACGATTGTTTTCCGTCTGATTGATGCGGATATGTATTGGCACATGCAGAAGGGAGATGAAAATTATATAGTCAATCGTGGTATTGCTTTGCATAAGATGATTCGCCTGTTGACCTCTTCCACAATTAACGGTGGTTATCTGAACTTTATGGGTAATGAGTTCGGGCATCCCGAATGGATTGACTTCCCGCGTGAGGGTAACGGTTGGTCTTGCAAATATGCCCGTCGCCAATGGGATCTGGTCGACAATAAGAATCTAGCCTATCACTATATGGGTGACTTCGATGAAGAAATGTTGAAAGTCATTAAGAGTGTGAAGGATTTCCAGGCAACCCCGATACAAGAAATATGGCATAATGACGGCGACCAGGTATTGGCTTATGAGCGTAAGGATTTGATTTTTGTATTTAACTTCAATCCGAAGCAGTCGTTTACAGACTATGGTTTCCTTGTAGCTCCGGGAGCTTATGAGGTGATTCTGAATACGGATAATATAGCATTCGGTGGTAATGGCTTTGCCGATGATTCTGTGGTTCACTTCACGATTGCCGATCCTTTGTATAAGAAAGAAAAGAAAGAATGGTTGAAACTTTATATTCCTGCACGTACTGCCGTAGTATTGAGAAAAAAGAAGTAGATATCTCTTTATATTAATAAAGAAGCCCTTGCAAATTTTCTATACTTGGATTTGCAAGGGCTTTCTTTATAAGAATGTGCCCGGACCGAGAATGTCGTACATATAACTGACATTGCGTGTTTTTAGCAATATCCCTTTAGGAGTATAGAACAACTGATATTTAATGTCAACATTATCTTGTCCTACCTCAATAACAATGATTGCCTGCCATTTAGGAAATTCTACCATAGTCACATCTTCCGCAACCCAACTTGCATAAGAACTAAATGTAAAAGCATTATAGACCACAGGTGTCAGCCGATCGAGACTGACAAGATCAGTCTGCGTCATTTCCCATTGTCCCTGCGCATTGAACCATACATTTTTGGTGAAACCGTTCATTACAAAATTGGCACAATAGTATCCGTCATCTTGCGACCAGGCTATATCATTTGTTTTGGGATACATTTTCTTGAAGGTAGCCTGCACATTATCAGGAGGTACAATCGCTAATACTGATATGGAAAATAGTAACAGAACCGCCATAATATTAAATTTCTTCATAAGCTTTATGGTTTAGGAGATTATTTATCTACCTAAACAGCTATCATGACTATTTGTTTGAATGATACATATAAAATAACCCGGTCATTATGGTGTGATCGGGTTATAGGGGAATATAGGGCTTTTCGTCTTTTTCAGAATGCAATTTTCAGTATCTTTCCATTGTAGCCTCTAACTGAAACTTCCGTAGCTTTATATGGCAATAAGCTGATTTCTTCTTTCGCACCGGTCAAAAGATCAACAGCCTGATAGGATTCCATTTGTGGAATTTGTAAAAAGTCGAAAGCGTGTGAGGGAACATTGATTGCTACATCTACTAGTTGACTGTCGAAATTGACAATGATAAACAATAGCTCGTTCTTGTATTTTCGCATAAAAGTATATTGCTTATGTTCATTGAAACGCCAGCCATTTTGATTAGCATACATCAGGTCAAAGAAAACACCCTTTGCAATAGCCAGTTCTTCATTACACAAAGTCAGCACTCTTTGATAAATTTCATATAAACGTTTATGATCTTCATTGAGCATTTTACCATCAAATTTTCCTCCGTTACGCCAACGACGGATGCTGTCTATACTCCAATAATCAAATATAGTAGTCCGTCCATCCCTTCCGCTGAAGCCCTCACTGTCCATTCCGGGTTCTCCAAATTCCTGTCCGAAGTAAATCATCATAGGATTAGTATTCATGCAGGCGGAAACAATAAGTGCAGGGATTCCTTTGCGTGGGTCACCGGCAAAGAAATCGGACGCAATGCGTTGCTCATCGTGGTTTTCGAGGAAATTAAGCATCTTTTTCTCAATTCCGTTCAGACTCTGCCAGCAATGAGTGATAGAAGCAGCCGACTCATATCCACAGGCTACATTACGAAGTGTATCATATAAGCCTACTTTATCGTACAGATAGTCGAATTTTCCACGGAACAAATAATTGCGATATTCATTCGGATTGTAGACTTCTGCAATAAAGAGAATGTCCGGATATGCTTCTTTGACTTGAGGAATAGCCCATTCCCAAAATTCTACGGGAACCATTTCCGCCATATCACAACGGAAACCGTCAATGTCTTTGGAAGCCCAGAACAGAAGAATATCCAACATCTTTATCCATGTATCCGGAATCGGAGAAAAGTGGCACGTACCTCCATTCTGGTAGTCTACTCCATAATTCAATTTGATTGTCTCGTACCAGTCAGTGATATTGGGAGTAGCGTCAAAACGATTATTGCCTGTTGCTTTAGCCGGAAATTCGTGATAAGGTTCTGTCGCACCGTCTTTCATGTCAAACTGGGCACGAAGTTCAGCTTGAGGAATATAATAGAAATTATTATAGGGACTGAAAGACTGGCTTGAATCATCGTTAGCTCCCAATTCCGTTGTCCCGTCCGGTTGTGCATCAGAATGGTATTGGCGTGCTACATGGTTGGGAACAAAATCAATTATAACTTTTAGTCCCGCACGATGTGTACGTCGTACAAGATTCTCGAATTCTCTCATTCGTTCGGGAATGTCATTCGCCAAGTCAGGGTCTACATCATAATAATCTTTGATAGCATAGGGCGAACCGGCTTTTCCTTTTACAATGGCAGGATGATCCGGACTGATATTATAGCGACGATAATCTGTCTGAGTAGCATGCTCAATAATACCTGTGTACCAAATATGTGTAGTACCCAGTTTTTTGATTTCACTAAGTGCTTTGAGAGTAAAATCCGCCATTTTTCCGCAACCGTTGGTGACTATATCTCCATTGTAGACGCAGTGGTTATTATTGTTGCCGAACAGCCGGGTGAACACTTGATAGATAATTATTTTATTTTCGTTATTCATATAGAGTAGATTTTTACATTTCTAATATTAACTACTTCAATAAGAAGCATTACTTCCAGATCTTTCCTTTTTCAACTAATAATTGATTCAGCACTCCGTTAGCGGTATTATATCCTTGCTCGAAGATTTCTTCCGCTTTTTCCAATTCCGTGTTGCTATACCCATATAGGTTATAAGGTTCAATCAGCAAATCACATTTTTCTCTTTCAGGGAAAGTATTGGCACGGAACATGAAGTGAAATGAACGCATAGCGATGCTGACAATATTCATTTTATAATCTTGCGCCATGATCGGGCTTACATTAACTGCTACTACCTTGTCACAGACTCTACGGAGAGTGGAAACCGGGAGATTCATCATCAATCCACCGTCTACGTAGTTCGTTCCATCAATATTCACCGGAGCAAACATGACAGGCATACAGCACGAAGCAGCTACCCGTTCGGCAATGGAACCACGGTGAAAATGAACCATACGTCCGTGGTCAAGATCGGTTGCCGTGATGATCAAGGGAATCTGGAGTTCTTCCAGATTCTTTGCTTTTACATTGGTACGAAGGAAATCTATAAATTCGCAAAGGTCAAATAATCCTTTCTTGGGGATTACCAGCTTGGTCAGGTCTTGAAATTTGTGTCCGGAAAAATAATCCAGCACTTTGTGAGGTTCATTACCATCTGCATAAAAGACTCCCGCGAGAGCTCCAGCGCTTACTCCGGAGATAATATCCGGTTTAATATCATGCTCCAGGAGAGCTTGCATTACGCCCAAATGAGCGAATCCTTTAATAAATCCTCCACTTAGAGCATAACCTATCTGATATTTCCGGTTCGTCCAATTGTTTGTATATACCTCCATGAGTTTTTTCTGTCTTTAATTCGCCACGAATTTAGTGAATTTATTGAAAGTAGAAGAAATATAATGGATAGTTTTTAGTATGCCGGAGGAAACTTTGTTCCGGTACTACGCCGATCAGAACCCAAAATCGTCTATTTCACCCTTGTGCTCTTCGCTTTCTTTAAATGGTTTTGCTTCCTTTTGTACCGGATTCCCTTCAATATAGATAGCACGGAACGGACGAGCAGGGCAAACATATTCGCATCCACCACAGCCTACGCAAATCTCTTTATTTACATGGGGAATCGTCAACCCGTCTTTATAAGGCACCATTGCGACAGCCTGCGTGGGACAGTGTTCAGAGCAGGCCCCACAACTAGTTCCGTCTGTATAAACGATGCAATTTTCCTCGATAAAAACAACATATCCCATTTGTGTAAGATGTTTTTGCTTTACACTTATCGGAAGAATAGCCCCGTTAGGACAAACATCTCCGCAAACAGTACAATCAAAATTGCAGAATCCTTTCTCGAAACTGACGGTAGGTTGCATTACTCCTGCCAAGCCATACTCCATGAAAGCTGGCTTCAGTACATGCGATGGGCATTTGCTGATACAAAGATGGCACGATGTACATTGCTGCTGAAAATGTTCACGGCTGACAGACCCCGGCGGAGTAATCGGATTCTCTTTTTTGTATACTTTTTTACCTCCCAGACTTGCAACGGATTCTTTAACTTGTGAAAGTAGTTTCGGAACTGCTCCGGCAGTAAGTAGTCCTGCAACGAGAAAACGACGTTTGGATGAATCGGTAGGGGAGAGTGAAGGTTGGTAGATCAATGCCTTTTGTTTGCAGACCCCCAGGCAGTCAAAGCAATCTACACAACGACCATAATCAATAGTATGCTCTTTACTATTGATGCACGCTGCCTTACATTTGGTAGCGCAGAGTCCGCAACTGTTACACTTGTCGGAGTCAATGCGGACTTTGAATAATGAGAACCGGCTTAATAAGCCTAAAATTGTTCCTACAGGACAAATCGTGTTGCACCAAGTCCGTCCGTGCTTCCATGCCATTATAAAAATCATTGTAAGTATGACGACTGCAATGAAAAGAGATGAAATACTTAAAATAGAAGTATCCACCTGGTAAAACGTATAATTGTCGAACTTGGAGAAAGCGGATTCCAAAAGATTATTTCCCAGCATATATATCGGTTTAAATACATGTACTACTATCCGACCGTATGCGCTGTATGGATCAAGCAGTCCTACGATAAACGTGAATCCGCATAGAAAAGAGATGACAGTCCCCCCAAGCACACTCCAACGTAATCTATTTTTTGCAGGACTGTAACTATATCTTTTTTTCTTTTTACTTGTTGATTTTGACAGGCGCGCAATGATATCTTGCAAAATCCCCATAGGACATATCGTCGAACAATAGATACGGCCGAATAAAAGTGTTAACACAATGAGAAATAATAAGATACCTACACTTAATGAAAGCAAAGCTGGAACAAATTGCAAGTGTGCCAGACGATGAAAACTGTTAGGTAATATTTCTGCGAAATCGAGAAAAAAGAAAGTAATCAGTACAAAAAAAAGTGCTGATATTCCAATACGTATCTTTCTTAACATGGTTGATTTACATCTTGATTCGCTTGACATTTAATTTGTCAAGATTCATGGTTCCTACTTTCAGTGCTTCTCCTTTGGCAAGATGTCCTACTGTATCCAACGGCATCTCACGCACTTGGTTGAAGAATTTGGCAGCGGCTGTGTCCACCGCTACAATATCCGGTGAGATAAACAATCCCTTTGCCAAAACGACATCTGAAGCAGAGCGTCCGCGAGGACCGTTAGTCTTCATAATCCGATAGGCATCTACAACGTTCAGCGCGGCTTTCTTTTGCAGGGTACAAATATCGGCAATACATTGTTGCAAGTCGTTTTGGTGAAAGAATCCGCGATCCCATACAATTCCCATATGGTTTTTCATGGAGATAGTCAGATTGGCTCCGCCATGGTTTTTCAGGATAGGGACATTTATCCATACGTCGCAGTTCAGGATTGCTTCATGCACTTTTGCTTTCTTCATTTTTTTGCCGCTTGGGAGATCTACCGGTTTGTAGTAAGATTCCAGATGTGCGGGCATTACTTTTGCTCCGGCGGCTTTTGCTACAGCTTCAATGCCACTGTTTTTATAGCATTTCTGCCAGTCGTCACAGGTATGGTCAAATACGGTCACTTCTTTTGCTCCGGCGGCAAAGCATTGTTTCACGATTTCCGCCACTAACTTCGGATTTGTATTTCCTGCCAGTTCCGGCACCTTGTCCCAACCGATGTTAGGCTTCACAACAACCTTTTGTCCTGGTTTAACGAATTGCTTCATCCCACCCAGTTCGCTTATGGCGCGGCGGAACATGGCTTCCGGCTCTCCACCCATGACTGCTACCAGATCAGGGTTAGCTCCGTTTGCTTTATTGATAGTCTGAGTTAATACCTCCATAGCTTCCGAGTGCTGTATAGTCAAAGCAGCACCGGTTATGGCTACTGTTTTTAAAAAGTCCCTTCTGTCCATTTTTCTATTTTGAGTTTAGAATTTTGCAATCGCTTTTAACAGGACATAGCCACCAAACCACTGGATCAACATTCCCGGAGTACCGATACGGAAATCTTGTACTGCTACATAGAAATTACCAAGAATCGCCCATTCAAAAGCTATTCCTATAATCTGGTAGAAAAGCACGACACCAAGAACGCCCAATAAAGAGACAGATTTTAGCATTCGTGCGGCAAAGGCAGAAGCTCCAGCAAGTAAAGTGGATTTTATCAACATAACAGGAAGCGTAGCTTCCGAAGGCATGGCGAACAGCAAGTGATTAATGACAGGAGAAAGAATCGCGGTCAATAATCCTACACGAAAGCCATATTTATAGCCTGCAATCAACGTGAAAAAATAAATGGGCAGCAGGGTAGGACCACCATAAGGTATGAGATGGCATAGTTGTGGAAGTGCAATGTTGCCTGCAATAAACAACAGAGCGAACAAGTAAGTTTTTACATTACTGTAATTCAGCGAGTAGAGCTTGGCAGATGTTTCCATTTTCGTTAAGAACTTTTATATTTAATAGAACAATAATATCTTGAGGATAAGACTGTTCTTTGCAGGAAAGGTTTAATCCGGTAAAGAACAATCTGCTTATTATATTAAAAACAGGATGGAAAAGTTTCATACCTATTTGAAACTATTTGACCTGTTTTTTGCTCTATTCACTATCCATTCTTTCCCGGATCTTTCCCCAAGCATGAGTATCGAATAAGCAACTTTGGCGCATTGTGCCACACATTTCCCTGAATCTGGACATAGGTATAGTATAGCTCAATTTATCGGGTTCGAAGTAGGGACGTACCGACGGATCGAAGAAACCGATGAATGTCCGTTTGCCGCCTTTTCGATTTTCTATGGTAGCTTGCGTTACTATGCAGCTACAACCGGAACCGAACATGGAAACTACACCGTCTTCAGCATTATTATCATAATAAGCCCATGTGGTAAGTCCGGAAAGCATATCGGGGTTGGCTATGAATACGACACCTTCCACTTCTTTCAGACTTTCTATCCTGTCTATACGCGCAAAATGAAGGTATTTCTTTTCTGCTTTGAGTACTCCGATTTGCTGTATAAAGTCGATGACCATTTGCGGAGTCTGTTTGTACCGCTCTTTTAATGAGACAAAAGTCGGGACGTGTTCGGGCATTTCGGTAAAACCGGTATAGAACTTGCCGCCACCACAGCCGATTGTTTCGGCATTCAGGCTGATGATACCGCCTTCTCTTGCCGTTTTCATACCTTTAAAGAAACAGCCATTTATTTTTTCCGCCGTTCCTTCCTGCGTGTCCGAATACCAGAATACAAGAGGCAGTTCGGCCTTCTCTCCGAATGCCTCCCGGAAGTTTTGAATAAATGTTTGGATGTCCATAGCTTATCATTTTTTGTTTATACATAGTTGCTCTACAAAGTTAGAATAAAAAAGGATAAGTGCAAGTGAATCAGAAGTTAATATCGGACACACTTTTTTTACAATCTTCCAGTTGTTTTAATCCTTCTTCAGATAGTTTGGGGTAATGCAGGTCCAGTTGTTTCATCCGCTCGCAGATAATGTGTCCTACTGCGTAGCGCATAAACCATTTATTGTCGGCAGGGATTACGTACCACGGAGCCAGTTCGGTAGATGTTTCGGTTAGTACATCTGCATAAGCTTTCATATACTCATCCCAAAACTGGCGTTCCTTAACATCTGCGGAAGAAAATTTCCAGTTTTTGGTTTTGTCATCCAACCTTTCCATGAAACGCTTTTTCTGTTCGGCTTTTGATACGTTCAGGAAGAATTTCAAGACAACGGTTCCGTTTTCCGTCAGATAACGTTCGAAATCATTGATTTGCCGGTAACGGCGTTTCCAAAAATCAGAGTCAATGTCTTTGATGGTTTCTACACCCGGCAATTTGTTGGACAGTATAATTTCGGAATGCACTTTGGCGATAAGCACGTCTTCATAGTGAGAACGGTTGAAAATTCCGATTCTCCCTCTTTCGGGCAGGCAACGATTGATACGCCAGAGATAATCGTGGTCCAATTCCTCGGCAGAAGGTTGCTTGAACGAAAATACTTGGCATCCTTGCGGATTGATACCGGACATGACGTGTTTGATTGTCCCGTCTTTTCCGGCTGCGTCCATAGCCTGAAAAATAATAAGAATCGAATAGCGATCCTGGGCGTAGAGCATGCTTTGCAGTTCGGAAAGTTTCTCTACGTTTTTAGTCAGTTGACCTTTAGCATCCTGTTTGGATAGTTCGCCGATAAATGACGGATCGAAATCGGAGACGGAATATTGTCTTCCGGGTTTAGCAAGCAGGTCTTTTAAAATGTCCTTTTTCATGGGTTTGTTATTTGAATGTTTCTACTGAAAATAAAACAGGCGGAGCAATCAATTAGTTTTTCAGGCAAAGGACATTTTCCGGATTTACAGTGCTGTTCCTTTCTTCGGTACGAACAGGTTTGTCATATCCACCTGTTCAAGAGTGAGCAACTCTATCTTTTTAGAAATACCGCCTGCATATCCTGTCAGGCTACCGTTACAACTTACAACCCGGTGGCAGGGTATAATAATACTAATAGGATTGTGTCCCACCGCATTGCCCACCGCTTGCGTCGACATGGACGGTAGCCCGTTTAGGCGAGCTATTTCCTTAGCAATATCCTTGTACGTAATGATTTTGCCGTAAGGGATTTTTTTTAATATTTCCCATACGGAGAGACGAAAAGGAGTACTTTCCAAGTGCATCTCAGGCATGAAACCGGGATTTTTCCCACTGAAATAACAATCGAGCCATTCTATGGTTTGCTCGAATACGGGCAATACTTTTTCTTCGTGTTCCGGAGACAACGAAGCTGCAAAATATTTCTGTCCATCAAACCACAAACCCGTCAAAGAGCTACCGTCACTTGCGATTGTTATTCCACCGATAGGGGACTGATATTTGTAAATGTATTGCATAACATTATATATAAGGTGATATCTTTTACAAAAGTAGTATTTCATTTTTAAATAAGATCTTTTTCACCTCTGTTTTGAAGAATAATTGCTTATATTTATCTGATAGATGAGGTATTTACCAATATATAAGATTATTTTGCGCAGCCCTGCAATTACGGAGACAAGAGAAAGTCGAACCAGCTTGTAGCCTATGCCGTAGTCAATATGGAAATAGGCAACCGTGACTTACAATAATAACACCGGAATATTTTTTGTGGAAAAAGAGATTTAAAGCGTTTTTAATAACGACATAGAGATAGTTTTTTACTCTCTTTAAAGTCGTTTTTCCAACTTTTCCTTATCTTTGGCGTTTAACAAACCGTTTTTAATCATACAACAACGAAAAACAACCGATCATGAATCAAGAGTTATCAATGAATGCCAATAAATTAGTGGCATTTCTCCAGAAGCCGACTTCTGAATTTACCAAAGCCGACATCATTTCATTTATCCAACAAAACGACATCCGTATGGTCAACTTCATGTATCCTGCGGGAGATGGTCGTCTGAAAACTTTGAATTTTGTCATTAACAATCAAGCTTATCTGGAAGCTATCCTTACCTGTGGAGAACGGGTGGACGGTTCCAGCCTTTTCTCTTTTATCGAAGCGGGAAGTAGTGATCTTTATGTTATTCCTCGGTTTCGTACAGCATTTGTTGATCCGTTTGCTGAAATACCTACGCTGTCTATCCTTTGTTCTTTCTTCAATAAGGATGGAGAACCGTTGGAAAGTTCACCGGAATATACGCTTCATAAAGCGAGCAAAGCATTTACGGACGTGACGGGAATGGAGTTTCAGGCAATGGGAGAGTTAGAATATTATGTGATAGCACCGGATACGGGTATGTTTGAGGCAACCGATCAACGTGGTTATCATGAATCGGGACCTTATGCCAAATTTAATGAGTTCCGTACACAATGTATGTCTTATATCTCACAAACTGGCGGGCAAATTAAGTATGGACACTCTGAAGTAGGCAACTTTACTTTGGAAGGCTATATCTATGAGCAGAATGAAATAGAGTTTTTGCCGGTTCCTGTCGAACAGGCCGCCGACCAATTGATGATTGCCAAATGGGTAATTCGTAACTTAGGATTCAAATATGGATATAATGTTACGTTCGCTCCTAAGATAACAGCAGGTAAAGCGGGTTCCGGTCTGCATGTCCATATGCGTATCATGCAGGACGGAAAGAATCAGATGTTAAAAGACGGAATTTTGTCGGAAACAGCCCGGAAGGCTATTGCTGGAATGATGGAGCTTGCGCCTTCAATCACAGCCTTCGGAAATACAAATCCTACTTCATACTTCCGTCTTGTTCCGCACCAGGAAGCACCAACGAATGTTTGCTGGGGCGACCGCAACCGTTCTGTATTGGTACGTGTACCTTTGGGATGGGCTGCCAGGAAGGATATGTGTACATTAGCGAATCCGTTAGAAACGGAAAGCTATTTTGATACCACCCAAAAGCAGACTGTGGAAATGCGTTCACCGGACGGTTCGGCAGATTTATATCAACTGCTTGCCGGACTGGCTGTAGCCTGCCGTCATGGTTTTGAAATAGAAAATGCTTTGGAACTGGCTGAAAAGACGTATGTGAATGTAAATATTCACCAGAAAGAAAACGAAGATAAGCTGAAAGTATTGGCTCAATTACCGGATAGCTGTGTTGCGTCCGCCGATTGTCTGGAACAGCAACGGGCTATTTTCGAACAATACAATGTATTTAGTTCGGCAATGATTGACGGCATCATCCGTAAACTTCGCAATTATGAGGATAAGACACTACGTGCAGATCTGGACGGAAAACCGCAGGAAATGCTTGATTTGGTTCATAAATATTTCCATTGCGGATAATGTAGTAACTGATAATATGAGTAAAAGCCTGTCTTCTCAAAGCAAGATAGGCTTTTATTTTCCCCAATTGCACTCCTCACTTCCACATAATTCTACACTAATTCCACAATCAGATAGAACCCGCCTACTTTTTATTCGTCTGATTTTTAACGATATATGTAAAAAGCTGATATTTGGTATCCGTTTTGCAATATGATAAGTGTAGCGATAATAAATAATGGTTTTTATAATTCACACTTAAAAAATTACGATTATGAAAAAGGTATTAGTAGCAGTAGCATTAGTAATGGGATTAGGTAGTTCTGTAGCATTTGCACAGGAAGTAATCAACACTACATCTGTAGAAATGCAGGCGCAAGTTCCACAGGATGAGTTTACTAAGATTGATGTAAAAGAGTTACCGGAAGCAGTGGCACAGGCTGTTGCCAAGAACTATGAAGGTGCTACAATCAAAGAAGCTTATGTAGCGGAAAAAGAGAGCGGTAAGGTTTATAAAGTAATTCTTACTACTAAAGATTCGCAGGAAGTAACAGTCCTGATGAATGAAAAGGGTGAAGAAGTGAAAGAATAAAGCAAAACTTCGAATGTAGTATAAATAACTCATAAAAATTCTCGGTTCGTGATGAATCGGGAATTTTTTGTTTATCTCATTTTTTAGTAATAAACCAATTGATCTACGTTCATCATCGGATAGTTTTATTAGTAGTTATTATTCGAATTTCTTACGTATGTGACTAATCGTTTCCGGAGTAACTCGAAGGAAAGAGGCTACTTCTTTTAGAGTAATAAAATTCTGAAAATCAGGATAGCGTTTCACTAAATCTAAATACAGTTCGGTGGGAGTTTTACAATAAATGTCTAATAGACGCATATAGGTTTGTACAAAGAGCTCTTCTGCAAGAATCCGTTCTAAGTTTTGTGTCATTTCATTTGTAGAGAAGAAATTCCTCATATCTTCGGCAGAAGCATAGTAAATTCGAGCATCACTTGCAGCCTGGATGCTTACCATAGCTTTCTCTTTTTTCAAGCATGCCGGATAGTCACCTACATACTCTCCGGCAAAAGAATAACCGACAATATGCTCGTATCCTCTGTCGTCTGTACAGATATATCGAAATAACCCTTCTTCTATGTAAGCTCCATGTGTAGCCAAAGCTCCCTGCAGAGTGAAATATTCCTTTTTCTTCATTTCTTTACATTGCCCATGTGTCAAAAAGAAGTCTTTAAATGCGGAGAATTCCTCGCGTCCGGCATAGTGATTAAAATTTTTCATGTTTGGTTAGATTGTTTTCGTGCCTTAATAGGTGACGAATTTATGAAAAGAGTGACATTATACCTAATTGCGGATGATTTTAAAAGATTATTTAAACCGGACTTCCTTATTAGGCAGATATTTTTTCATTCCTTTAGATATGCTGTCTTATCACAACAGTTTATTTGTAGATTTCTACAGTACTCGTACTTTAAAATTCTTTTTTGAGGATATATCCGAAGAAAACGATCGATTTTGATTACTTGATAGAAGGGAAAGAGGAATATGAACGTTAAGTATTGACCTAATTTCATAAAAAAGATGTTTTATGAAAAGAAAAAGAGAGGAATGTAGTGCAATATCGCCAAATAATGCTTTCCTTTGCAACCAACAACAATAATAAGGTTTATTACGATTTGATTATTTTACGTGAATCTTCTCATTTATTTGAGTATATCCATTTCTAATTAAGATTTTCCAATAACTTTCTTATTGAATTATTAATTTTTTATATTTGTATTTTATGAATTTGTACATTGGAAATCTTAGCTATAATGTTAAGGAATCAGACTTGAGAAATGTAATGGAAGAGTATGGAACAGTTGCTTCAGTAAAGTTAATCACAGACCGTGAAACTAGAAGATCAAAAGGATTCGCATTTGTTGAAATGCCGGATGATGCAGAAGCTAATAATGTTATCAAACAGTTGAATGGCGCAGAATACGTAGGTCGTTCAATGGTAGTGAAAGAAGCTTTGCCGAAGAACTAAAACTAAATAATAGTGATAGAAAAAGGGCGTGTCAGTTTCCTGACACGCCCTTCTTTCTGTTAATCTCCGTTGTTGTTTTCTTCATCATCCACCATGTTATTGAGTTCCAGTTCCAAATCTACCAGTTCTTGTTCCCGTAATTTCAGAATATCTCTCGTTGTATCTTTTGCTGCTTTTAATAATGCAGGAATGTCCGACGGCTCCTGTGCAACCTGAATACCGGCTGCCTCTAATGCTTCTATCTTTTCTTTAGCCGAACCGAAAGTTCCGGAGATAATAGCTCCTGCATGCCCCATTTGTTTTCCCAAAGGAGCAGATTGCCCTGCGATGAATGCTACAACGGGTTTAGTTACATGGTTACGAATATATTCGGCAGCCTGTTCTTCCGCATTTCCGCCAATCTCACCGATTAAAACTATAGCTTCGGTTTCGGTGTCATTCTGGAACATTTCTAACAGTTCACGGAAATGAAGCCCTACTACGGGGTCGCCGCCGATACCAATAGCTGTGGATTGTCCCATGCCATTAGCGGTTAAGTGATATACAATTTCATACGTAAGTGTACCGCTACGGCTAATGACACCCACGTTTCCTTTCTGAAAAACTTGTCCCGGGAGGATACCGACCATACTTTTTCCCGGAGAAATCAATCCCGGACAGTTAGGACCAACCAGTATTGCCCCCTTTTGTTTAATAAATTGATGCGCTTTGATGACATCCAGTGTAGGGATACCTTCCGCGATACAGACAATTAACTGGATACCGGCATCTGCCGCCTCCATGATAGCATCTGCTGCAAAACGTGCCGGAACAAAGATAATAGAAGTGTTAGCCTGCGTCTGTTCCACAGCTTCATACATGGTGTTAAACACTGGGATACCGTTTGCATCAGTTCCCCCTTTACCGGGAGAAGTACCTCCTACAACGTTGGTTCCATATTCCTTCATCTTCCTGGCATGAAAGAGCCCGTCCCGACCAGTAATTCCTTGTACAATCAGACGGGTGGATTTATCTATTAATATACTCATAATTGTTTTTTTTACTTTTTATTGATATTGTTACGCATTATGATTTTATAGCCATTAACGCTGCTTCCTGCATAGTTGTTGCTATCTGAAAACGGCTATGATTTCGTAGAAGATCGCGGCCGATATTTTCATTTGTTCCTGTTAGCCGGACAATGATGGGTATTTCACTCTTTATCTGCTCGAATGACTGGATAAGCCCGATTGCCACATCGTCAGAACGGGTAATCCCTCCGAAAATATTGATCAGAACAACTTTTACTTTTTCATCTTGTAATAGAAGCTTCATGGCTTCCACTACTTTTATGGGGTTGGAACTACCGCCAATATCAAGAAAGTTGGCAGGATTACCTCCATAAATCTTAATCATATCCATTGTTGCCATAGCGAGTCCGGCACCGTTCACCATGCAACCTATATTACCGTCCATGCGAACATAACTGAAACCTCTTTCTTTGGCGTCGGCTTCTACCTTTTCTTCCTCTGTCGGGTCGAATAAAGCATGTATTTCAGGATGCCGACATAGGGCGTTGTCATCGAAAACAATTTTGGCATCAATAGCTATTAACATACCTTTTGTTGTTAGCGCTAACGGATTGATCTCAACCAAAGAGGCATCATTCTCCATGAAGATTTTATAAAGTGCTTGCAGGATGACAGCCATTTTACTTGCTTGTTCCGTTTTGGGAAAAAGTGAAAAGGCGAAATGACGTGCCAAATAATCTGGAATGCCAATGAAAGGATTGATTGAATACCGAATAATTTTCTCCGGTGTCTGACAAGCCACTTGTTCAATATCCATTCCACCGGATGCACTCATCATTAGAATAACGGAACGTGTATTTCGGTCGATAGTGAAACTGACATAATATTCGGCGGTAATATCAACTGCTTCGCTAACCAATATCTGATTGACGGGAAGGCCTTTAATACTCATTCCGAGTATATTTTTAGCTTCCTGATAAGCATCTTCCGTGTTGTTTACCAGTTTGACGCCTCCGGCCTTTCCCCGGCCTCCGGTCAATACCTGTGCCTTAATGACAACTCTATCTGCACCTACACTCCGATATGCAGCTACAACACCTGCAGCAGTACGGCATAAAGTGTGCCTCTCAACAGGTATTCCATACTTAGAGAAAATCTCTTTCGCTTGATATTCATGTATTTTCATGGCTCACAAATTTGAGTAAATGATTCCTGCTAATAAAACAGAAGCAAGATACGGAAAGTTTACGAAAAAGAAATCTACCTGAATGTTTTAGAGCATATCACTCTCTTTTTGGTATGAAGATTCGGAATAAAAAAAGCGTGTTGGCAGAATTGCCAACACGCTGTAAACTAATAAATACAGTATTTATTAGTTTATGCAATGCCATGAGCACTAACAGTACCGTCAATTTTCTTAATCAGACCTTGCAATACTGCACCTGGTCCACATTCTGTGAAGTCAGTAGCACCGTCGGCAATCATATTTTTAACAGATTGAGTCCAACGTACAGAAGCTGTCAACTGAGCAACCAGATTCTTTTTGATTTCAACAGGGTCAGTATGAGGAAGTGCGTCTACATTCTGATATACCGGGCATTTAGGAGTATGGATTTCTGTTGCATTGATAGCAGCTTCCAATTCTACTTTTGCAGGATCCATTAACGGAGAGTGGAAAGCACCACCAACTTTCAATGGGAGAGCTCGTTTTGCTCCGGCAGCTTTCATTAGTTCGCAAGCCTTCTCGATGCCCGGTACGGAACCGGAGATAACGATTTGTCCCGGACAGTTGTAGTTAGCCGGTACACAAACTTCACCTTCAGCATTTACGGTAGTACAGATTTCTTCCACCTTTTCATCCGGCAATGCGATGATAGCAGCCATTGTAGAAGGAGTCGCTTCACAGGCTTTCTGCATAGCCATTGCACGTGCATAAACAAGTTTCAGACCGTCTTCAAAGCTCAAAGCTCCGGCAGCAACCAATGCGGAAAATTCACCGAGTGAATGTCCTGCTGTCATTTCCGGTTTGAAATCATCGCCCATACAAAGAGCGGAGATTACCGAGTGAAGGAATACGGCAGGTTGAGTAACCTTCGTTTGACGAAGATCCTCGTCCGTACCATTGAACATGATATCTGTAATGCGATATCCAAGAATATCATTTGCTTTTTCAAATAATTCTTTAGCTAAAGCTGAATTTTCATACAGGTCTTTACCCATTCCTACGAATTGAGCACCTTGACCGGGAAAAACGAATGCTTTCATATCTTTATTATTTAATTGATTTTTAATTGCGGGTGCAAAGTTACGGATTTTTATGATACGACCGCACAAAATGTACATATTTGTGCAACCGAATCCGGGAAATGCCATAACGGACCATTGCCATGTCCGATGTGCAAATCCTTGCCTGCAATGATAGCCTGAGTGATATATGATTTGGCATGTTGGATAGATTCCCGTAAAGGATAGCCTTTTGCCAGGTTGGTCGCAATAGCGGAGGAGAGGGTACAGCCTGTTCCGTGCAAATTGTTACTTTCTATCTTTTTCTCCTCATATATATGGAAGATCGATTCTGACGTATGTAAGAGGTCGCACATTCTGTCACCCTCCAAATGCCCCCCTTTTATTAATACACTTGTCTGATACTCATCCACCAACCTTTTGGCCGCTTCCTGCATTTCATGTATGTTATGAATGCTTTTATCTGTCAGAACACTTGCTTCGTCAAGATTGGGAGTAATTAAAGTGACGAGTGGGAGCAGTTCTCTTTTAATTTCTTCTATAGTTTCGTCCGACATTAGTTTTCGTCCGCTGGTAGACACCATGACCGGATCATAAACAATATATTCCGGTATATATTTTCGCAGGCAGTCTACAATGGTACGAACGATCTGAATGTCACTAACCATACCTATCTTGATTGCAACCGGTCGCAAATCATCCATAACAGCTTCTATCTGCCCACGGACAATCTCAGGCAGCACTGATTGTACAGCGTGTACCCCTAATGTATTTTGTACGGTAACTGCGGTGATGACTGACGCTGCATAGCCTCCCAAAGCCGAGATTGTTTTGATATCCGCCTGAATACCTGCTCCTCCCGAACAATCGGAACCAGCAATGGATAAAATGACTGGATGACGTTCCATTTTGGATTTTTTAATAGTTACGATACAAAGATAGAATAAAAAACGATAAGGTACAAAATGACATATCGTTTAAAGTACAATAAGTATCCCTATCTGAATTTATTCTATAGATCATGAAAAGTACTGAAAATAAAGCATCAATCTGGTTTTTGTACTTTATACAATTACTCTTCCTGGAAAAGACTAAAATACATATTGTAATTCATAAGATAACACTAAGTATTGATATTGTAAAATATATGATATGTATTTATGTGATAAACAATGTTTTATAGCATATTAATTATTTTTGTTTAAGCGAATATTAGCCTCTATATTTGCGCCATATTAAAAAAACGGATATGCAGAATATACAGAAAAATACACCTTTGGCCAACAATCATATATCAGTAGACTGTGTAGTGATTGGTTTTGACGGAGAACAACTGAAAGTGTTGCTTGTAAAAC
>OGFL01000901.1_pt1 | contig 25085 bp, 21 predicted proteins | sample 1570911 | NCBI WGS metagenome assembly OGFL01 (sample SAMEA2582050, study PRJEB24529) | metagenome | biome: Human gut stool | place: China | collected 2011 | reverse complement strand
TGCGGGGAATAATAAAGCATTCCTGCGTCAAATCTGCCGCCGCCACCGCTGCATCCCTCAAGCAGAAGATCCGGATACCGGCTGCACAGGCGCTCCATAAAATCATAGACACCAAGCACGTAATCATAGGAAAGATTTCCGGCATAGACATCTGCCATACTGCGGTTCATATCCCACTTGACATAATCAATTTTTCCCTGATCCAGCACGGCACAGATCTGGTTAAATACACAGTCGCGCACTTCTTTTCTGGAAAAATCAAGCAGTAACTGGTTTCTCGAGCGCACCGGCTTTTTCCCCGGAATCTGAATTGCCCAGTCCGGATGTGCCCGGTAAAGGTCGCTGTCTTCATTGACCATCTCCGGCTCAATCCAGATGCCAAATTTCACCCCTTGCTCATGCACACGGGTAATAAGCTCTGCCAGGCTTCCCCCCAGTTTCTTTTCATTGACCTGCCAGTCCCCCAGGGAAGAATTATCATCGTTTCTTTTCCCGAACCAGCCGTCATCCATCACTACCATATCAATTCCAAGGGAAGCAGCTTCTTTTGCCAGATCCACGATCGTATCTCCCGTAAAATCAAAATAGGCTGCCTCCCAGCTGTTGATCAGTACCGGGCGCTGCATATGGACATATTTGCTGCGGCACACATGGTTGCGGATGCAGTTATGATACTGCTGCGACAGTGCTGACAATCCATCTGCCGAATAGGATAAAATAACTTCCGGCACCGTAAAGGTTTCTCCCGATGCAAGCGGATAAGAAAACAGTTCTTCATTTAATCCGAGAAGCAGGCGCGTCTGGTTGAACTGATCTTTTTCTGCCTCACAGGAGAAATTTCCGCTGTATACAAACAGCATTCCATAGCAGCTGCCTGCGGTCTCCGTTGTCCCTTTTTCTGCCAGAATCACGGCAGGATTATACTGATGACTGGATGTTCCCCTGCGGCTGCCAAACGCAATGGTTCCATGTCCCAGCGGCGTACGCTCTAGATTGCGCTCCATGGCATGCTTTCCATAAAACCGCAGGACATCAAAATCTCCCTGTACAAAATCCAGACAGGCTGCCGCTGCCTTTTCGATTGTAATTTGCCCGGTTCCTGTATTTTTAATCCGGACACTTCTTGTAATGACATCGTTTTCTTCCAAAACACCATACAGCAGATGTACTTCAACCTGTGCGTTTTCATCTGCAAGGACAATTTCCAGTGTCTGCGCTTCCTTTTCGTCTGCCCAGACAGCCGGAAGTCCCTGCAACCGGTATTTACCGTTTCGGATTTCATAGCTTTCAAAAAGCAGATCTGCACTTTCCACCCCTTTTTCATTTTTGATATTCAGTGCAATATTGCGGTAATCCCCAGTTCCAATGGAAGGATACTCTTGTGGCAGTGCATCCAGAGAATATGTGCGGTTCATGCCCGCTGCATAAGGATTCCCGGAAAATCCGCGGTCTGCATAGGTTAGGACATAGTCCATGGAACTGTTTGTTTTTTCTCCGTAGTACAGATGCAGCAGATATCCCAGTGGATCAACCTGCATCTGATAAGTTGTATGCGCCGTATGCAGGGTAAATATTTTTTTATTTGGATTGTATATAATTGCCATAGAAGTCACCTCGTTTTATTTTTATCCTTTGACTGCACCGTTTGCCACACCATTTAAAATCTGTTTCTGGCAGATCACATAAAAGATCAGGATTGGGATCAGCGCCAGAATATAGGAGGCAAACGCCAGATTGTAGTTGGTTCCAAACTGTGTCTGGAAGTTAAGCTGTGCAAGTGGCAGCGTATTCTGTCCGGTTCCGGACATGATTACAAGTGGTGTCATAACATCATTCCAGGTTCCAAGGGCTGTCAGGATCGCAACCGTCGCATGCATCGGTTTCATCATCGGGAATACCACTTTCCAGTAAGTCGTCCAGGTGCTTGCCCCATCAATATCTGCTGCTTCCTCGAGTGCTTCCGGGATATTTTTTAAGTACCCACTGTAAAGAAGGACGTTCATTGGCATATAAAATACCAGATACAACAGAATGACACCCGCGCGGTTTCCAAGTCCCATATGCGCCGTCTGCTTTACCAGAGGCATCATTAAGATGGAAAACGGAACAAACATTCCGCTGACAATATACAGATAGATAATTCGGAAACTTTTTCTTCTTGCCATGCCGCGTCCGATCACGTAGCCTGCAATTGAGTGGATCAGGATTGCCAGTACGATCGTTACCAGTGTGATCAGTAAACTGTTTCCAATAGAGTGCCAGAAATCGGTCACTTCCATTGCCTGACGGAAATTTTCAAAACTCCACTGTTTCGGGAAAGAAAGTGCACCCGCCACATCGTTTGTCATCTCACTCGGTTTCTTAAATGCAATAATCACTGCCATATACAGCGGGAAAAATACCGTAACCGTTCCCAAAATCAGAACAATCGTAAGTACCCAGTTTGTTTTCTGTTTTGCTTTCATCATAACTGCTCCTCCTTCTTATTCATGACTGTCATCTGGAAAAGTGAAATCGCCACGATCACAATAAAGAAAATGACTGCATTTGCACTCTGGAATCCAAACTGTCCGCCATCCATACCATTTTTATAAATCAGGTAAGAGATGGATTCGGTGCTCTGTGCCGGACCTCCCTTGGTCAATGACATGATCTGGTCGAATACCATGAGGAAATTCTTTGTGCTCAGTACCAGATTGATTGTCACAAACGGCATCACCAGTGGCAATATTACTTTCCAGAACTGCTTCCATTTACTGGCTCCGTCAAGCATGCTCGCCTCGTAGACTTCCGCCGGTACAGTCTGCAGACCGGAAATATAGATGATGGTATTCATGGCAACTGCCTGCCATACGCCGACGATCAGCACTCCGATCCACGCATATTTTTCACTTGCAAGAATACTGTTCTGTAAAAATCCAATATGGAACACATTTCCCACAGTTGGAAGAACGTAAGTAAAAATAAAACTGAAAATATAACCGATGACAAGTCCTCCTAAAATATTCGGTACAAAATAAATACCGCGCAGCGCACTTTTAAAACGGATTGCACTGTTTAATCCAACTGCCATGATCATGCTCAGCACATTTACCAGTACAGTTCCCGCCAGTGCATATTTAAACGTAAACAAATAGCTTTTTCCCACGCGGGAATCCGTAAACAAATCTGCATAGTTCCGGAATCCGACATAATCGTACGTTCCGTATCCTTTATAATTGGTAAAGCTGTAAATCACACCTTTGATCATTGGAAGTGTATTGAATGCAAAAAATAAGATCACAACCGGTATGATAACCGCCCAGAATGTTTTGTCCCTGTTTGACATTTTCTTTTTCATTGTGCATCCTCCTGTTCTTTCTGATAATCCTGTACTTTCCGAATCAGATCCCGGTTGTAGCGCTTCCAGTCGGAATCAAATTTTGTCAAAAACTTTTCCTGTGCATTGTCGCTTGTATCCAGCAGGAACGTCTGGATCATGGCATCCACACCCATCTCACTCGGATAATGGTGATCCTGATAATCCGCCATACGGTTGTTTTCAATGTAAGGACGCATATCCTCGAGTGTTTCCGGAATTGCAAAATCCCCGTCTTTGCAGGCAATTCCGCCCTGATCATCCAGATAAATCTGAATGGTCTCATCTTCATACAGATATTTTAAAACTTCATATGCAGCCTCTTTATTTTTGCATGCTTTCATTACGGAAAACTGCAGATCAATTCCTGAATTTAATACATTGTCTGATTCGTTATCATTTGCAGGAAATGTAAAAGAGCCAATATTCATGTCCGGGTTGACCGATTTAATCTGCGGAATCGCATAGCTTCCGATCGGATACATGGCAGCTTCCCCACGGGCAAATGCTGTACATGCATCGTTATAACCATATGCATACGGATTTTTTTCGGCGTAATCCAAAAGCGCACGCATCTTTTCTGCTACCGGTCCATACGTATCGGAAAATGTGGTATTCCCCATATTTACCTGATTGTATGTATCCGAATCGGTAAGTCCGACTGCCAGCGCATTCCACGGAGCCAGACATGTCCAGGTATCTTTAAAGCCCATATACAGCGGAAGTGTTCCGCTCTGTTTTATTTCATCACACAGTGTGGTAAATTCCTGCCAGGTGGATGGAACTTTCCAGCCATTTTCCTCAAACAGATCTTTGTTATATAAAATTCCTGCCGCGTTTGCCGCATATGGAAGTGCATACGTGCCATCCTTTGGAATAAACTCCAGTTCCTTATCCATATCAAGATATGCCTGTTTTACGGTCTGGACTTCATCCAGATTGGAAATATCATCAAACAGATCTGCATCTAAAAAGTTGGAATAGTTGCTATCTCCTCCGATTGCGATGATATCCGGATAATCCTCCCGGATAAAACGTGTCTTTAAAATAGTCATTGCTTCGTTTGGAGATGAAATCGTCAGATGGATGTCATCATGTGTTTCATTGAACCGCTTTTCAATCTTTTCAAATGCCTTAACTGCTTCCGGTTTGTAGGAAACCACTTCGATTTCGGTTTTCCCGTCTGCCCTTTTTTCACTTCCGCATCCGGCAAGACCCGTCATACACATGCCAAGTGCAAGCACCGCCGCAACACTGCGGAAAATATTTCTTTTTGCCATATTCCTCTCTCCTTTTTTTCAATATATCCGTTTACTTTTTTGATAATCTGATTATAACATACCTTTATGCGTCCTTAAATATCTATATTTTTTCAGTTTTATACCGAAATGCAATATTTTATGCTATAATAGATGTTGATGTCGCATTTTGGTATATAAGGAGTATTTTATGAGCAATACATTTTTTAATATTTTTCCAAATGAAAATTTTATCGATCTGTGCATGTATCAGTTTGGATATGAACAGTGTGATCCCGGCCATTCATTCGGACCTGCAACACGCAACCACTACCTGTTTCACTACATTCTTTCCGGAACCGGAACACTCATGGCAGACAATTCCAAAGGAGAAACACGGATCTATTCCATAAAAAGCGGACAGGGGTTTATGATTTTTCCCGGTCAGATCAACACCTACATTGCCGATAAACAGCTTCCCTGGGAATATATGTGGATTGAATTTGATGGCTTGCGTATAAAAGAAGCTTTAAGTGTCACAGATTTGTGTAAAGATGCGCCCATTTATCATTCACACTCCAAAGAATTGCGTGAAAAACTTGCTGATGAAATGCTTTATATTGTAAATCATCCTCATGAATCTTCTTTTCATCTCATTGGCCATCTGTATTTATTTATGGATTATCTGCTGCAGTCAGCAAAATCTACTAAGCTGGTTTCCAGTGGGCGCATGAGTGATTATTATATAAAAGAAGCAATCAATTATATTGAACAGAATTTTCAGAATAATATCTCGATCGAAGATATCGCTACAGTATGTGGCATCAACCGGAGTTATTTGGGGAAAATCTTCCGCAACTCAATTGGCCGCTCTCCGCAGGAATTTCTTATGAACTACCGCATGGTAAAGGCTACCGAATTGTTAAAGCTGACATCCTTATCTATTGCGGACATCAGTTCCGCTGTCGGATACGAAAATCAGCTTCATTTTTCCCGTGCATTTAAAAATATTTATGGTATCTCCCCACGGGAATGGAGAAATCAGAACAAGTAACAATAGATAAGATAGATATCATTCCTATCAATACTTAATACTTCAGTATCATTACCTTGTCCCTTGAACACTTCCATATCAGCAAAAAGGACATCCCCTGACCTGTAAAATCTACAGTTCTGGAATGTCCTTTTTCCCATACTTTACTATATTTTTAACACACGATGCTGCTTATCCACAATCTATTTGATTCCAAAATGACTAAACGCCTGCATAATCGCCTCTTCCTTCTCCGTTGTACACTGTGGCTGTCTCGTATTCTCTGATTTAGCCAGATTGAAATTCTCACCGACATCCAGTCCACACTTCTTCTTAATCTGTGCGATATACAGTGATGAAACCTTAAGTCCTGTCTGCTCCAATACATATGCCTTTATCTGCTCATATGTCGCTTTTCCTTTGAATTCAGATAAATCCATATCCTCCAGAGAGAAGTCCACCTTCACTTTTCTGCTGTCGACCATTCTCCGTTCCACTTCGGTCCGCGCTGAGCAAAGATCCACTGGACCTTTAGCGCCTCTCAGCCGCCGTTAAATCCATCTCGTCCATGTCAAGTCTCACATTCACATGATGCTTCGCTTCGTGGAGTTTGGACAATAAACATACCGTCTCCACATGTGTTGTGTGCGCAAACTGATCCACCGCCCGGACACGTTTCACCTCATATCCGCCCTCCGCCAGCACCTTAAGATCTCTCGCCAGTGTCGCAGAATCACAGCTCACATAAACAATGCGTTCCGGCTTCATCAGAAGCATTGTCTCTAAACATTTCTCATCGCAGCCTTTTCTCGGCGGATCGACCACGATCACATCCGGGTGCAACATAGCTGTCTTTTCATTTTTATGCTCCGCATAAAATCCCGGCAGCACTTCCTCTGCTTTTCCAACAAAAAACCCGGTATTGGAAAATCCATTCCGCTTTGCATTGTCCTTTGCATCGGCAATCGCCTGTGGTACGATCTCCACTCCATACACATGCCCTGCTTTTCCGGCAAGGAATAAAGAAATGGTTCCGATTCCGCAGTACAGATCCCAGACGGACTCCTTTCCGGTAAGTCCTGCATACTCTAACGCAAGGCTGTAAAGCTTCTCGGTCTGTTCCGGGTTCACCTGATAAAAAGACTGTGGTGAGATGTGATAGGAGATTGCTTTTCCTGTCCGCTCAAAATTTGTGCAGTCCCTTAAATGAATGTAATCTGTAATGTAAGGCTGTCCCCAGATGGTCTCGGTCTGCTCACCGAGGATCACATTCGTATCCTTCTGGTTGATATTCATGGAAATACTTGTCATGCCTGGGATTGCCTGTAATTTCTCCACAAGCACATTCTGTGCCGGAAGTTTCCTTCCGTTAACGACAAGGCATACCATGATCTCTTTTGTCGTAAATCCATAGCGGATCAGCGCGTGGCGCACAAGCCCTCTTCCGGTTTTCTCATCATAAGGTTCTATGTGGCACTCACGCATATAGGATAGGATTGCTTCTAAAATCTCACGGTTTTCTGCCACGCCAAGCATGCAGTCTTTGACCGGAATAATGCTGTGCGTGCGCGAGGCGTAAAACCCTGCAATGATATTTCCATCTTTATCTTTTCCGATCGGAAACTGTGCCTTATTGCGGTAACGGTAAGGATTCTCCATGCCAACGATCGGCTCCATCATAGAATCCACAAAGTCTGCATTAAATCCGCCGAGACGGATCAGATTGTTTTTTACCTTGTTCTCCTTGAACTCTAACTGCTTTGCATAATCCATCGCCTGAATCTGGCAGCCTCCACAGCGTCTGTGCAGTTCACATTTCGGCTCCGTGCGGAAGCCGGACGGCTTTACGATCTGCTCCACTCTCGCATAACCATAATTCTTTTTCAATTTGGTAATGCGCGCCTCAATCTCATCCCCGATCACTGCATCCTTGACGAAAAAAGTCATGCCATCCAGCTTTCCGATGCCCTCTCCGTCAATTCCTATATCCTCAATCTTCAATGTAATGATATCGTTTTTATTCATTCTTTTTTCCTTTTATCCACCACAACATTTACTTCAGACTGGATCTCCGGATATTGCTGTCGAGCAGACGGTTGAATCCCTGCCACTCCACACTGTTCTCTGGTACATTGGCAAAAATTTCACGAATTGTCTCCATCTTCGCATCCACATTATCAGCAAAACTGAGCGCTAGTGCTTCTGCAAGTGCCGGTTTCTTCGGCGAACCATATTCCAGTTCTCCGTGGTGTGCGAGAATGCAGTGTTTTAATTCATTTGCCATGCGGACCGGAAAACCTTCGATCGTGCGGATGCGCTCTCCGACCATCTCTGCCCCGATCATAATATGACCTAACAGCTGTCCTTCGTCTGTGTAATCATTTTCCGGAAAAACGGATAATTCTTCCAGCTTGCCGATGTCATGGAACATCGCTGCAGTCACAATCAGATCACGGTTTAACATAGGATAATAAGCTGCAAAATAGTCACAGTGTTTTGTCACACTGAGTGTATGCTCTAACAATCCGCCCACAAAACCATGATGAACTGTTTTCGCTGCAGAGTGGAATTTAAAACGTTTCTCAAACTCTTTGTCTTCTAAGAAAAAACTGCTCAACAGTTTTTTATAAAATGGGTTGTTCACCGAGCGGATGATGCCACACAGTTCCTCATACATTTCATCAATATTTTTCTCGCTGACCGGAAGATAATCCTTCGGATCATACTCCCCTTCCTGCACTTTTCTGACACGCTTGATAGAGAGCTGCAGATTTCCCTGAAAACTTGTGATATCTCCCATAACAGCAACGTAATCCAGCGAATCAAAATCATCAATTCCGACAGAACCCGGATCCCAGATTTTTGCATCCAGAATTCCTGTTTTATCCTGTAAAATAACGTTTTCATAAGGTTTTCCTGCCTTCGTCAGCGCAGACTGCTTCGTCTTGCACAGGTAAATCTCATTGATCCGCTCGCCTTCGCGGAGACTTTCAATATATTTCATAACAATTATTTCCTCCAAATTATGTATTTGTATTACTGTAAAACACTGACCGTTACAGGGCATTTGATCTCCGTATAGCCATCGTTCCCCTGTCTCTGGATCGTGACATTTGCCACATCGCCCGGTGTGAGGGAAAGCAATTTGGTCTGATATCCATCAACCGAGATCACCGCTTCCCCATCGATCTCTGTAATGACATCACCACTCTGCAGCCCTGCTGCCATCGCCGGCGAATCCATTTTTACATCCTTAATATAAACGCCCTTTGGAATGTCATTTTCTTTTGCGATCGTATTGGTAACGGTAGTGATCTCCAGACCGATATATGGAATATCTTTATTATTGGACAACATCTCGATCAGCGGTTTCAATTTTGAGATAGAGATTGCTGTCAGCGTGTTCTGGTCACCCTCACTGCTGTATCCCTGCGTGACAATACCGATCACTTCGCCGTTTAAGTTGATCAGCGCTCCACTTCCATTTTTGCTTCCCACGATATCCGTTGTGAAAATATCATAATTCGCATCAATTGTGGAAATGGAATAAGCAGAGGAAGTGATATTTCCTGTCAAAATGGAATAATTCGTTCCAAGCGGACTTCCAACTGCAAGCGCAAGCGTTCCCTGTGTGATGGCAAGCGAGTTGCCAAGCACTGCGACTGAGATCAGATTCATGGTATCATTGTCGATCTCATCCACCGGAACACTGAGTACAGTAATTCCTGTATTTCCATCGTATTTCTTGATGGAAGCCTCTACTGATGTGTCATTGACAAAGGTCACATAGACAGAAGACGCTTCTGCGATCACTTTTCTCTCAGTCAGGATCAACAGCTCCTGACCACTGTTTGCAATAATAATACCGGAACCCTGTCCCTTGCTCTCATAGGCATTGTTGAACCAGTCTGTATTGCTCTTTACCCCTGTCACTGCCACGATAAACTTGTTTGCCTGCTTCCCGATCGCATACATCTCATTCTGCAATGTCTGGAAATCATCCAGTGTAAGCTGTTCGTACACGATCTGTGGCTCAGAATCCGGTTCGTTTGTTTCTGTCTCTGTATCCGGCTCTTCCGTTTCCGTCTCCTGTTCCGGTTCATCTTTTGGGATCGTGATGGCCGGATCTTCCTTCGGATGAAGCATACCATCTATTTTCGGCTGACACAGCACGAACGTAACACTCGCCACGATTCCAAATAAAACTGCCAGAAGCACGACAATACATACGTGATATGCCAGTTTCTTTTTATTCACGGGTTTGTCCTTTATTTTCTCGCTGATAAATTCATATTTATCCTGTTTGTTTTCCTGCATGATATTCCTTTCCAGGCAGTGGCATTCCTGCCGCACCTTCAAATGCAATCAAGCTTGTATCTGTTTTACTTTTTGATCCATACATGAAAAATCATACCAATCTATATTATAAATTGAAACACATATGCTTGCAATACTTTCTTTTTTTGTACAATTCCTGCCAAACTCTTCTTTTCATCAGCTTCACTTTGGTCTATAATAAAAATTGATCAGCTAAAACGATGATGGAGTACTTTTGTTTTATGAATGAAAAAGTTTTAAAAACCTTAGAATATAATAAAATTTTAAATCAGCTGTCTGAATACGCATGCAGTCCGGAGGCAAAAAAACGCTGCCTCGCACTGCGTCCCATCACAGACAAGGCTCAGATCGAGCAGCTTCAGCTCCAGACAAAGGATGCTTTAAGCCGTCTGTTCCGGTGTGGAAATCTCTCATTTTCCGGCGTACACAGCGTCAATGATTCGCTGAAACGTTTAGAGATCGGAGCCTCCTTAAGCGCTGCAGAACTGCTTTCGATCTGTTCCCTCTTAGAGGCTGCCAAGCGTGCAAAAGCATTTTCCCGCTCGGAAAAAGAGGAAGTCCCGGACGATTCACTGACCGGATTTTTCACCGAAATCGAACCGTTGACACCGCTCTATGACGAGATTAAGCGCTGCATTCCCGCAGAGGACGAGATTGCCGACGACGCAAGCAGCACACTGCGTTCCATCCGCCGTTCCATGCGCGGCATGAACGACAGGATCCGTGCCCAGATGAACAACATGATCAACAACAGCACAACCAGAAGCTATTTACAGGACGCTGTGATCACCATGCGCGACGGACGCTACTGTCTGCCAGTCAAAGCCGAAGCAAAATCCCAGATTCCCGGCATGGTGCATGACCAGTCCTCATCCGGTTCCACCCTTTTCATTGAACCGATGGCGGTCGTGAATCTGAATAACGAATACAAAGAACTTCTGTTAAAAGAGAAAGACGAAATCGAAAAAATCTTAGAAAACCTGAGCAGTCTGACTGCTAATTTTTCTGAACAGATTGCTGCGGATTATACAATTCTGGCAGAACTTGATTTTATTTTTGCAAAAGCTGCTTATGCACAGACCTACAACGGTGTTGCACCAACGTTTAATAATGAAGGATATCTTCATATTAAGAAAGGACGCCACCCACTGCTCGATAAGAAAAAAGTGGTTCCGATCGATGTCATGCTCGGCAGAGATTTCAAGCTTTTGATCGTAACCGGTCCAAACACCGGTGGTAAAACAGTCTCTTTAAAGACTGTCGGACTGCTTACTTTAATGGGACAGTCCGGTCTTCATATTCCGGCTTCTGAGCGGTCGGAGCTTGGTATATTTGAGGAAGTATTTGCAGATATCGGCGATGAGCAGAGTATCGAACAGAGTTTAAGTACTTTTTCATCCCACATGACTAATATCATCCGCATTTTGAAAAAGGTCAACGACCGTTCGCTCGTTCTCTTTGACGAGCTTTGTGCCGGAACCGACCCGACGGAAGGTGCCGCCCTTGCGATCTCCATTTTATCCAAGCTGCACTTATATGGCGCGCGCACCATGGCAACCACTCACTACAGTGAATTGAAAGTATTTGCTCTTTCCACCCCGGGCGTGGAAAATGCCTGCTGTGAATTTAATGTTGAAACTTTAAGCCCGACTTACCGGCTTTTAATCGGTATTCCGGGAAAAAGTAATGCCTTTGCGATCTCGGAAAAACTTGGTCTTGGCAAAGACCTCATCGAAGACGCTAAAACCCGCATCAGTGAAAATGATGAAAACTTCGAAGATCTTCTTGCCGATCTCGAAAAAAGCCGTGTGACCATCGAAAAAGAACAGGCTGAGATCAACCGCTATAAACAGGAAATCCAGTCCTTAAAAGAGCGTCTCGAGCAAAAGCAGGAAAAATTGGATGCAAGCCGCGACAAGATACTGCGCGATGCAAACGAGGAAGCGTTCCGCATCTTAAAAGAAGCCAAAGACGTGGCAGATGAGACAATCCGCAACTTTAACAAATACGGCAAAGCAAATGCTCCAATGAGCGAGATGGAAAAAGAGCGTACCCGACTTCGTGACAAGATGAATGCGAGTCAGAAAAAGCTTGCCGACCAGAAGAAAAATGCTGTTCCAAACCACAAAGTCCCGAAAAAGCTTCAGATCGGCGACACTGTAAAAGTGATCAGCATGAATCTAAAAGGAACCGTGCACACACTTCCGAATGCGAAAGGTGACCTTTACGTCCAGATGGGAATTCTGCGCTCTCTTGTCAATATCAATGACCTGATCCTGATCGACGAGGATTCCCCGATGATGTCCGGTGCCAAAGCAAACAAAACCGGAGCCGGAAAAATCCGCATGAGCAAATCCGCAACGATCTCCCCGGAGATCAACCTCATCGGAAAAACCACAGATGAGGCGATTGCTTTACTGGATAAATATCTCGATGACGCTTATCTTTCCCATTTAGGCTCCGTGCGCATCGTACATGGAAAAGGAACCGGTGCACTGCGGAATGCCGTGCACACTTATCTGAAACGCCAGAAACATGTGAAGTCCTATCACCTTGGCGAATACGGCGAGGGCGATGCGGGTGTAACAATTGCCGAATTTAAATAACAAGGAGGCTAAATCCTCTCCTCACACAGAGGTGTTCGGATTTGCTTCGCAAACAAGGAGGATATATGGCAGCAAAACAGAAAATTTTAATTGTTGATGATGATAATAATATTGCAGAGCTGATTTCCCTTTATCTCACAAAGGAATGCTTTGACACAAAGATTGTAAACGATGGGGAGGAAGCACTGACCGCATTCGAGCAGTACAATCCAAACCTCATTTTGCTCGATCTGATGTTACCTGGAATCGACGGCTATCAGGTGTGCCGTGAAGTGCGTGCAAAAGCAAATGTTCCAATCATTATGCTCTCCGCAAAAGGTGAAATTTTTGACAAAGTGTTAGGTCTTGAACTCGGTGCGGATGATTATATGATGAAACCTTTCGATTCGAAGGAACTTGTTGCCCGCGTCAAAGCCGTGTTAAGACGTTATCAGCCAGTGAAAACCGAGGAAGTGATTCCGGATCTGAAATGTGTCAAATATGAAGATCTGGTCATCAATCTTTCGAATTACTCCGTCATTTATATGGGGCAGGCAGTGGATATGCCGCCAAAGGAACTGGAACTTTTATATTTCCTTGCTTCCTCCCCAAATCAGGTTTTCACCAGAGAACAGCTCTTAGACCATATCTGGGGCTATGAATACATCGGTGATACAAGAACGGTGGATGTCCATGTAAAACGTCTCCGTGAAAAGATTAAAGACCATGCGAACTGGAGCCTTGCTACGGTATGGGGAATTGGATACAAATTTGAGGTCAGAGATTAAATGAAACGTACATTATACTTAAAGCTTTTAGGTGGTTATCTGCTTTTTGGCCTGCTTGGTTTTCTCATCATTGCGACCTTCACTTACCACCTCACCTTCCAACACCTTGAAAAAAAAGAGGCTCAGAATTTATACCGGGAATCTGCCCTGATCTCATCCAGTTATGCGCAGAATTATTTCAGTAATTCCATGACGTTAGATGAGATCAACGAGCAGCTCAGTGCCCTGGACACTTATCTGAACGCAGATATCTGGATCGTGGATACACACGGAAAGATTCTGATCAATACTGCTGCCACAGAGACTACAGAAGAAACGATTCCAGACTTTGATATGACAGACTTCGGCAACCGCTATTATCGTGTCGGGACTTTTTACGATTATTTTCAGGAAAATATGCTGAGTGTATTTTCCCCGATCACTGTCAACTACAAAGTGCGTGGCTATGTGATCATCCACAAATCAGAATCGTATCTGACCGCATCTGCAAACAGTCTGTCCGCGATCGCATACACAACACTGGCTCTGATCTTTGCCGCAGCGTTTGTCGTACTTGCATTATTTACATATGTAGTTTATATTCCGATCCGCAAGATCACCCATGCGGCAGACGAATATTCCAAAGGAAATTTTGATGCCAAGATCGACGTGCACTCCAATGATGAGATTGGTTATCTCGCCGCATCCTTAAACTATATGGCGAATGAGTTGAACACGTTAGAGGAAGATCAGAGAAAGTTTATCTCCAATGTCTCACACGATTTCCGCTCCCCGCTCACCTCGATCAAGGGATATGTGGAAGCGATGTTAGACGGAACTATCCCGGTCGAAATGCAGGAAAAATATTTAAATATCATCCTTTTTGAGACAGAGCGGTTAAATAAGCTGACAAAAAGTCTTCTGGAATTAAATAAATTTGGTTCTCATGGTGTTATGCTGGATGTGACGGATTTTGATATCAACCAGACGATCAAGACAACGCTCCTGACTTTTGAGGGAATCTGTGCCAACAAACATATCCGCTTCAACCTGATTCTCTCCGGTGAGCAGTTGTTTATCACTGCTGATTTCAGCAAAATCCAACAGGTACTTTACAATCTGATTGACAATGCGATCAAGTTTAGTCATCAGGATTCCACGATCACGATTGAGACAACCGAGAAGAACGACAAAGTATTTGTCTCGGTCAAGGATACCGGAATCGGTATTCCAAAAGACAGTCTGAAAAAAATCTGGGAAAGATTTTACAAAACCGACCTGTCCCGCGGAAAAGACAAGCGTGGCACCGGTCTTGGACTTTCCATTGTAAAAGAAATCATTCAGGCACATGGAGAAAATATCAACTGTATCAGTACAGAGGGCGTTGGCACAGAGTTTATTTTCACTCTGCCGATTGCCAAAGATAAAGAATAAAAACGAAAAGCGGAAGCTGTGTTTTAAGACAGCTTCCGCTTTTCGTTTCTGAAAATATCCACAATGATTCTATACGCTTCTCATCCCACTTGTTTCTCTAACTTCCGCAACAGTGTCACAATCGGAACAATCAATATTCCACAGAAGAAATTGCTGATGCCATGCACAAAATCCCACGGCAATCCTGCAATGATCCAGGCGATCATCCCCTTAAAACTCAGTCCAAAAAGAATTGCCTGCGCTGGGGCATAAAGTGTTCCAAACAAAAATCCGTGACATGCGTTTACGACCATATACACAATTGGCTGTATCTTCTTCGGAATTTTTTGTGGGAGCAGCATGGTCACGCCCCACAGAATTGTCCAGAGATACAGATACGGTATCCACCATGTCGCAAATCCCGTAAACAATCCATTCAGTAATACATACGTGTAAATCGGATACAGTGCCTTTTTCCGATAAACAAGTGTAAAAGAAATTGTAAAAACTCCAAGCAAATGCACATTCGGCAGTAATTCCATAAATACTTTTGATGCATACATCAAAGCACCAAGCATACCGAATATTGCCACTTCCCTTGTTTTCAGTTTCATTATTTTTCTACCTTAAACTCGTATGTATCGCCTTCGTTTACCGGAGTGGAATCCACACCTGTGCTTGCATACTCTCCATTTACATAGAATGCCCAGTAAGTTCCGTCTGTATCATAATCTGCAGTGATTCCGTTTACAGTCTTTACATAAAGACCGTACTCGCTGTCATCTCCTTCGATCAGATTCAGCTCTAACAAAGCGTCGCCGACTGTTTCTTTATCTGTGCTGACCACAAAGTTTGTCTCGTTTCCATCTGCATCCACCACGATAAAAGTAAATTTGACACTGCCTTCGCCTAATATGATCTCCTGCGCCATAGCAGCATCCACACTCTCTGTCTCTGCAACCGCTTCTGTCTCTACAGTTGACTCAGTATTAACGATTGCTGTCTCTGTATTTTTCTGAGTATCTGCTGTATTCTCTGTCTTGCTGCCACATCCAACTGCTGTGATTGCCATTGCCATAGCAAGCATCATGCAAAGAAGCATGGATTTGATTTTTTTGCCTGTTAATTTCATTTTGGTTTTCTCCCTTTTTTCATTTTAATACACAATCACAAAACCCTAACCTAAGCTATACAAATTGTGAAAAATTATATTTACTTTTTTATGAGTTTTGCAATTACTTATAAAAGCAACAGGCTATATGTTAACATATATCTTTTTTTATGGCAATGCATTTATTTTATAGTTATGAACAGCCCTGATTTTCGTAATGCCGGGCAAAGTGCCATGCAAGTGTCACTTCTGCTATAGCCGTTCACATATTACCCAGCACCGTTTTTTGCAAAACGCAATTCCATATGCGAGAATATCTTCTCTTCCGTCATTGCGAAGTTCCTCGTCATATCTGCGGTCTTTAATCTGCCTCAGTGCTGTTTCACACATTTTTTCCATGCCGTCTAATGACGCAGAATATTTAACTTCTATCACAATTCCGGCATCCGGATTTTCGGGTTCAATAAAAATATCACAAAAACCGTCCCCTGATTCTTTGTTTGACTTTATCAACCACTCCGGTTCACTCCTTAATAACCCGATCAGTAAACCATGATAAAAGTTTTCTTTATACTCATCACGGGCTTTTGTATCCAAAATACTGATTGATTTATCCAGAATCGCCGTCATACGCTTCTGGATTTCCTCTGCATTGCCCTCTAAAAAAGCCTTGCAAAATTCCTGCACCGGTTTTGCGTCCTTCATAACAATCTGCTTAAACCATTCTTGTATCTGGATAATAAAGACTTCACGAATCTCGCGATTCGGAATCACAAGCCTGTATGCACCGTTAACTGCTCCGCCTGTCCTTGTCAGATAACCTGTGGTAAACAATACACTCCATAAATTGTCAATGCTGTTGTCAATTTCATCATAAGTCAGATCAAGCCGGATATTTTTTTCGATTGCTTCTCCGGCAATTAACTGTTCAATCTCATCTCTCGTCGTTTTATCTGCTTTATCCACAAAACGTTTTACCAGATCATTGCTGCTTGTATTAATCCAGAATGCATCTGGTCTGGCGTTTGGATCTGCCACCAGTTTTTTCACATAGTTCATAACATCCCACGGACAGTAAATCTCCGTATCTCCAAAGCGGTATCCGTCATACCACTCCTTGATATCCGAATCATATTCCGTCAACTGATAGTCTTCTAGCAGCTTGTGTACTTCATCCTCTGTAAATCCAAACTGTTCATCATGCTCTATGTCGACGATCGAGTTGATTTCAAAATTATTCAATCCTGTAAATATGCTCTCTTTGGATACTCTGAGACATCCTGTTAACACCGCAAACTGTAAGAACTCATTCGTTTTTAAAGCCTGCCCGAAAAACCCACGGAGCAGGGAAACCATTTCCTGATAATAACCGTTCTGAAAAGCTTTATCCAGAGGAACATCATATTCATCGATCAGAATGACTGCTTTTTGCCCATAATGCCTGTATAAAAGCTGGGACAAAGTCTGCAGACTGAATGTTAATTCGCTTCCATTCATAGTATATCTGCCACCATTTAGGGAAACCAGTGACTGATATTTCTTTTTTTCATTCTCCGATAATTTTTCACTGTTCCTAAGAAATGTAAAACGCTCGGCTTCATTTCCGATCAATTGCCGGAAATTGTCCTTTGCCTCTTCAAAGTTCAATCCATCAACACATTTCAGGGAAAGAAAAACAACCGGATATTTTCCCATATATTCCTCACACAGTTTTTGGTTCTGTGATATATACAGTCCATCAAAAAGTGTACTATCCGCACCGATTTCAAAGAAATTTTTCAGCATGCTCATATTGAGTGTTTTTCCAAAGCGGCGTGGCCTTGTAAAAAGATTCACTTCTCCCCAGTTCTGCAAAAGCTGCTGAATAAGTCCTGTTTTATCAATATAATAAAAGCCTGCTTCCCGCAATTTTTTAAAATCATCAATTCCTACCGGTAATTTTAAAATGTTCCCCATAGAATCCTCCAATAAAAGAAATCCGCTATACTATGTTTCTTAGTATAGCGGATATATTTTGAAAACACAACCAACCTTAAAGTCAATATTATTTTTTCAAATCATAATTATAATATTACTCTCGATCACTATCCCTGATTTTTCAATTCTATCTTTTTCCTGCTCATACTCTCCCGGCAGCATACGCCATGCAAGCCCGCAGCCCGCAGAAATCTCCTGTGGTAACGGAATCAGTCTGCCCGCAATCCCCTGCGCATGGCAGTAATCTTCCATTGCCATCGCGGCTGTTGTCGTGTGAAAAGTAAGTATCTGGTAATTTTGTTTTGTGCGCATATCGTCGTCACCTCCGCTACAAACCAAGCACATTAGCCAGTTTTTCGCAATTTTCATCTGCTGCGAAAATATTCACACCGTCTAAATCCGTACTCCGGTTCGAAAAAGCCGGGAATAGAAATCCGGCTTCTGGTATTCCTGCTTCATATTCGCCTGCAAGCGGGCAGACCGCCACGACCAGAAAACGGTAAACCTCCTCCGATTTCCACTGGCTCTCCTTGTCTGCGCCTTTTACCGGAACATCATAGTTTCCACAGAAAACCTCGATCGTATAAGGTTTATCCACAACATAACGTTCCCCGATATATTCATACAATGAATACAACAGTGCATCGTTTTTCAGCTCGCAGTCCCTCAATGCGGTCAGCAGATGCCAGATACTTCCCGGTTTCTTCTGTCTGCTGTCAATCCTAAAATTTTTCAACTGCTCATTGGTTTTTGCATATGGGATTGTCTTGGCGATCGCAAGCTGTTTCTCTTTGTCTGCCGGAGACAGCTTTAAAAAATGGGTGTTGAACGAGCCGTCAATGAATCCTTCCTCGTCCATATAAGCACCCGCTACACGGTTAAAACAGTTTCTTGCTATCGTCATTCTTCTGGTCAGTTCCAGCATATCTTCTCTGTCGATGTGCATGATAATATCTCCATTTATATCTGATGTTTTTCCAAAATCTCCTGCCACGCCCCAAGCAGCCTCTCCATCTGGAACGCCGCATTCGCCGGACTTGTGGAGGGAAGTTTTCGGATGTCCCTGCCAGTGACCGGATAAGTATACTTTTGATACAGGTCATATGCTTTCGCACCATTGGCATAGATTGTCCTGATTGGCGCATGGTCAAGAATCACGGACAGCTCTGCCGGCACAACATTTTTGATGGAACTGTCAGAAGAACCTGCAATGTCACACTCTGCGATCACATCCCAGAGTGCAATATGATGTTTTAACAGCAAAGCCTTTTTCTCCGGGATTCCCTCCGGCACAGGCTCTTCAAAAAGTGCCGCAATGACCTTCCAGAAACGGTTCTGCGGATGTCCATAATAAAAATTCTGCTCTCTCGACTTCACGGAAGGAAGCGTTCCGAGAATCAATATCTCTGAATTTTCATCAAAAATGGGAGCAAATTCATGTTTTACATGTGTTAATTCCCGATTCTGCTGTCTCATGTCAAATTCCTACAATTCTATAATATAAAAGGTATTTTTTCCAGCCTCTTTCGCCCGGTACATTGCCTCATCTGCTTTCTGAATGAGATTAGCATAATCAAGGCTATCTCCTCTGGCACTTACAACCCCGATGCTGCACGGCACCGGCATCAGCTTTTTTGTCCTCGGACTTATGTAATTTTCATTCAACTCCTTCAAAATACGTGAAATGACTGTCTCGATCTCACTTTTATCCAGATTTCCTGCATAGCCAAACACGAACTCGTCACCGCCATTTCTTCCGACATACCCTTTCAGCTCTTTTTGCAAAATTCCTGCTACAAACTGAATGATCTCGTCGCCCTCCTGATGACCGAAGTTCGTGTTATAATCCCGGAAATCATCAATATCGAGAAAACCAAGTGTAACCTGTTCTCCGCTTTCTGCCGCCTGCTGCACCATAGAAAGCAGGCTCTGCTCAATCGCTTTTTTATTCTTGATCCCGGTGAGCGGATCAAGCTCTGCAAGTTCTCTCAAATGGTGCTGCCTCTGTTTTTCCTGTATATCCTCGCCCTCAATATAGGCCAGCAGCTCATTGATCCCTGCGGAAAGTTTTCCGATCTCATCCTTAGTTTCAACCGGTATGCGCAGTGAATAGTCCTGCTCTGTCTTGATCCGGGTAAATGTATCCAGAATTTTCTCGATTGGTGCAAGCAGCCTCTTTGTCATTATGTTCTGTGTGATCAGAACCCCGAATGTGACAAACGCAACTGCAAATGCCATCAGAAAACTGTAATTATTCGCACTCTTTTTCTGAGCGCTGAGATTCTCTGTGATACGCACACCCCAGTCCGTGCATTCCACATTTGAATAGTATGTAATATAGGACATTCCCTGATAATGGTAACGCACTTCCCCCTGCGGATTCTCCTCATGATCGATTGCGTCCCACGCCTTCTGGAAATCCTCCCGGTCCTTCTGGCTGCTCGTAAATCCTGAGAGCCTCTCTTTCTGCGTTGTAGTCCCCGCCGTAATGATCGCATAATTTCCATCCAGAAGATAAAATGTTCCCTCTGCGAGCGAGTCCATATTCAGACGCAGCTGGTCAAAATATGCGGTATCCAGTTCTTCTGCAATATAGCCGATCAGATTATCATTCCAGAAAACACCAATGTACGCCGGAACGATTTTTTTCAGTCCATCGTCTGTCTCCCTCTCATAGCAATCTCCTATAATGAAGTCTCCGGTATGAAAACGCTCATCCACGTATTTCATCTCACTGACTGCGCTGAGGTCATAACTCTCACTCGAACCTACAATATGGAAATTTTTATCAAGAATAGACACACTCGCCACGTATGCTCCGTATTTCTTGCGCTCCTTTAAGACATTGTTCACATACTCCTGATCCACCGGATCGCCGCTCTCCCCAAGACTGTACCGAATCGCATCCTGTGTCAGCGAATAATTTGCGACCATCTCCATCTCTTCCCGTCTGTCCCCACAGAACTTCTGGATATTCATAATCTGGTTTTGGCTGACTGCTTTCAGATTCTTTTCCGCCATCTCATCGATTGTCTGATTAGTCTCATATATGGAAAACAACCCGAAAACCAACACTGGCACTAAAGTAAAAAATAACAATAATGTTAAAATACTATTCTTTATCTTCATCGTTCTGCACTTCTCCAAGTTTCGTTCTATCATTTCATCCTAATGAACGCCCGTTTTTTCAAATATGAATATATTTTATCACAAAAATACTTTTTCACATATAATAAAATGCAAGCTTCACAAACATTTTATTGTCAAAAAAAGAACAGTCCTCACATTTTTCATGTTAAGACTGTTCTTACTGTCCACGTTCAACTTTTAAGAAACTTCACACCGGTCAAATTCCAGTATCACTTTGAATAAATCTCCATCCACGAAAAGCTGCATTTTTCCATGCATCAGTTCCATCAGGCTTCCTGCGATCGACAAGCCCAGACCATTTCCTTCTGTGTTTCTGGAACTGTCACCACGGACAAATCGCTCCATCAGCTCCTCGCTGGAAATGTTCAGCGGATAACTGGAAGTGTTGCGGAATGTGATCTGCACTTTTTCTCCGCTCTGCTCTAAATTGATATAAACTCTTGTCTCCGGCTGTGCGTATTTGCAGATGTTGTTCATCAGATTATCAATGACACGCCAGAAATGTCTGCCATCCGCCATAATATAAATCGGTTCTTCCGGCTTTTTGATCTGAAGATCTAATTTGTTCTTCTCCGTTTTCTCCTTAAATTCCCCTACCGTCTGTACCAGAAAAACACCTGCCTCCAGTTTTTCCAGATTCACGGAAAGGCTTCCACTTGACGCTTTGGACGCTTCTATTAAATCTTCAATTAACTTTTTCAGGCGGGCAGACTGCCGCTCTAAAACCTCTAAATATTCCTTTGCATTCTCATTTGGAATCTCCTCTTTTTCCAACAGATCCACATAGTTGATAATGGAGGTAAGCGGTGTCTTGATGTCATGCGAGACATTGGTGATCAGTTCTGTCTTGAAACGCTCGCTTTTCATTTTCTCGTTTACCGCTTTGGAAACGCCCTCATTGATGCGGTTTAAATCTGCCGCATGCTCTTTTAGTGCCGGAAGCATACGTTCCGTGTCGATCTGATAATCCATATCGCCCTCCGCGATATGTTTTCCGCCTTCCTGAAGTCTCTTCATCTGAATTAAGATTTCTCCGCCCGCAAACAGAATCACGGCTTTCTCTGCAAACCAAACGATCATGATTTTAGAATAATCAACACCAAACACAACAAAGATCAGAACTTCCAAAAAGTTTACGCCAAGAAAAATCGCAAGCCCTTTCCACAGGATGGACTTATTCTCGCCCACTTTGTTCCAGCCACGGTAGATCGAACGGAGCACTTTATAGATGAGTGTATTTCTCCACCACTTTCCAAGCTTGATACGCACTGCAAAATCCAGAAGATACCCTAGTGCCAGCCATCCGCCACACAGAAGCAGAAAAAGCATTGCCGCCACATAAAAAACATAGTTGTCAGGACTTCCGGCATTGCCAAGCAGTGAAATGCCCACTGCCAGACTTGATTCTGCTGCTAAAAATATGACAGTAAGCAGATCGGCCGGTACTTTGCAAAGAAAACCTCCCTGCACCTGTTTTTGATCTTTTTTATGTCCTGCTGCACTTACCAGATAGACAAAGCTTGCCACAAACACCGTCAGGCTGAGTGCGAGGATCACATATACACTGTATTTCATATGATCCGCCAGATTCACAATCTCATTAATCTGGACAAAATAATCGCTGCCCCAGACTCCGACACCCTCTTTTTTTACAAGACTATCCGCATCCGGAATCACAGATAATACATAGTAATCGGTTCCTGCATCACTGCCCTGAATAGTGGAAAGGAAATCTGCCTCGGTGGAATCATAATCGGTACGGTTTTTTATCATATCATCCGGCAGCCCTCCGACATAGGAAAGCTCTACCGGCTGCGATGTAACCGTTGTCGGTGCACTCACGACTGTCTCTGACACTGTGACCTGCTCTGTCTGCTGTTCCTGCGTATATGGATAACGCATCTCTGCCGTCCAGTCTGATGTTCCATAAGAATATGTGGTCGCAGTCAGCTTCCAAAACGTCAACGGTGCATTTTCCAGAATATTTTTTACATTGCGCAGATCATTTTCATCTGCACCCTTTGCATTCTGAATGGTAATACAAAGTGCTGCCTGACTGTCACCTTCTGACATCCCCTGCTGCAGTGCCTCATACTCTTTATCTGCCGTATTATATACATACGCATAGTCTGTCGTCTCTCCTGTGCTGTCATCCACCAGTGTCACTTTCACTTCTGACACCGGGAAATAACATATTTCAGTTGCAGCTTCTTCTTCTGAAATCTGTGCAGATGGCACATCTGACACCTGATAATAAAAAATACCGCTATCTGTATCATACACATATTCATTGATATATTTATTTCTGTACTCTCTGGTACTGTACGCAATGTAATACCCGCCAAGCACAGAGTTATCCACATAAATCGATGTGTCAGCATTCATATTGCACTGAAAAAGATGAAGATTGTCGAGACTTACTTTCTCATCAAAATTCGACTGCACATAGGTGCTCTGCTGATTCAGATCCAGTTTTTCCAATTCCTCGTAATTGGACGCTTCCACAACTCCATACCGGAAGTTGGTATCCTTAAAATAGGTTTCATTTTCCGTGTTATTCAGATTCAGCAGCACTCTCGCAGAGTACTTTCCGGCAATCCGTTCAAACTGCTCCTCCCGGATGTCTTCTACACTTCTTGTATAAAACCCAAGTTCACTGATGGCATATGCCCCGGCTGTGCCTGCCAACAGCATCAGTGCTGATACTGTGATCAAAATCCACGCAATGATTTTTGCCACGGGCGATTGTTTCAACTGTTTCATATCGACTGTCCTTTCTCACTTACACTTCCATTTTATAGCCTCTCCCCCAGACAACTTTTAAGTGTCTTGGTTCCGCTGGATTATACTCCACTTTTTCCCTCAGGTGTCTGATATGTACCGCTACCGTATTCTCATTCCGAAAAGGATTATCATTCCACACTTTCTCATAGATTTCATTTGGCGAAAAAACCTGTCCCGGATGCTGCATCAGAAGTTTTAAAATATCATACTCGGTTCTTGTCAGCTGCACTTTATCCCCATCAAGTGTCACTTCCTTCGTGACATCATTCAGTTCGATCCCGCCGATCACGATCGTGTCCGGTCTGACCGTGCCGCCTCCCAGTTTCATGTAACGCCTGAGTTGGGATTTTACGCGCGCCTGCAGTTCCACCGTATTAAACGGTTTTGTCACATAATCATCTGCTCCCACGGTAAGTCCGAGCACCTTATCGGTGTCCTCGCTTTTGGCGGTGAGCAAAATCACCGGAACATTGCTGACTTCACGGATTTTCAACATTGCTGTGATGCCGTCCATCTCCGGCATCATAATGTCCATAAGAACAAGATGAATATCTTCATTCTTTAAAATTTCCAACGCCTCTCTGCCGTTGTAAGCCTCAAAAACCTGATAGCCGTCTGCCATCAGATATATTTTCAATGCGGAAACAATATCTTTTTCATCATCACATACTAATATACGGTACATCTTCTTCTCCTCCGGATTCGAATGTTCTCAGTGCGTAACTGAAGCATTCCCTTTATGATCATGCACTTATTGTAACGGATTCTTTATGAACTTCCAATGAGGTAAAACATTAAGATTTGATGAAGTTCTTTCGCTTTTTTCCTCTCTTCCATGCATTGGAAGCATTGCCAATCGCCTCCTATTGTCTATTTGTTACAAACTTGTTACAATTCATTTGTCCTTAAGAAATATGTTTGTAATATTCAAGCATTGGTTCCCGGCTTCTCCCCGAAGTTGAATACCGGTTTGGAACTGTCTGAAGGACAAACGATAACTCTTTATGCGTTATCAAAAAATAAAAATAAGGAGGTCGTCACTATGTGTTTTACAACTAATTGCGCTGAATTATTTAATCTGATCTGCAAATATTTTAAATTTGGTTGCTAATTCTATTTCAGATTTTCAGCTATATCATGATTTATATAATGGGATATTAAAAATATTCTCTATTGTATAAAAAACAGGCAGCCCCGATGTTCGTAATGAACATTGGGGCTGCCTGTTTTGCTAATCTCTATTTATTTCATTTGTTTCTGGTTTTATCAGCAGTATTCCTTGATATAATCTGCAAAATACGGCAGCGCAAGTGAGACATATCCCTGTCGGT
>OGFL01000846.1_pt1 | contig 26493 bp, 28 predicted proteins | sample 1570911 | NCBI WGS metagenome assembly OGFL01 (sample SAMEA2582050, study PRJEB24529) | metagenome | biome: Human gut stool | place: China | collected 2011 | reverse complement strand
TAATTTAGCACCTGCACCTATCTCTACATTACTACCAATATTAGGCACTCCACATTCTTTATATGGAATTGTCACTTGTTGATAAATAGTAACATTCTTACCTATAAATGCATCATGAGCTATAATGATACCATTTAACCCATTTTTATATTTGCTAATTTTATTCAAAGTATCTACAACCACTGCTCTACATTTCCAATATAAATCATGATCATAATGCTGAATTACATTTTTTATCTTTTTGATCAGACAATTATTTATGTCTATATTCATAATCATCTATGTCCTTTCAAAACGAAAAATAATACAGGGAACTTATTTCTTACGCAAGAAATAAAAAACATCATAACATATACTAAACATGTAAAGTTCATTCGTATTGGAAGAGATAGTAATCTGACCTTCATAGAGGTCGGCTGCATATTAGCAAAAGCCTTTTGAGTTAAGGCATCTCTGCAAATTTTATCTATATATGCAAATTTAAGTTTATCGGATTTGGTGTTTAATTTTGAAAACTCATTCTCTAAACATCCTAAAATCCGCTCCGCTAATCTTCTATATAAATATTCTTTGCCTTTTGATAAAATTCCCAACATCCTAAAATATTCAACAACACATTTATGCTCATCTTTTCTCAATTCAAACCAATTACTTCTGTAGCTGGTAGATAATGCACCACTACGTTCTCTAATGTAATGATATAAACATTGTTTATTAACTGTTATTCTGTTGCAATACAATAAATAATTCAGGTTAAATTCCCAATCCTCACCAATAGGAATTAAATTTATCAATTATTTCTTTTTTATACAACTTATTCCATGCATTATATACTAAAGATTGGTCATGTAAATATACTAGATATTCCCTTATTTTTTGTTGGTTTAACAAAAATAAATTTTCATCTAATGAATAAGCTTGAGAAGATAAAACCTTACCAACATTATCGACGATTTCCATATAATATGAACAAATAGACAAATCTGCATTTATAGATTCCATATCATAGGTTAATGCTGATAATAATGTATTTTCAACATAATCATCAGGGTCACAAAAATAAATATATTTTCCATGCGCAACTCTTAACCCAAAATTTCTTGCATCAGAAAGTCCTCCATTATCTTTATGATAAGCTCTGATGATCTCACTACGATCAGACAATTCATCACACAATCCTCCTGTATTATCAGTAGATCCATCATCAATTAGCAAAATTTCAATATCTTGAAAAGATTGTTCTAAGAGCCTATTTACACATTTATATAAATACTTTTCTACATTAAAACATGGTACTATTACAGAAACTATAGGCACTTTCATCTTCCTTTAATCTAATTTTTCGCAAAATACTTTCATCATCATATGATCGAATATCATATGTATATCTTCTGTTATCTGCATATCATCTACAGGTACATGCATAGAATAATCTGCAAGTTCTTTCAATTTCCCACCACTGTAACCAGTAAGTCCTACAACTTCAGCACCAATTTCTTTGGCATATTCGACAGCTTTAATTATATTTTTAGAATTACCGCTTCCCGAAATAGCTATGATCAGATCATCTTTTTTCAGAATTTCTTTAAGCTGGAGTACAAAAATATCATCATAACTTATATCATTGGCAATAGCCGTCACTATAGGTGTATTGTCACTCAAACAAATCAAATTAAACTTTTTGCATGCTTCACTTGATATTCCTTTATTAAAATCACACACAAAATGGCTAGCCGTTGCCGCACTGCCTCCATTACCCATAGTATAAATAGTAGCTTCACGCTGCCTGGCTTCCGCAATGACATTCATTACTTTATTTATTGCTTCAATATCAAGATGCTGTATAACACCTATTTCTTTATCAAAATACTTTTTGATTTTCTCTCTGTAATCAGCCATTACTCCCATTCCTTTCAATATCTCTTATTCTTTTCCCAAACCAAAGCGGTTTCTAATATTTTTTCTAAAGAGCTATTTACAAGCTTCCAACCTAACAGTTCTTTAGCTTTTTTATTAGAAGCTACTAACACCGCAGGGTCGCCAGCCCTGCGCGCTGCTATTTCATAAGGTACTTTAATGCCACTCATTGTTTCAAATGCTTTTATAATTTCCAACACTGTAAATCCATCACTGCTGCCCAGGTTAAACTGTTCTGACACATTATTTTTCATAATATATCTCAACCCAAGATAGTGCGCAGTAGCAAGATCTTCTACATGTACAAAATCACGGACACAGCTGCCGTCTTTGGTCTCATAATCATTGCCGAATACCTTTAATTTCTTATTTTTATTTAAGGCAGCCCGAATTATCAATGGTATCAGATGGCTCTCAGGATCATGGTTTTCGCCTAATAAACCATCGTGGGAACATCCTGCCGCATTAAAATATCTGAAAGAACAGGAATGCAAGCCATAAGCTTTTTCATAGTCAGCCAGTATTTTCTCACCAATCAGTTTTGTCATGCCATAGGGATTAATTGGCTTTTGAGGATGCTCTTCATCAATAGGTATATATTGAGGTTCCCCGAAGGTTGCTGCTGAAGAAGAAAAAACAAAATATTTTATACCGGCTGCTACTGCTGCATCCAGTAAAGTCAGCATTTTAGTGACGTTGTTATCATAATATCTCTGCGGACGCGTTACAGAATCAGGGACAGAAGCGAATGCCGCAAAGTGAACTATGGCATCAAATTTTTCTGCCACCAAAAATGCCTGTATAAAGTCTTTATCACCAAAATCACCTTGTATGAAATTTCCGACTATAACTGCTTCGGGATGTCCGTCACTTAAATCGTCCAAAACTATAGTTTCCACACCCTGCTCAAAAAAATATCTGTTGCAATGACTGCCTATATAGCCTGCACCGCCTGTAATCAAAACTTTCATTACTCTGTCACTCCCGTTATGTATTTTGCTGCCTCTAATAAATTGCTGCATTGGTAATCGGCACCCAATCCTCGCTCACCAACTGCAATCGTTTTTATACCATAGTTTTTACCAGCCTCAATATCTGTTGTACTGTCACCAACCATAAATGACTGTTTTTTATTTACTGGATATTTTATTTCTGCCTGCAGAAATAATCCCGTTTGCGGTTTCCTGCATTTGCATTCATTATTATTATGTGGACAGACGAAAATGTCTGTTATGATTGCAGACTCCTGCTTTAATTTACAGCACATCTTCTGATGAATATCTTTCAAATCATTTTCTGTCATTATACCTCTGGCTATACCACGCTGATTGGATACAATAATTACTATAAAGCCACTCTGATTTAACAATTTAATGGCCTTTGCTACATCAGGTAAAAACCGAAACTCCTGCCAATTTTTTATATAATCATGTTCTGCAGCTTTTTTATTTATAACTCCATCCCTATCCACAAATACTACTTTATTAAGCAAAATAAACTACCCTGCTTCCATAACGGGCAATCCTGAAATTCAGTTCCATCAATCCTACTGCTTCACGTACCGCATTCTGGTATTGCTCGTCACAATACAGCAGAATAAAACCACCGCCACCGGCGCCCAACAGCTTACCGCCGCTGGCTCCAGCCTCCAGTGCTTTATTGTAATAGGTATCAATCGCATCATTAGAAATACTGTTTGTTATAGACTTCTTTTTCTGCCAGCCAGCATCCATCATCTCTGCAAATCGGTTATTAAATCCTTCTTCCATTAACAGATGTTTCATGTCATTCGCCTGTTCACGCATATAATTCAAAACATCCAGTTTTTTACTAGTTTCCGCACTTTGTTCTGCCAAAATACCATCAGCACTGCGTCTGATTCCTGTATAAAACATCATTAACTTGTTGTCCATTAATCTTTTATCTTCTTCTGTTATATCAATTTTTTCTCTGTTTACAATTCCATTGCGTTCAAACGCAAAATAATTTACTCCACCATAAGCCGCCGCAAATTGATCCTGCTTGCCAATAGGATGCCCTAAAATATCAATTTCAATCTGGCAGGCTTTATCAGCCAGCTCATGTGCTGATAAGCGTTCACCACAATAGGAATAAAGTGCGTTCAATAATCCTACTGTAAAACTGCTGCTTGATCCCAGCCCTGTTCCTGCAGGAATATCGGAAATGGACGTAATTTCTACACCTTTTTCTACTCCCGCCATCTGCATACAGGCTTTTGCAATATCATGCTGAATCTCTTTTAAAGTATCTACTATTTCTGTTTTAGAATAGCTTATACGAATCGTATCATCGAATCTTTTGTTCAGAGTAATATAAACATATTTATTTATAGCCGCACTTACTACCGCTCCATAGCCCTGTTCATAGTAAGCAGGCAAATCAGTCCCGCCGCCAGTAAAACTGATGCGTAAAGGTGTCTTAGTGATTATCACAACTGCCACTCCTTCTGAGCTTTTTCATAATTATCCAGATTACCTATATCCAACAAATAGTCTTTTATTTCATAGCCGTACATTTTATTTATCAATTTCGGCAACACATCTTTGCCAAAATCTATGAACTTTTGATTGGGTAAGTATTTAAATATCTCCTGACCTGTTACATAGATACCTGCATTGGCTAAATTACTTTTTGGTGATTCAGGTTTTTCTGTAAACTCATAAATCAAATCCTGAGAATCGATGGCCGCAATACCACATTCTATGGGTTTATTTGTATAAAATAATCCCATAGTCAAAACGCTTTGTTTTTTCCTATGGAAAGCAATCAATTCGCTTAAGTTTGTATCAGTTAAATTATCAGCATAACAAACTAAAAAATCGCTTTCACTTTCAACAAAACCTTTATTTGCCAGTATCGTACCGCCGCTTCCCAACAGTTCTTTTTCATAGGCTTCAATCAACCGGACACCTGTATTTTTAGCATTGTATATTTGTACGAATTCTCGTACGGCATCAGGCAGGTAGTGTGTATTAACTAACACTTCAGTAACACTATGTTTTTCAAACAGCTCCATCCACCAGGACAATAAAGGCTTGCCGCAAATTGGCATCATACATTTTGGCACTGTATCAGTAAATGGTTTTAATCGAGTGCCATAACCAGCAGCTAATAAAAATGCTTTCATCTCAATATGCACCTTTCTTACTAAATACTATTGTTATAGTTTTAAATAATATTTTTATGTCCATCCATAAAGTTCTATTTTTTACATACCATGTAACCATATCCACTCTTGTCTGATAATCAACATCACTTCTGCCACTTGTCTGCCAATAACCGGTAATACCAGGTTTTACCGAATAATAGTATTTTATATCTTTTCCAAATTTCTTTATTTCATCTGCAACAATTTGCCTAGGCCCCACCAAACTCATTTCACCTTTTAAAACATTAAATAACTGTGGTAATTCATCTAAACTGCTTTTCCTTAATTTTTCACCAAATTTAGTAATCCTAGGATCCTTTTTTAATTTATAATATTTTTCCCATTCTTCCCTAGCTTCTTCATTTTCCCTAAGATACTGTACAAGCCGTTCTTGAGCATTTATTACCATACTTCTAAATTTATAGCACTTAAAAATCTTGCCATTTTTACCAACACAATCATATGCAAATATTACAGGTCCCGGATCTTCTTTTTTTATCCTGTACGCTATATAAGCTAAAAGCGGGCTTATACATATCGTTCCTATAAATGTTAATGTAAAATCAAAAATAGTCTTTCCGAATTCACCAGCTTTAATCATTACTGCATATTCCACCCCTATGCAATTATTTTGTGATATCTTTTCAATACCTGCGCAGCTTCCATCTCACTTCTAACGACGAACGTCCCCCCCGGATGTACCATCGGAACCATAGTAATAGTAGTAACCATAGCCGTGCGTATGGGCCAATTCTACCTTGTTAAGGATAACTCCCAAAATATGTGCTCCTGCCTGCAGCAGCCTCTGTTTAGCTTCTTTAGCTGCTGCTGGTGTAACTTCGCCGGAGCTGACCAACATGACCAGCCCGTCTACCTTACCAGACAGTACTGCCGCATCCGTTACCGGCATGATTGGCGGCGTATCGATAAGTATATAGTCATAATCCGGCTTTAGCCGTTCCAGTAACTGTTCCATCCGTTTGCTTCCCAAAAGCTCGGATGGGTTGGGCGCTACCGGCCCGCTGGCTAAAAGCTCCAGATTCTCTATCCCTGTTTTTTGAATGACTTCCCGCACCTCTTCACTCGCCGAAATGCAGTTGCTCAGACCTTTATTAGTCAGCTTAAAAAGCTTATGCTGTGTCGGGTTGCGCATATCACAGTCCATTAAAAGCACTTTGTGTCCGGCCTGTGCCATTACCACCGCCAGATTGCTGATCGTTGTACTTTTACCTTCGTTTGGCGTAGCGCTGGTAACGATGATCGTTTTCAGCTCCTGACCAACGTTGGAGAACTGGATGTTGGTCCTGATCGTTCTATATGCTTCCGCTACCGGTGATTTGGCATCACGGTCGGCAATCAGTGTTATCGTTTCCATAAGTACCTCCGTAACCTGGCAGTCAAGCTTTGCTCCTGCTGTTCTTTTTTCATGTTTTTATTCAATGATTCATAATCCGGCACCGAGCCCAGAACAGGCAGGTCCAGATAGTTTGCTACATCGTCCGTTGTCTTTATGGTTCTGTTCATCAGTTCTTTGGCAATAACAAAGCCGCTGCCGCCGAAGATTCCCAAAAAGGCTGCCAAAAGCAGGGTCAAAAGCTTTTTCGGTTTTACCGGGTCTTCCGGCAGTGTGGCCGTATCTACTACCTGTACCTCGGTGGATACCGCTACTTCGGCTACCTTGGCTTCTTCCAGGCGTTTGGCCAGCATGATGTAAATTTCATCGGCAACGCTGACGTCACGCATCAGGCTCAGGTATTTCTGTTCTTTCTCGGAAAGCCGTTCTACGTCTTCCTGATTTCTTTTATCCAGACGCTCGAGCTCGGCAAGGTTGCTTTCGGCTACGCTGATCGCCGCTTCGCTGCCGAATTTACTGGTCAGCAGCTGCTGGTGCACTGGGTTATCCGACGGCGCCTGCAGTGAGGCTACTTTGGCTATTTCCTGCTGCAGCTTGCTTTTTAAATTGGCGATAGCGTCTTCTGTTTCGATGACTTTAGGATGTTTGGCTGTATATTTGTCCAGATAGTCTATCCTCTGGGTCTCCAGTTCGGCTAATTTTGCATTATACTGCTTGATAACTGCGTTATCCGCTGTCGCTTTGGCTTCGCCGCCCAGCTGTTGGTCTGTTGCTGACAGCTGTGCCTGCGCTGTGGCAAGCGCCACTTTGTTTTCTGCACGCAGTTTATCGACGATCCCCATTTTATCGGCCGCCAACTTCATTTCGTCCGTCGGTGACAGGATCTTGCTGGCTTTTTTATATTCGGTCAGCGCACTTTCGGCTGCTTCAAGCTCGGCTTTAGAGGCTACGACTCGCTCTTCGATAAAGGCGCGGGTAGTTTTCTGTTCTTCACGTACCAGACTGGTCAACCGCTGCAAAAAGCCGTTAACGATCAGGTCGTTGGCTTTCTGGGCCCCTTCCGGCGTATTAGCGTTGACTGTAACTTTTAAGATCTCGGTATCTTTAAAAGGATTGGTAACTATCCTGTTTTTGATATAATCTTCATAACGCATATATTTGCCGTCACTGTCTGCTTCTTCCGTCTGTTCAATGACCGGGGCGATGACGCTGCGGCTTTTTAAGATTTCCGCATAGGTGCTCATCAGCTGTTTGCTGGCCATGGCATTGCCCATAGGCATGCTTTCTAAAAGCGACGAGCCTATCCCTTTGGGCTGCTTGATGCGCAGCAGCGAATCTGATTCGTAGACCGGTGAAGCTATAAGCAAATACAGCCCGGCGGCGACTATGCATCCGCCCGTGACTTTAGCGATGAACCTTGCGTTTTTCTGCACTATATGCGCCAGCTCGCGCAGGTCGATTGTGATTTCCTCTTCCACTTTATCTCTCCTCAGGTCATTCGTTATTTTTGATTTCCGATACCATGTATGCGCCGCTGATGAAGGGCATGATGTCACGCCCAATATCTATCTTGCCGTTGCTGGTCAGATACAGGCAGTCGCCTTCGTTTAAAACGTAGTTTTGGCTCTGGTCGGATTTTTTTAGAAAATTATTGATATTGACCAGTACAGGTTCTTCCTCACCTTTTCTGATCAGAAAGATTTTCTTTTTGGCGGCTTTTTCTGTAAAGCCTTCCGCTTTTCCCAGGGCATCTAATACGCGGTGGCTTTTTTCAAGCTCGTACAGTCCCGGTTTTTTTACTTCCCCCAGCACATAGACACGCGTCGTTCCCAGCTTTAAGATATTAACGCTGACCTGCGGCCTGACAAGGTATTCGGCCAGACTCACTTCCAGTTGCCGCGTAAATTCTGTTACTGTTTTTCCTGTCACGTCTATATCGCCGATCAGGGGAAAGGTTACTTTTCCATCAGGGCGTACTGTATAGGGGGTAGTGTTGCTGTTGGGCGGGCTGCTCAGATCTTCATGTCCATAGACTACTACCTGCAGCTGGTCGCCGGGACACATAATATAGTCGTTGTCTGCTGCTGACGCTACTACCAGTCCCTGCAGACTCAGCGCCAGGGTCAACGCCAGAATTGTTTTCTTCATCGGGATTCTCCTTTTTCTCTTTACTTCAATCTTTAATTTATTATTTGCCAAATAGTTTCTGCCAGAAGCTCTTTGGTTTGTCTTCTAAAAATACTTTGGGCTGCTTGAGCTCTATTTCCTGATTTTTTAAGATCGCCTGCGGGTTCGTTTCTGTCATCTGCCGCAGTACTTCTTCTCCGGCCAGCTGCCTGATGACCGCCGCTGCCCGTGACATATCCGTATTGCGTCCTTCGCTGCGGTGCCCGTCCGACCCTAACAGATCGACCAGACCATTTGCCAGCAAGACCTTGGCATTCTCGCAGACGCTGCTACCGAACATGCCGGTAAAGCTGCCGCTGTTGCACTGCATAAGCATGCCACGCCGCCGCCACAGTAGCAGCAGGTCAGGGTTTTCGCGCAGCTGCTGATACCTCTCCGGATGGGCAAGGATCGGCATTATCCCCTTCAGCTCCAGCTCATACCAGAATTCATCGGCATAGGCAGGGATTTCTGCCGCCGGTAGTTCGACCAGCAGATATCTACCGCCGTTTAAACAGTACGCGCCAGTCGCTCCCAGCTCCGGCAAAAGCTCCCAGTTCATCTGCACTTCTGCTCCGGGATAAAGCATAATATCTATCTGTGCTTCTGCACACAACTGCCGCAGCTGCTGTGTTTTTTCCTTTATTTCTTCCCAGGAAGGCTTATTCGCTCTTTCTATGACGTGCGGGGTCGCAAAGATAGCTTTAGTCCCGCTTCTGGCCGCAATCTCCAGCATTTGTAACGACATGCACTGATTCTTAGAACCGTCGTCTATATTCCATAAGATATGTGTATGTGTATCCAGCAAATGATCACCTTTATCTATCTTGAACTTAGTGTTGTTAATTAATTTCGTAATAATTGCAATCTGCATCCTAATACTTTAATAAAACAATTAAGATATTTGTTTTATTAACTTTAGATTATACCACACTTGTACCCCCCCACAAGACATAACAGCTTCTAAAATTATATTTCGGTAACTTTTTGCTCGTACTTATATTTTCATCGTACCTGTGCATCAATAGTTACAATCTCACTTGCCAGCAACTATTTGTCACTAAAAGTACGAAGCCACAATTTTGCCATTTTTATTCTTATAAACTATATTTATATCTTAATTATTCAATATTTTCTTACTCATTTTTGTATATTTCCAATACATAAAAAACTTCCCTAATATTTTATAATTATTGTACCACGGTTGTACCCCCCCGCAAGACATAAGCACGTTTTCTTTTATATTTAAGTATGCTTTTTGCTCGTACTTATATTTTCATCGTACCTGTGCGGCAATATTTACAATCTCACTTGCCAGCACCGCCTCTGCTGACATGCAAAAGCCGGACTCTATTCCCATAGAGCCCGGCAAAAAATAATCGCTCTCAACTTTCGCTGAGAGCGATTATTTTTTATCTTTTAATCTAACAGCAGTTTCTTCCTACAAGACTTTACTTAAAATCTATTTCTTTTCCCAGCACCTGCAATATCTTATCCAGCAGATTAACGCTGCAGTTGCATTCCTCCCGTTCGATACGGCCGTAATAATTGACCGACATATTACAGCGTTCGGCCACGTCGTTTTGGGTCAGCCCCAGCTCCAGCCGCAGCTGGTATAATTTGCGGCCGATGTTATTATAAGTATGCTTGCTCATTTTGCACCTCAGCTAAAAGTTTTGACTGTGAAAAATTTTAACCGCAAAAGCAGCAAAGCAAAATAACCCTATGGGTTGTATTTCTTATAGCCTACCCCAAAGGTTGTTTACAAAACAAATACAAAGGCGCATACTGAGCCCTGTTATGCATAACGCTTTACAGTACGGCCCGCCGTCATAAAATTATGGGAAGAACTGATATAAATAGCTATTTTGACAGATACCAATACAAGCAGCGCGGCTGCCCAGGCACTGCAGCTTTTGATAACTGCGGCGCAGGCAGGCGACAACGGTGCTTTACTGAAGCTGTGCAGTGATTTTAAGCCCCTGCTCAGCAGCGAAGCACGGCGCGAGATGTTTTATAATTCACTGGGGAAAGATGCGGAAGGCATCGCTGTGCTGGCTTTTATCGAGCTGGTACTCAAATACAGCGGTACTGATTATGTAAACTGGCCCGGTTACGCGCGCTGCAGAGTACATTTCGCTTTGTTCGACGCCATGCAGAAGCAGGGCCGGATCTGGGAAAACGAGATCGCCGTAATTTCATAGATAAAAATAAAAAAGCATCGACAAAATTTGTCGATGCTTTTTAGCTTTTTATTTTTAGTGATGTGTGCCTCTGACAACAGTAATCCCCTGCTGCTCCAGGTATTCGGCAGTTTTGGTGATCACCGGGCATTCATGTTTTTCTCCCTGTGCGTCCTTCTTTTTGGTACAGCCGCTTAAATGCACGGCTTCAACGCCGATAGTAACAAGACGGTCCAGCTTTTTGCGCAGACCTTCCTCGTTATTGGGCATCTGTACATCACCGCAGCCGCTGCAGTTCAAAAAAGCGGCCAGTTCTGTTTCCTCTGCCTCATAAACGGCAAAAGCGTTAGTTTTATTATTGAATGCTTTAAGACAGCCGCTGCCAGTACAGTTATTACTGGTACGCAGACATCTTAAAACAGCGATCTTTTTCATAGGCATTTTTCCTTTGATTATTTTTACTGCTCTGTTTCTGCCAGCACCTCTTTAAAGCAGTTGGTCAGGCTGGCAAAATCTGCCAGCGACAGCGTTTCGCCCCGGCGCTTGGGGTCGATACCGGCACGTTCCAACCATGCCGCAGCCTGTACGCTGCTGATGCCCATATTTTTGAGAGCGTTACTGAGCATTTTACGGCGTACGGAAAAAGCCGCCTTTACGACTTTGAAGAACAGTTTTTCATCGCAGACCTCGACCGGAGGTACGGTACGGCGTTTGCAGACAATGACGGCACTATCGACATTAGGCGCCGGGATAAAAGATTCCGGCGGTACGATAAAGGCTATCTCCGGCTCGGTATAATATTGGATCGAAACTGACAAAGCGCCGTAATCTTTGCCGCCGGGCTTCGCGACCATCCGCTCGGCTACTTCCTTCTGCACCATGGCAACCAGTCGTTCCATAGGCAGGCGCTGTTCCAGCAGATTGAAAATGATCGGCGTAGTAATATAATAAGGCAGGTTAGCCGCCACCTTAAAGGTCGGCGCGCCAACAATATTTTTGATATCGACTTCCAGGATATCACCGTTTTCTATACGCACATTATCGTAGCCTTCCAGTGTTTTTGCCAACACCGGCAGCAGTCTTTTATCCAGCTCGACTGCTACGACCCTGGCGCCGCTCTGCGCCAGTCCCTGCGTCAAAGTGCCTATACCGGGGCCGACCTCTAAAACCGTGTCGTCCTCAGACAGTTCTGCAGCAGCAACGATCCTGCGTACGACTTCTTCGTCGATCAGGAAGTTCTGCCCCAGTCTTTTATCCGCTTTTAATTTAAAGGTGTGCAATATATGATTGGTGACTTCGCGTCTGGCAATGATCGGTTTATCCATACTGTTCTCCTAACTGCGCAAGCGCCTCGTCAAATTCGCTGCGGGTGACCCCATAGCTGTTGAGCCGCTCTAAAAACCTTTTGGCGTTGCCGTAGCCGATGCCCAGCAAAGCGCCCATTTTATCACGGCGATACGCCGCACTGCCTGTTCCGGCCAGATCATTCTGCCACAGGTCTTGGCTGGTAAATTCGCTGTCAGGCTTATATTCATGGTGGCGCACCTTACTCAGCGCTGCCAGGATCGTCTCAGGCTGAGCCTGCTCGATGCCCACATCATTGTGCGCCGTAGCGTCCGCTTTAGGTACAAAGGCCTGCCCCGCTTCGGGAAAGCGCTGCGTCAGAAAGCGGCGGATACGTTCGCCGGCACCGTCCGGGTCAGTTAGGATAATGATGCCCCGCTTTTTATATGCGGCTTCGATCTGCCGCAGGGTATATGGCGCTAAGGTAAAACCGCCTGTTTCGATGGTATCGGCTTCCAGGGCGCGTTTGATCGCCACTGTATCCATTTTTCCTTCTACTACGAGAACTTCTTTCAGCAAGTCCGCGCCTCCGTTACTCTAAGATATATACGTCTAAGGTACGGCGTCCCCATTGAATGGCTCTGTGCCAGTCGTGCATAAACACGTCCAGCCGATTGCCGCGGATAGCGCCGCCGGTATCGCCGGCCATGGCAATGCCATAACCGGGGATATACAGTTTAGTATAATACGGGATAACCCGCGGGTCAACGGCCACGATACCTTCGTAAGGCACCAGTCCTATCGAAGTTCGTCCGGTACCGCTGCCTTCACCCAAGGTATAGGCGGTGATTTCCATGGTCATAACTTTATTATAACGCATCCGCCCGCGCGAAGTTTCGATAGAACGGGCCATGCCGCGCTCTACCAGTTCACGTCTAGGCTCTTCCAGCACTGTCTTGCTGATGATATGAGTTTGGAACAGGCCGTCTTTAAGCGTAGTTTTTCTGGTCACCTTCATCTTGCCGGGTACGCCCGGTTCCAGCACCTTATTCTCACCATACGGCTTTTCCAGATTATCAACAAACTCCACAGGCGGCTCGATCGGCTGCTCTTCTTCATGCAGCTCATCAAAACGCCCTAAAATATGGATCTCCAGGTCGGAAGTGATCGGCGTATCAACAGCGGGATAGACTGTTTTGCCTTCATAATTGATCGCCAGGGCATCCAGCGCCTCGCCGACAGTTGCTTTACCGGTATAGAATTTTTTGCTGACGCCATATTTTTCGATCGTTACAGGCAGGGCGCGTTTCAACTCAATAACTTCCCTGGTCTTTTTTTCGGCATTTGCCGGAGAGATCAGTATCCGGTCTTCTTTGCCGACCTTGACGCCGGACTCTTCCAAAATAGAACGGGGATCTTCAAGAATAGTGGTCACTACTTTTTCCTGCCCGTCGTAACGCAAAACTATTTCTTTGCTGTTGGCCAGACAAATAGCGCTGAAAACTAAAACTACCACTAACAGCAGCGGCAAAATTTCCATTGCTCTATATAATGATTTTCTATTAGGCATAAATTGTACCTCCTTTTAAAGACGTATAATTTTACCATAAAGAAAAATTTTCTGTCAAACTGTCGCCCTTAAACACACATAAGCTTTTGCACAAAAAACAAAAACGTAAAAACTACTGTGGACACAGATACTTGTTTTGACTTCTGGAAAATAACAGCCTTAAAATACAAACTGCCTGTTTGCGAAAAACAAACAGGCAGTTTGTATTTTATTTTATTTTATTAAAAAGAGTTTTGACATTTTTAGTAGTCTGCGCTGCCAGCGCTTCAAAGGTCGTGCCGCGCACTTCGGCCGCATTGCGTGCCACCAGCTCGGTATAACCCGGCTGATTACGCTTGCCGCGATAAGGCACCGGCGTCAGATAAGGTGAATCTGTTTCAAACAGCAGCAGGTCATCCGGCACATACTGCAGGACCTCGCGCACTTTTGCGGCATTTTTATAAGTAGAGGTGCCGCCAAAACCAAGATAAAATCCTCGCTTAAGCAGTTCCTTCGCCATTTCCAGTGAGCCGGAATAGCAGTGGAACACTGCCCGCACACCTGTGACTTCTTTTTGGAAGATCTCCAGGATATCGCCGTGCGCATCGCGGTCGTGAATGATCACCGGCAGGTCGAACTGTTTGGCCAGATCGAGCTGTTCTAAAAGACGGCGCTTCTGCACGTCCTTCGGCTCGTTGCCCTTCCAGTAATAGTCGAGGCCGATCTCGCCGATGGCTACTACCTTGGGGTGGACGGCCCAGGCTGCCAGCTCGTCAAGATAGCTGTTATCCAAAATACCCTCAAGGTCTTCAGGATGCCAGCCCACAGCGGCATACATAAAATCATATTTTTCAGCTAAACTTACGGCGAAACCCGACGTGATCTCATCACAGCCGGGATTGATGATCCCGTCCAGTTCTTCCTGCAGCTGTGTAAGCAGCGCGTCGCGGTCATCGGTAAAATAGTCCGAGTCCATATGGGCATGGGAATCGAATAGTCCTGTACGTGACATCTTATTTCACCTTGCTCCCGGAAGCGATATCGGGGGCATCAGCCAGCACCAGCTTACCTTCTCCGTCAGAGGCGGCCAGCAGCATCCCGCGGGATTCGATCCCACGCAGTTTTGCAGCTTTCAGGTTGGCGATCACGATAACATTGCGGCCGATCAGCTCTTCGGCAGTATAATGCTGCGCGATCCCGGAAACGATGGTACGTTCTTCTTCGCCGATCCTGACCTCAAGCTTCATCAGCTTATCGGTTTTAGGTACGCGCTCTGCTGCGGTAATGGTAGCTACGCGCAGATCTATCTTCATAAAATCATCGATAGTTATTTCTTCTGTTGCCGCGGTTTTGCTTTCCGTTTTGGCCTCAGCTTTTACTTCGGTCTTAACTGCTTGTTTAGCGGCCGGAGCAGCCTTTTTGGTAGCGGCGATAACAGTTTCTCCGCTTTCAGTGATCTCGATACGCGGATACAGCGGCTCACCCTTCTGCACTTTGGTGCCGTCAGGCAGCCCGCCCCAGGCGGTATCGGCCAGCAGGAACTGCTCGGGAGCAGTGAGGCCCAGCTGGGTATAGATCTTGGGACTGGTAGAAGGAATATAAGGACTTGTAAGGATAGCGACGATGCGCAATACCTCTGCCAGATTATACATAACTGTTTCCAGACGCGCTGCTTTGGCGGGATCTTTTGCCAGCAGCCAGGGGCCTGTTTCATCAATATATTTATTGGCACGGCTGATAAGCGCCCACAGAGCTTTGATCGCCGTGTTGATTTCCATATGGTCCATAGCGTCCTGATATTTCGCAACAGTTTCATTGACCAGGGCGATCAGCTCGTCATCAAGAGGATCACTGCAGGCGGTTTTATGGATCACGCCGCCGTGATATTTTTCGATCATGCTGACCGTACGGTGCAGCAGGTTGCCAAGGTCATTGGCCAGATCAGCGTTGATGCGGGTGATCAGCGCATCGCGCGAAAAATTGCCGTCACTGCCGAGGTTGATCTCGCGCAGCAGGAAATAACGGATAGCATCGGCGCCAAATTCGTCGATCAGCGCCAGAGGATCAATGACATTGCCCTTGGATTTGGACATTTTGTCGCCTTCAACTACCAGCCAGCCATGTCCATAAACCTGTTTCGGCAGTTCTTCACCCATAGCCATCAGCATGATCGGCCAGATGATAGTATGGAAACGCACGATCTCCTTGCCGACCAGATGCAGGTTAGCAGGCCAGTATTTATTGAATTTTTCCGGATCACTGCCGTAACCGATACCGGTAAAGTAGTTGAGCAGCGCGTCAAACCAGACATAGACAACGTGTTTGTTGTCAAAAGGCACAGGGATGCCCCAGTCGAAGGTGGTGCGGGTGATGCTCAGATCTTCCAGTCCCTGTTTGATGAAGTTGATCATCTCGTTGCGGCGTGCCACAGGCTGAATGAAGTCGGGATGAGTTTCGATATATTCCAGCAGACGGTCCTGATATTTGGAAAGCTTAAAGAAATAGCTTTCTTCTTCCATACGCTCTACCGGACGGCCGCAGTCGGGGCATTTGCCATCGACCAGCTGACGCTCCAGCCAGTAGGATTCGCAGGGTACACAGTACCAGCCTTCATAATTCTTTTTATAAATATCGCCCTGTTCAAAGATTTTCTGCAAAATACTTTGCACAACCTTATGATGGCGTTCTTCGCTGGTACGAATAAAATCGTTATTGGTGATATTGAGGCGCTGCCATAAAAGTTTGAAATTTGCGATGATCTCGTCAACATATTGTATCGGGGTAACACCCATCTCCGTAGCTTTACGCTGAATCTTCAGACCATGCTCGTCACTGCCGGTCAGAAAAAAGACGTCTTCGCCCTTGGCGCGGTGATAACGGGCCACGGTATCGGCGATAGTCGTACAGTAAGCATGACCGATATGCAGTTTATCGCTGGGATAATAGATCGGGGTGGTGATATAAAACGTTGGTTTTGTCATATGTTGATCCCTTCTTCTTCTGAAATTAATTTATTATATAATTCCCGTTTGGGAATCTTATTTGCTTTAGCAACCTGCGCCAGCGCCGTTTTTTTATCGAAGCCGCGAGCCAGCAGTTCCTGTACCTGCGCCAGCGGATCCTTTGCTTCCTGCGCAGGCTGCGGCTGTTCCAGGCCTCTGGCGATGACCAGGCAGAATTCACCGCGGGGCTTATTTTCATGCAGCCAGGTCAGGCACTGACTGACCGTGCCCCGGAAAAACTCCTCATGCAGCTTGGTCAGCTCACGCGCTGCTGCCAGCTGTCTGTCCCCCCAGACCTCCAGCACTTCCCGCAGCACCTGTTCGATCCTGTGCGGCGCTTCGTACAAAATAATCGTAGCCGGCAGATACTGCCATTCTTCCAGCTGCTGCCGCCTGTTTTTTTTGCTCTTGGGCAGAAATCCGCCGAAAAAAAACGGCGAGGCAGGCAGACCTGAAGCAATGAGCGCGCATAACGCGGCGTTGGCACCAGGTACAGGCACTACCTGCACGCCGGCATCAATCGCCAGTCTGGCCAGTTGTTCGCCCGGATCAGCGATACCGGGAAACCCGGCGTCACTGACTAAAGCGATATTTTTTCCGGACAGCAGTTCGTCCAGCAGATAAGCTCCCTGCCGTTCTTTGCTGTGCTCATCATAGCGTACCAGCCGTCCCTTGATATTGAAACGGTTCAATAACTGCAGTGTATGACGGGTATCTTCGGCAGCGATAATATCAGCCTCGTCCAGCATTCTCTGCGCCCTGGGCGTCATATCTTCCAGATTGCCGATCGGCGTTGCGCACAAATATAAAATTCCTGCCATTATTCTGCCTCCTCCGCCATACCGTAATACTCCAAAGTCTGTTTGCTGTGGCTGCCGTCCTCATTATACATAATAAGCGGCGGCAAAACCTCCAGTCCGTAACTGCCGCCTTTGACCATTTCCATGAGAAAGATCCAGGCGGGCTTATCCGCAAAGGCATGTACCCATTGCAGTTTTTTCGGCTGCAGACCATATTTAAGCGCCAGTTCCATACATTCTGTAAACCGTTCGGGCAGCTGCACAATGGCAAAACGCCCTCGATATTTGACCAGATAGGCAGCGGCGCGGAAGAAATCCTCCAGCGTTGCCGTCAGTTCATGGCAGGCCGCAGTAGCTACCCGTCGAACCTTACCGCTGTTGCGGTAGGGCGGATTAGCGGCGATCAGATCGAAACTTTCCGAACGATAAAGCGCTTTCAGCTCCCGCAGATCGGCCAGCTCGGCACTGACACATTCCTCCAGCCCGTTAGCCGCAATGCTGCGGCGCATCAGCTCTACTACATGAGGATTACAGTCAACGCCTACTACTTGAGCCGCACCGCGTGCTGCCAGCAGCAGGCTGATGGCCCCCGTACCGGCGCCAAGTTCCAAAACACGGGCCTGCCTGACCAAATGCGGGAAAGCTGCCAGAAAAACAGCATCCGTCGTAAAACAAAATTCTTCCGAGTCCTGCCAGATCGCATAATTACAGCCGGGCAGGGAATCGCAGCGTTCTGTAGCTTTACTCATTTCAGATCGGATCGGCCTTGGAAGCATCAACGATCTCGTCCCATTCTACCTGGATAACGTTATCGGGCGTCAGCTGCACGGAAGCCGTACGCATAGCGCGGTTGATGCCTGTTACTTTGCCTTCTCCCAGCGGCGTTACTACCAGCGAACCCAATTTTGGGATCTCGACACGGTCATTACCGCAGTTACGTTTACAGCCGCCTTCTTTGCAGCAGTACATATGGTTTTCATATTTCAGGCAGCACATCAAACGACCGCAGATACCCGAAATCTTCGCCGGATTAAGCGACAGATTCTGATCTTTAGCCATTCTGATCGATACCGGTTCAAAGTCACCTAAAAAAGTAGAGCAGCACAACGGCCTGCCGCAGCTGCCGATCCCACCCAGCATTTTCGCTTCATCGCGCACGCCGATCTGGCGCAGCTCGATCCGGGTACGAAACACAGCGGCCAGGTCTTTGACCAGCTCGCGGAAATCTATACGCCCTTCGGCTGTGAAATAAAATATGATTTTATTGACGTCAAAAGTAAATTCCACATCGATCAGACGCATCGGCAAATCGTGATTAGTGATCTTACGCAGGCAGATATTGAAAGCTTCTTTCTCGCGTACGATATTTTCTTCGACTTTCTGGGCATCTTCATCAGTAGCTTTGCGCAGCACCGGTTTCAAAGGCGAAACCACCTCACTGTCGCTGACCTCGCGCGGCCCTACTACTACTTCGCCGTATTCTACCCCGCGGGCAGTTTCGACAATGGCATGATCCCCCTGGGCTACGCTGCTGAGTGCGGGATCAAAATAATATATTTTACCTGCTTTTTTGAATCTTATACCTACAACTGTTGGCACTATCTCTCCTCCTTCCGAAGTATGTCTGTTTTAAGTACCACCGTTTCCAAAACCAGCTTGGCGCCGGCATTGCTTTCGATGGCCTGATATGCTTGCTGGGCGATGTCCGCCGCCTGCTTCAAATGCGAAGCGGGCCATGAGGCAGCCAAACGCCGTAATCTATCTGTGCAGTCACAGTTATAAATCTGTTCCTCCAGTCCGTTTTGCCAAAGCAAAACGTCCCGGGCTAAAAACAGCAGCATTTCCGTAAATAATAAACCGCCCTGTTTATCATAGCTTTCGAGCCATGGCTGCGAAGCTACATACCGCATGGGCTGCGCCAGCGGCAGGGCTTCCAGAAATTCCAAAGCCTGATCGCGGTAGCTGACGGCATCTGCAGCAGCCAAATTGACAGCAGCGCCAAGCGAACCGCCTGCCAGGCGGGCCAGCAGTTCCGGGCGTTCCAGCCCGAGCCTGTTCAAAGCCTCCTGTGTCAGTGCCAGAGGTATCTGGTCAAAGCGTAATTGAATGACCCGCGAAAGGATCGTCGGCAACAGGCGTTCCAGCCGCGACGCAACCAGAATAAACATCCAGTTTGGCGGCGGCTCTTCGAGCAGCTTTAAAAGGCTGTTCGCCGCTTCTACCGTCATCCTGTCAGCAGCATCGATGACGCATACCTTATGGCTTGAAAGCGCAGGCGCAAAGGCGGCCTGCCTGCTCATTTCCTTGATCTGTTCTATTTTCAGGTCTTTCCCGGGAGCTTCCTGCTCCACCAGAATAAAATCAGGATGGGCAAAGCTGTGCTCTGCCAGATTGATCAGACGGCAGGATTCGCACCTGCCGCAGGGATGTTCGTCCGGCTTCTGGCACAGGAATGTTTTAGCAAAACGCAAGGCCAGCTGCTTTTTACCAATACCTTCCGGGCCGTAAAAAAGCAGTGCATGCGGCCTGTTACCCGGCTGCAGCAGCCTGGCTAAAAATTCCTTATTCTGTTCATGTCCCAGAATATCGTCCCACATAGGCATCCTTTCCTCGCTTACCCTTTAAGTAAAGCCTCCAACTCGCTGATCAGACAGCCGCGTACGCTTTCCTGTTCCTGCAAAGCATCAATGACCCTGATCCGCTGTGGATAGGCCTTACTGAGTTCGACAAATCCCTGTCTTACCTTGAGCTGAAAAGCAAGTCCTTCGTTTTCAAAACGGTCGGTCACACCGCGCTGCGACCTGCGGCCTGCAAGCAGCAGAGGATCTCCGTCCAGCAGCAGCGTCAAATCTGGTTCCAGCCCGCCCGTTGCAAAAGTGTTCAGCTGCAGCAGCTCCTGCAGCGGCAGACCGCGAACAAAGCCCTGGTAAACCAGTGTCGAATCGCTGAAACGGTCACAAAGCACGATTTTTCCGGACGCTAACGCCGGACGCACGACCTTATCTAAATGATCAGCACGTGCTGCCAGATACAGCAAAGTTTCTGTACGCGCGTCTATGGCCAGCTGCGGGTCAAGAACCAGCTGACGCAGACGTTCAGCAGCTTCGCTGCCTCCCGGTTCACGGGTGCAGACAACTTCTCGTCCATTCTGCCGCAGGTACTCTGCTATCAGCTCCAACTGCGTGCTTTTGCCGCTGCCGTCGGGCCCTTCCAATGTGATAAAATACCCTTTGTTCATCAAAACACCACTCGTATTTCCCTCAAGCTGCCGTCAGCGGGTCCGCTGACCGGCAGGTTCAAGTTTTTCATATTTTCACAGTAAGCGATGATCGCTTCTGTAATCAGCTCTCCCGGCAAAAGTACCGGTATGCCGGGCGGATAAAAGCTTACCTGCTCGGCACAGATTTTTCCGGCCGCACGGCACAGAGGTATGCTGGTCTTCGCGCTGTCGAAGGCCTGCCGTAAAGACATCACCTGCTGCGGTGCAGGAAGCTGTGGGCTGACCGTCAAACGGCGCGGCGTTTTTTTGTTTTTTTCCAGTTCGGTAAAAACCTGTTGTATCACAGCGAGTACGGCATCATAATCAGCTCCGCCGTCGCTATAGGTAACTAAAAATAACACGTTATCGGCATCTGTCAGTTCTACGGCAACACCTGCCTGCCGCAGTTTTTCCCCGGCTTCAATACCTGTATAACCCCAGGCGACTACATTGACCGTCACCTTGGTGCTGTCAAACCCGGCAATACCGTTACTGCCGGCACAATCAGCCGTCAGCAGCTTCAGCCCCTTGAAGGTCTGTAAAAGCCGCCGCAATCTGTCTGCCGCAGCCACAGCCTGTGCCGCCATCTGCCTGCCGCCTGTCGCCAGCTGGAAACGCGCCGCGTCCAGAGACGCCATCAGCAGATAATTGGGGCTGGTTGTCGTCAGCAGGCTCATAACATCAGCAGCCCGCTTTAAATCAAGGCGCCGACCCTGCACATGCAGCATCGAGCATTGCGTCATAGCACCCAAAATTTTATGCGTGCTTTGCGCGCAGGCATCCGCGCCGCACTCCATAGACGAAGGCGGCAATAATTCGCTGAAACCAAGATGCGGGCCGTGCGCTTCATCTACCAATAGTGCAGCACCATATTTATGGGCTATTTGAGCAATCGTTTTAATATCAGCAGCCTGACCGTAATAATTAGGGCTGGTCAGAAACACTGCTTTAATAGAAGGATCTTTTTGCAGAGCTTCTTCGATCTGCCCGGCAGTGACCTGCGTGTTGATACCAAAAACCGCATCAAACTGCGGTAATACGTATACCGGCTCCAGATCACCTAAAAGCAGCCCTCCGGCAACACTGCGGTGAGCATTGCGGGGAATAAGAACTTTACCGCCCGGTTTGACAGCAGTCATCAGCATTGCCTGAATGGCCTGCGTCGTACCGTTAACAGCAAAAAAACAGCGGTCGCTGCCGTAAAGCTGTGCGGCCAGGGTCTGCGCTGCGGCAATACAGCCTTCAGGACAATGGATGTCATCCAGCTCCGCCATCAGCGAAACGTCCATCTGCAATGCGCCTGCTCCCAGCTCGCCAGCCAGAAGCGGTTCCATTCCGCGGCCGCCTTTATGTCCCGGCGTGTGAAAAGGATAGACCTGTTCTTTTTTATATTTGAGCATGGCCGCTACAAGCGGCATTTTTTTCTGATCTGCCTGCAAAAGAAAGCCTCCACGATAAATACAAACACTTATCCATGTTATCTTTACATTTTATCACAAGCAGCAAGGCGTTACAAGCAATTGTAACGCTTCGTCAAACTACCGCTGCAACCGCCTGCTCACCGCAATAAAAATACTCCGGCTGCAAACAGCCGGAGCAAAGATATTCTGTTGTTCAGCCAACCATAGCAGCCTGCGGCTGCGGCTCGATTTCGTCTTTTAAATCTTCCCAAACGATAAAATTGGCTTTACTGAAACCGTTGAAGGTCGTCGCCGAAGCCGAAGTATAAGCGCCGCAGGAAGGAACCAGCAGCAGATCGCCTACCTCCTGGCGTACAGTCAGTTTGCCGCGGAACATGATATCCAGCGAATCACAGCTGGGACCGGCAAAAGTGGCTTCCACTTCTTCTCCTTCTTTAAAGCTGATCAGCTTAAAGTCCCACTGGTCAAAAATAACGCCGGAAAACGTTCCGTATAAACCATCATCAAGGAAATACCAGGGCTGACCGCCGCGTTCAGTAACACCGATGACGCTGGTAATAAGGTTGACAGCCGTACCGCACATAAAACGTCCCGGTTCCGCCCAGATTTCTACATTGGGAAAATCTTCGTCCAGACGGGCGTTGATCTGTTTAAGCATTTCTTTTAAATTAAAACGCACCTTGGGTTCGGGGATCGGAAATCCGCCGCCAATATCTAAGATCCGCAGCTGCATCCCTGCAGCGGCAGCTTCTTCAAAAATCTCGCGGGCCAGATCAAGCGCATTCAGATATGGATCGGCGCTCATCGTCTGGCTGCCGACATGGAAACAAACGCCGGCGGCGTCAAGACCGACAGCCTGTGCTGCCTGCAGTAGTTCTACTGCGCGTTCGCGGCCTACGCCGAATTTTTTATTCAAATCTACATGTGCGGAAGAATTGTCGATACGGATACGCAGAAGCACCGTAGCACCGGGGCAGCCCTGTGCCATTTTTACGATTTCACTTTCGCTGTCAAAAGTCATTTTATGTACACCGACGTCACAGCAGGCCTGCAGACCGCCGCCGGTTTTGATAGGATTGGCGTAAATCAGACGCTCGCCTTCAATACCCATTGCTGCCAGAGTTCTGATCTCGCCGTCAGAGGCAACATCAAAGCAGGAACCCAGATCACGCAGCAGTTCCAAGATCCGCTGATGCGGATTGGCCTTGATCGCATAGTAAAGCTGCACACGCGGCAAGTGCTTTTTCAAAAAGCGATAGTTCTTTTCTATTTGTTCTAAAGAAAGTACCAGCAGCGGCGTTCCAAAGCGCTCTGCCAGCCTTTCTGCAGCATTTTGACTAAGTTGAAAAAAGATGTCCTTCTTCATATCCACTCTCCCCTTGCTTTAGCATTGATTTTACTCATATGATTTTACCACAAATTACTGAAAGTACAATAGGAAAATGAAAGAAATTGAAAAAAATTTGAGGAGTTTCAGGCAAAACCGTGATAATCACGCTTAACGTCTGTTTTTACTAAAATTTTACTGGTTTTTTAGGATTTTTAATATTTTTTTACTAAATAAGTCACTACTAAATATAGTAATCTATGCTGATTTGACAACACAAAATACCTAAATATGGAAAACCCCCGCTTATTAAAAGCAGGGGTTTGCAAAAACTACTTATTTTTTAGGTGCTTCGATAACGTCGCAGCCCATATAAGGCCGCAGGACTTTCGGCACGATAACGCTGCCGTCTGCCTGCTGGTAATTCTCGAGAATAGCGGCAACAGTACGTCCTACCGCCACACCTGAACCATTCAGGGTATGTACGAATTCCGGTTTGGATTTAGTGTCGCGGCGGAAACGGATGTTAGCGCGGCGAGCCTGGAAATCAAGGAAATTGGAGCAGGAAGAAATTTCACGATAGCAGTTAGCCGCCGGCAGCCACACTTCCAAATCATAAGTTGCAGCAGAACTGAACCCAATATCACCTGTGCAAAGACGCACGACACGATACGGCAGTTCCAATAATTGCAGCACCTTTTCGGCATTAGCCGTCAGTTTTTCCAATTCGTCCCAGGAATCTTCCGGCTTGGTGAATTTTACCAGTTCTACTTTATTAAACTGATGCTGACGGATCAGACCGCGGGTATCGCGGCCGGCACTGCCTGCTTCAGCGCGGAAGCAGGCGCTGTAGGCAGTATAATACAGCGGCAGATCGTCGCCGCTTAAAATTTCGTCGCGGTGCAGATTCGTGATCGGAACTTCGGCAGTAGGGATCAGGTAATAATCCAGCCCCTCCAGTTTGAACATATCTTCAGCAAATTTAGGAAGCTGGCCTGTTCCCTGCATACTGTCTTTATTGACGATGAACGGCGGGAAAAATTCCGTATAGCCGTTTTCACCGGTATGGATATCCAGAAAGAAATTGATTACGGAACGTTCCAGCCGGGAACCGAGTCCGCGGTAAAAAGTAAAGCGGGCGCCGGAAACCTTGCCGGCACGTTCAACATCGAGGATATTCAATTTTTCGCCGATATCCCAATGAGCCTGAGGCTCAAAAGCAAATTTAGCCGGTTCGCGCCAGGTACGCACTACCGGATTATCGGCATCACTGCTGCCAACAGGTGTATCTGCTGCCGGCATATTCGGAATCGTCATCAGAATTTCTTTTAATCTGGCTTCGATATCCTTCAGCTCTTTATCATCTTCCGCGATCTTATCACCCAGGGCACGGACCTCGGCCATCTGCGCATCTGCATTCTCACCGGCTTTTTTCATTTTGCCGATTTCCTGAGAAGCTGCGTTGCGCTGGCTTTTAAGAGCCTCGACCTGCAGGGTCAATTCACGGCGTTTCTTTTCCAATTCCAAAAATTCGTCAAGGTTCACATTGGCGTTACGCTTACGCATAGCGTCCATAACCAATTCAGGATTTTCCCTAACAAATTTCATATCTAACATTATTCATTCCTCCAAATGTTGAATTACTTCGTAAACTTTATTTTAGCACAATTTACCATAATATGAAAGAGAACACGCCGAAGAACATCGGCGTGCCCGTAAAATCACTGTTATTCAGTTTAAAATCAGCTGTATTCTTTAAAAGTTTCAATCAAACCGTCACGTTTGGCCAGATAATTGATCGCGCTGATAGCGGCTTTCTGAGCCTGACCGGCCGCACGATTGACCTGCCAGGGCTGACCGGTGCAGTCGCCGCCGGCGAAAACGCCTTCGATGCTTGTTTCAGCCTGGTCGTCGACAAGAACAGAACGGCCGCGCATCTGCAGACCCGGCAAAAAGCTGTTGAGCGGATCAGAAGCACGGAACATAAAGACTGCCTGGACACTGAAAAATTCACCAGTGGTATGCAGCCCGGTTACTCTGTCGGTACCGGTAATATCAGTCGGCTGATCCAGAATCACCGTTACATTTTTGCGTTTTGGAGCTACGAAGCCCTGAAAACGGGGAATAAAAATTACTTCACTGCAGATATCAGCCAGATATTCTATTTCTTCCATCGCATCAGGAACAGTGGCGATCGCAGCAACGCGCTTACCTTTGTATTCGGCGCCGTCGACTTTGGCGCAGTAGCTTACGCCGCGGCCTAAAAATTCTTTTTCGCCCGGCAGCAGGCTGGAACGGGAAATACCCGTAGCAAGAATTACCGTATCGGCATTATACTGGCTGTTAGGCGTACCCAGTTCAAAATAACCGGCTTTCTCTTTTAATGAAACTATTTTTTCTTCGATAATCTCCGCACCGATATGGCGTGCATGCTCGATGAACCTGTCCATCAGCTCATTGCCGGAAATATCGGGACAGCCCATATAATCAGTGATAAGCTCGACACTGCGCAGACGGGGACTGAAACCGTGAGCCTCAAACACCACTACCTTCCGTCCTTTACTGCTGGCAGTAATAGCCGCCGACAGGCCCGCCGGACCGCCGCCGATAATTGCGATATCATATTTCATGTTTTAATCCTCCAAAAAATTTTTAGGGGAAGCCTTCATTTAGTTCAACAAGCTAACTGTTTTTATTTTACCTTCTTTAACACGTCAGCGTCAATCCTTTCCACATGTATACACAATTTTACCGTTTTTTTAAAACAGCTTCCTGCGGTTTTAGGAAAAATTAGAAAAACAGCGAAAAAACTCTTGCCAAACTTTCCATTTTCGTGTATTCTATATAAGCAACATTACGACGGCCCATTAGCTCAGTTGGTAGAGCACCTGACTCTTAATCAGGGTGTCGTAGGTTCGAGGCCTACATGGGTCACCAAAATTTGGCCGGTTGGTCAAGCGGTTAAGACACCGCCCTTTCACGGCGGTATCAGGGGTTCAATTCCCCTACCGGTCACCATTCGGGCGCTTAGCTCAGCTGGGAGAGCGTCTGCCTTACAAGCA
>OGFL01000845.1_pt1 | contig 26568 bp, 44 predicted proteins | sample 1570911 | NCBI WGS metagenome assembly OGFL01 (sample SAMEA2582050, study PRJEB24529) | metagenome | biome: Human gut stool | place: China | collected 2011 | reverse complement strand
GATGTTGAAAAAATTGAATGCCGTTAAATTACGAGCTTTTACACTGATTGAAATGAATGTTACTAAAACGCTCTATAATTTCCATAAAATAACGATGGATTCACTAGTAACTCGAACCTTGCTTATCAAGGCGCGTGCTATGGCTTTCTGCTGCTCGTAATCAAGCGTGAAGATATCCTTGGTGTCAAGCACCCGTCTAATATCTTCTTTCCGCTCTACAGCTTTGAGAGAGGTGTCAGCGTCTAGCTCTTTTTCGAGTACTGCACGCTCTGCCATGAAGTCGCTTGACCGTTTCTGTAATTCCTCTAGTGAAATCCGGTCGTCAATGTATAGATCATTAAGTCTGCTAATTTTAGCGGTTAGATTATCAATCTGTTTCTGGTAGCTGTCACGGTCTATCGTCTCTTGATTTGTGTTTGAAAATAGCTTGTTGATATAGTCTGAATCGGTTTGTAGCTTGCTGATCTCAGTCAAGACAAAGTGCTCGATATCGTCCTTGAAATAGAAACCAGAATCACATTTCGCATTGTTGTTATAGACAGTCACGCCCTTGATTTTCCGTGGGTGTCGCTGCTTACACTCGTATTTGACTAAGCGTGTGCCGTCTTTTCGTATCATGCCTAGCTTAATAGCGAGAGGGGCTGAACAGTAGCCACATTGAGCTATGCCAGAAAGCATGTATTTAGCTTGAAATGGTCGGGGATTGAATCGCTGGGCGGCTGTTCTTTGTCTCGTTTTGATTTCCTCTTGTGTCTTGTTAAAATCTTCCTCGGAGATAATAGGATCATGAGTGCCGGGAAATATCTGCCCTTTAAATTGATTGTATCCACAATATACCGGATTCGACAGGATAGCCCGCACCGTTCTATAGCTCCACTCTTTATCTTGTCCATATTGCTCATTGAGGGCGTCTCTAAGCTTGGTTATCGACATGCCCGATAAATACCATTGAAACATTTTTCGGACGATTAGGGCTTGATATGGGTTGACTGAGAGCGTGCCCGTCTCTTTGACATAATCGTAGCCGTAAGATGTTTTTGACCACATCATGGACTTGCCGGACTTTGCCCGCCCTAGCTTGCCTAGCTGCATCCGTTCCTTGATTTGTTCTCTTTCTAGTTGGGCAAACACGCTGAGGAGCCCAATCATTGCCTTACCGAAAGGTGTTGAGGTGTCAAAGTTTTCGAGCAAGCTGACAAATTCTATATTATTTTCCAGAAACACATCTTCAATCAGATAGAGTGTATCTTTCTGACTGCGACTCAAACGGTCTAGCTTATACACTAGAACCGTATCAAACAGCTTTCTCTTTGCGTCTCTTATCAATTGCTCTAAGGCTGGGCGTTCCGTGTTAGACCCAGAGAAACCGCCGTCTGTGTATATATCGTAAATATTCCAGTCCTTAATGTCGCAGTAGCTTGTCAGCTTTGCCTTTTGCTCGTCGATTGAATAGCCCTCGTCAGCCTGCGACGTGGTCGATACTCGGACATAGATAGCAACTTTATGCATTGTCATTGTGTTTGTACCTCAATTCTGTTAAAATGGGTACAGAAAAGGACATGTAAGGCTGTTTCCAGTTTACACGTTTTTTCTGTGATGCATAAGCTCTACACTCTAAGTTTGGCGACGGTGAGTGTAGGGCTTTTTTGTTTTATTTCAGATTTTGGACAGCATTGTCAGCTTCTTCTTGTGTAAATTTGTCAAAATTTACCAATTGATCACGTATAGCGTCTGGAGACATAGCCACAGTATCTTGATATTGTTTCGCTTTCTCAACAGCTTGTTTGTTGTAATCAATACCAGAATTCTCTACAGCATAGTCAGCGGCCTCTTGAGAGTATTTATCAAAGCTTACTAGTTGAGAGCGCAGTCCCTCCTTAGACATGTAAACGGTACTGGCATACTGTTTAGCTTTAGTTACAGCTGTTTTGTATTCTTTCGGAATATTGCTTTCAGAAGCGTTTGAGCTTTGCTCAATTTTGCCACTTGTTGAACTGCTGTTAGTTGAGCTCTTGCTTTGAGAACAAGCGGCAAGGCTTACAATGGAAAGGCTTATTAAGCCGATAGACAATAATTTTTTCATAAAATTTCCTCCCAGCTTTTAATGTGGTTCAGTGATTGCACATATTTTTTAAATCTTCTTTAGTTTTAGATATTCGTTTTTTACAAAAGTCTCATCACAAATTGTGGTGAGATTATATTTTTCCATGAAGTGTATATAGTTGAAATCGTCCAGATTTTCATTTTTCAACAATTCATGGATCATATTCCTATTTGCTTGGACCTCATACTTTTCTCGCATCCGTTCATAGTTTTTAGAATCGTGTTCTAAGTGTCCTAATTCGTGCAGAATGACCTTCAAACGAGTGTCTAAAACTAAAGAAGATTCAAACGAGTGTCTTGGTCTAAACCCCCGTTGATATAAACTACCCTGTTTATAGGGTCGATAAAGCCGTTTCTAGGCCACTGACTAGAGCTGAACTCACAGATAGAGACGTTGAACTGCTCAAGCAATTCTTTTTCAGTCATAAGACCTCACTTTTCCTTGCTACTCATATAGCCGGCGATGATGCCACGGATAGCCCGCTTATCATCATCCGTCAGCGGTTTGCCATCGAACATCATGGCATTTTCTATGATCTCATCGATATCGTGGGCGTTGGTCTGTTGTTCCTCGGTGTTTTCTGGGCCGTCTCCAAAAAGAATGTAATCTGTCGAAGTCCCTAAAACTTGAGCCAACTTTACAATCTTTGTCCCCGTTGGAATACTAGCACCGCTTTCCCACTTTGAAATAGTTGAGTCAGACTTATACCCTAACATTTTCGCTAGCTCAAGTTGACTAATACCCTTGCTAGCTCTCAAACTTTCAATTCTACTTCCTCTTTGCTTATTCAAATCCATATCTTTCTCCTTGCTGTTTATATTAATATTATATAGTAGACTTTCCTAATTTTCAAGTTGATTTATAAAAAACTTAAAAAAACTTGAAAAAAAATCAACAAAACTGTTGACATTGAATTTAATTCAAGTTATAATGTGTTTGTAAGTTAGTTAGAGAGGAGGAACAAAATGACAAAAACAGTTCCAAAAATTACAATCAAAGAACTTCGAGCCCGTCATAATCTGACACAAGCCAAATTTGCTGAAAGCATTGGTACTACAGCTCAAACGGTTAGCGCTTGGGAGAAAAATGCCCTTTCTATTTCTCCTAAGCACATGGTAACTATTTGCAATAAATACCACATTCAATCGTCTGATTTGTACGGTATTTGATATTTTTTTACAGTAAAACTTGAATTTAATTCAAGTCAAACATTAAGAAAAGGGCGATCAGTGAACGAATTGATTAATGTTACGTTAAACGAAAACAATGAACCTATCATTAGTGCAAGACAACTTCACAAAACATTAGAGGTTAAAACCCGCTTTAGTCAGTGGGTTGAACAAAACTTCAAAATGTTTAAAGAAAACGAAGATTTTACAAGTGTAGTTGGAACTACGCTTGTAAACCCAGAAAGGAAACACTATGAATGAAATCAAAATCCGTGAAGATAAAGTGTCCTTGGACGGTCAAGAGTTAAAAACTCTTACAGAATTTGAAATAAAAAGCATAACCGAGGACGGTTATGCAGAAGTGAAATTAACCTTACTTGCTAAATTGACCTGATATGAGACTTGAAATAACCTGAGCTGCAATATCTTTCATGACATCAAGAGAAGTAGAGCCTACAGATTGAGCGATTTCTTTGGTTTTGTTCCAATTGGTATCTTTTCGGATGTTAGCAAGGAAATCATGACCAGCAGGCGAAAGGTCTTTGACTATGCAACCCTCATAGAGAAATCTAGTGTCGCCTATGAAAAAACCACTTTCGTGACATTGCCTGATGTGGTAAAGAACCTCATTGGGGGAATAGTTGGGGAACGCTTGGAAATCTATTGGGTTAAGGTAGCTTACAGTTTGACCATAAATAGCACGCTTTTCAACATCTAGGAGAATTGCTCTGACACAGTCTGGTTTTAATCTCATTTCAATACCTCACTTTTTATTAACTATTATATCAAATGGAAAGGAACAAAGATGAACGAAATTTTTAACTTCCACGGACAAGATGTCCGAACAGTAACTATTAACAATGAGCCTTACTTTGTGGGTAAGGATGTGGCAGAAGTTCTGGGATATACAAATCCTAGACAAGCTTTAAAAAGCCATGTTGACGAAGATGATAAGGGGGTCTCAAAATTTGACACCCTTGGAGGTAAGCAAGACCTAGTAATCATCAACGAAAGCGGTATGTATTCTCTCGTATTATCCAGTAAGTTACCACAGATTGCGGCAGATTACGGCATGAGTGCCAGGAAGTTCAATGCAATCTTACATGATCTAGGTGTTCAGTACAAGGTCAACAGCCAATGGATTTTGTATAAGAAACACATTGGTAAGGGCTATGTCGATAGTTCGACATTTGATTACAAGGATAAGAACGGTCAAGATCAAGTCAATATGACAACGACTTGGACGCAAAAGGGGCGCTTGTTCTTGTATGAATTGCTAAAAGCTAACGGCATCCTGCCAATCATCGAACAAGACGATTGAGGATGTCACCTTGACGGCGCTAGTGAGCTAGCGGGGCATATATGTTGAAAACGTAAGCAATACCATTAGCGTGAGACAATTTGATTTATAAAAACTCCTAAAAACAAATAAATTCAAAGTCCTCGCTAGTTCTCCAGTGTCGCCAAGGCAACAAAAAAAGGCTGACCCCTGCCAGAGTCAGACCAATAGAAAATTTAAACTAAAGAGATTGTACCATGAAACGAAAAAAATGGGAACCAACCATAATTAACATTATGGCAGACGGTTCCAGAGTTGATGATCTAACTAAATGTGTCATTCCTAGCGGCCACGCTTATTATGACATCATTCAAGGCATTTACAAGAAAGGAGCATAACTAAATGAAATACATCTTTCACTAACACGGAAGAAAACTATACAAAAATGAATAACAAGTTCTTACAAGATACTAGCTTGAGTTTACAAGCTAAGGGTTTACTTGCTGAAATCTTGATAAATAAAAGCGATTGGCGGGTTTATCTGTCAGAACTTGAAAAGAGGTCAACCAACGGGAAAAGCTCACACCGTACAGCGTTTGAAGAATTGAAACGCAAACGGTATGTTGTGGTATTTCGTAAAAGCAAGGGCTATAAAAAAGGTTTTGAAATGGTTGTCTGTGCATCAGACATACCCATGACGGACGAATTTATAGAATACCTTGACAAAAAGTTATCCACAGAGTTATCCACAGGTAGCCTTGAAAATTCATAGTTCGATAATTGGAATTTCCATTTAATCAAACGATGATAATTCGTAAGTTAGAAAATTCATATTACGAAAAAATCAAACGATGATAATTCATAGGTTAGAAAATCGGACACTAACAATAACTAATATATAAACAATAACTAATATATAACAATATGGTGCTACGCACACTAACCAACAACAATCTAGAGCCTACCGGCACTAACCAGCAATAATAACTAATAGATAACTATACAGTAATCATAGTTAGAAGAATAAGAGAGGTAAAAAAAACATGAAAAAACTATTTGGATGGATTTGGAGCAAAAAGCAAAATGAAGTAGAAGTCTTCGAGGTAAGACCATATCGCATGATTGACGAAAAGGTACGAGAGTTTAACGCAGACCATGGATTACCATTAGATCAATTAGTGGGGTAACTCATGAAGCTATTAAAGAAATTGCTAACCAAGAAGAAAAACAAAGAGCCAGAATACTTTTTCGATGTGGTGGAGACGCCTGAAGAAAAGAGCGAACGACTCAAAAACAAATACACAAACTAACGTCAATCTTTCAGCGTGCAGCCATGGCCCTGCCGTGGAGTGTAATTTATACCTTTCCCCAAAAAAAATCTTTACTAAATTACTTTTTTCCTAATATTCCCATTTACAGTCTAACAAAACATTGAAATATTCTGCGGTGGGGCGTTGGGTGCACGTTGAGAGCACTAAAAAAGCACAGGTAAGGGCCTGTGCAAGAAAATTATCCCAAGGAGATTATACCATGAAATCTTTTAACACTCAAACAACTTCAAAACCTGGCTACGTTAAAACTAAAGCCTATGGCTTGTGCGGAACGCTTGCTCTTGCTACCACTCTACTAATCGGAGCGGGTGCAGTATCGGCAGATGAAGTGACACAGACGGCAGCAGATACACAGCCAGCAGTGACTAACGTATACACTGCCGATAATGGTGGGAATGTGACAGTGACACCAAGCGAGACAGTGGTACCGACAGAAACGTCGGTAGCAACTACAGAAGTAGCTACACCAGCGCCAGTGACAGAAACACCAGTGGCACCTACTAGCGTAGTCAAACAGGGTGACACAATCACAGTGGAAAACCCTAACGTACAAGTGGACTTCCCTAATGGCACTGGTAAATACTCGCCATTCGAAGTTGAGTACAAAGATATCAACTTCCCAGACGATATGCAAATCAATGAGGGTGACAAGGTAGTTACTGAGTTGCCTAAAGAAATCGGTCTTCAAACATCATTCGATTTCGACGTTTACAACAACGAGAATATCGTGGGTAAAGCCAATGCGGATGCTCAAACACGAGTGATCACAACGACATTTAACAATTATTTCACTGAGCACCCTTTGAATAAAAAGATGTCGCTCAAGTTCGATGCTAAATGGCTTGATATCGTTGAGCCGGGTAAACCAGTGACAGTGAATTTCGACGGTACTGTTAAGACCTTTGAAATTGCTGAGGAAGGACCGCTACCAACTGATGAGCTCTTGTCTAAATGGGGTAGTCAAAATAAAGATAACCCACAAATCATTAACTGGACACTACGCCTTAACACAGCTCGTCGGGTCTTGAACTATGCAAAATTGCAAGATACTTGGTCAGATAATCAAGAGTTCGTTGACGGCTCACAGAATATCTACTTTGTTGAGAATCCTGTTAAGTGGACTGGCATCGACTATTCAGCTAAGGATTATCTCGAAAGCTGGAATGTCCGAGCAGACGGATTCGATGCCAAGTTTAAAGAGTTTAACCGCATTATGTACATCGACTATCAAACTCGTTTGAAGTCAGCGGTTAAAGACTCAACTAACCCAACTAACAAGGCTACTTTGGTAGCGGTAGATGCTGGGGCTATGTCAACATCTAAGGTGCAATTAGTAGGCGGTCGAGGTGATGCGTCTGGCGAGAACAAACCAGAACCAACGTTTGAAATTCCACACGACGCTCCTAAAGTAGATATCCCAGAATTTGAGGGCGGCATTCCCGGTATTCCAGAGGTGCGAGAATTGCCAGAGTACACTGAACCAATCGGTACAGTTCCGAATGAAGCACCTATCCACGACAAGCCAGAGTTTCAAGGTGGCATTCCGGGTATTCCAGAAGAACGTGAGCTCCCACCATTTGAAGGTGGAGTGATTCCAAACGATGCACCTATCCTCGACTTGCCAGAGTTGCACATTCCAGAGGAACCAACTAAATCAACACCAGAGAAACCAGTAGAGCCTAAAAAGGTGCCTAACAAGCCCGTAGACGCTCCGAAGACAAAAGAGGTAGAAATTACCGAGGTTGTTTATAAAAACGATTCTGAGCCAAATAAGGCACCAAATACAGCCGTTTACGGCGGTGTTCTCCCGCACACTGGTGAAAAAGAAGGTATTATGTCAACTCTTGGTCTTGTGGTTATTGCAGCAGGTATCGCAAGTTTGACATTGAGTTTTAAGAAGTACAACGAAGGTGAGGAAGAATAATCATGAAACGAACAGAAAAACAAGTCGTATTCTACAGTGCTGAAAAAGATGCGTTCCTTGGAAAATACAAAGACAGAGGCAGCTTAGCATTTGAAGCGGGTTTTACTACTGAGTTAAGAGGTGCACTATTTTTACCGTTCGATTCGTATGAAGAACAAAAAACCGAGCTTGACAAACTTGCCGAAGCGTTTGGCTGCGAAGTGCTTATCGTAGAAGTCGAATACAACGTAACTAAACTTGACGGCTCGGATTTTGAACGCACGGTGCGTGAAGAAGTTGCAAAAGACGAAATCAAAGCATTTTTGAAATCATTGCGTGAAGAAGTTGCAAAAGACGAAATCAAAGCATTTTTGAAATCATTGTTTGATTAAATAATTGAAGTGGTGGGAGGGTAGGCATTAAATATGGCAGATAATCAAAAAATGAAGTTTAGAGGTGAGAGCAATTATAACATTCAAAGAATTTGAAGAAATCTGGGACGAATCAAGGGTCTTAAGTGACATTGTAAGAGTGCTAAGTTCAGCCGAAGGGAAGAACTATATCGAGGTCAAAGTTTACGAAAGCATTAACGGGATAGATATCTCGTCATCGGTCAGACTGGATGCTGAAGATAAAAAGGATGTTGTTGATCTCTTGAATAAAATTATGGCACGAAAACTCAGCAGACTTAGAGAGCAGGGTTTTGATTTTTACGAAGAATACCAAAAATCAGAAACTACCGCTTAAAAACGATACGAGACCCCCAAAATTTGAGAAATAAGGGTATTCAAAACAAAAAGGAAGACAAAGACATGACAAATCAACTACAAACACAAAACAAAAGGGATATTTCAACAGATACAAGTGCTTGGACGTTTCAAGATATTAAACGCTACTACGACCCACAAGATTTGTTGACAGAAAAACAAATTGGGCAAGCTTTATCGCTGATTAAAGGTCGTAACCTCAACCCATTACTAAACGAGGTCTATATCGTAGCTTACAAAAAGAAAAATGGTGGGGCTGAATTTAGCTTAATTGTCTCAAAAGAAGCATTCTTGAAGCGTGCGGCACAAAACCCGAACTATGAAGGTTTTGAAGCTGGAGTGGTAGTCGTTGACGATTCTGGTGATATGGTAGAGCGAAAAGGGGCGTTGTTACTACCTAACGACACGCTCGTTGGTGGTTGGGCAAGAGTTTACCGCAAGAATTTCAAGGTCCCTGTGGAGGTTTTCGTTAGTCGTGAAGAATACGACAAAAAGCAAAGCACTTGGAACGCCATGCCAGCTACCATGATTAGAAAAACCGCTCTTGTCAACGCCTTACGTGAAGCTTTTCCAGAGGATTTAGGAAGTATGTACACTGAGGATGACGGCGGTGAAACATTCGACAGAATCAAGGATGTAACACCACAAGAGACACAAGAGGATGTTAGAGCTCGTAAGTTGGCGCAAATCGAACAAATGAAGCAAGAACAAACGCATTTCCAACAAACAAGTGAAAGCAATTCTCAACCGGTTGCCAACTCACAAAACGAGCCAGTCCAAGGCGAGCTTCTCGACTATTAACGAGGTGTGAACAATGCAAGAATTACAAGTTAATATTGAACAAGCCAAAGTTGAGATTGTAGGGCAAGAGGTTTTTGAAAAAGGCATTGCTGATGTAGTTGCTAAGTATCAAAATTACACAGTCACTGCCAGCACTATCAAAGATGACAAAAAAGTTTTAGCTGAATTACGAAAACTAACTAAGCAGATTTCAGACGAACGCATCAAAATCAAGAATGAGTTATCAAAATCAGCGACGGATTTTGAAAAATACATCAAGGAAACAGAGAAACCTCTTAAAAACATCATCGACCAAATCGCAAACGATGTAAAAGAGTTCGAAAATCATCAAAAAGCACTTAGATTGGACACGGTTAAAAGTTATTTAGCTAACAAAGCCAGCGAATATATGATTGACCCTCGCATTTTTGGTGGAAAAGCAACGGAATACATCAAAAATGGCGATTTCATGGCAGACGGTGTAACTCTTAAAAAAGCGACTATGAAGGCATTAGACGACATGGTTACTTTTGAATATCAAAAACAAGAGGAATTTAAAAAAGCCGCTCAATCCATATCTGGACTTTGTTCAGAGCACGGAATGACCGACCAACCGTATATCCGCATGCTTCAAAATCTGACATTAGCAGAGGTGTTAGATCAGATTCGTTCAGACCATGCTTTTGAATTGCAAAAACAAGAAGCTGAACGCAAAAGACAAGAACAAGAAGCGCTACGACAAGCTGAATTGCAAAAGCAAAAAGAAAAAATAGTAGAAACAACACCAACGGCATTGGTTGTTGATTCAGAAACGGGTGAAATTATCGAAAGCACACCAACAATTGAAGAAGCTAACATTTCAGAATCAAAACGTTATCGCCAAAAAATGACGCTTGAAGTCTACTTTGAAAATTCAGACGACAAAGACAGATTTAAACGTTTACTTAGCGAAAACGGTTGGGAATACAAACAAAACTACACTGTCAGCGGCTATCAAAACATAGCTAGCGTGACTGAAGAAGAACTGAAAACACATTTAAGTTAATGTCAAGGCCAAAATTTAAAACTATGAAATTCTAGGAGAAAAACTATGATCAATTGGAGAATAGGAGAGAAACTATGTTGAATTCAGTCTGTCTCGTTGGAAGATTAACTAGAGACCCAGAACTTAAATACACGACCAGTAACATCGCAGTAGCTACATTCAGTCTAGCCGTTAACCGCAACTTCAAGGGCGCTAACGGTGAACGTGAAACTGACTTTATCAATTGCGTTATCTGGCGTCAGCAAGCTGAAAATTTGGCTAACTGGGCTAAAAAAGGCGCATTGATTGGAATTACAGGACGCATTCAGACCCGCAGCTACGAGAATCAACAAGGTCAACGTGTATATGTGACCGAAGTTGTCGCTGAAAACTTCCAAATGCTAGAAAGCCGTGCGGCGCGTGAAGGCGGCAACGCTAACCAAGGCAACACATCGGGAGCGTTTGGCAATGACAACGGCGGGTATGCTGGGCCTTATGGTCAACAAGCACCGCAACAGCAAGGGGCAAACTTTGCAAGGGATAACGGTCCGTACGGAAACGCAAATCCTATGGACATCAGTAGTGATGATTTACCCTTCTGAGAAAGGAAAAATAAATGGAATTTAAATCAATAAAAGGTTACGAGGGCATTTATGAAGCGTGTTCCGATGGCACAATTTGGACGTGTGAAGGGAAAACGACATATAGTAACTGGCACGGAAAAGTCAGGAAGCGTGTTTGGGAACGTAGAGAAATCAAGCCACAGATACAAAAGCGACAAACGAGTGGCAAAAGCGACAAACGAGTAAAGTTGCGGAAAGATGGGGAGGTAAAAACACACCTCGTAAGTAGATTAGTGGCCACCGCATTTATTCCTAACCTAGAGAACAAACCAACCATAAACCATATTGACGGGAATCCTTTGAACAACAATATTGTTAACCTTGAGTGGGCGACGTATAAAGAAAACAACAGTCACGCTTTTAAAACAGGGCTTATGAGCACGAACAAAAAAGTTGTCTTAAAAGGCTTATCAAGTGGTACAGATTATAGGTTTAACAGCTTGGCAGATGCCAGTCGTTTTTTAGGGAAAAGTCATGGATTTTTAAGTCGAAAACTAAAAGACGGCAAAAATATAAAGGGCTACGAAATCACTTTGGTTTAGAAAGATAGTGAAGCTATGAAAATGATTTTAAACATCGAGCCTAAACCACAAACAAGGCCACGATTCAGCAAGTTCGGAACTTATGAAGACCCTAAAATGAAGTCGTGGCGTAGGCAATGCTCTCAACTCATTGAACAAGAGTATGATGGGCAATTCTTTGACGGCCCGATTATGGTTGATGTCACTTTTTACATGAAAGCACCTTTGAGCATATCAAAAAAGCCTACACCAAAGGCTAGAGCTAAAACGTGGGACAGATTCAAGAAATTCACAGCTGAAAGACTTTGGCATGCTAAAAAACCCGACGTTGACAATCTGGTAAAAGCGCTCTTTGACAGCATTTCAAATGCTGGTTACAACAAAGTGGATAAGAAGGGGATTGTCTGGACGGATGATAGTATTGTATGCGATTTAAGAGCTCGCAAGAAGTACAGTCCTAACCCACGCACTGAATTTGAAATTAGGGAGCTGGAATGAAAAGCAAAGTTAAAGATAAACTAGTCGGTATCTACGCTCCAGGGAATTACGACCACACAAGCGTACTAGGCCAGACGCAAGAGTTTTTGAGATGGTTCTGGGAAAATCGCAAAGATATGGATTTGATTAGTGCGAAATTGGGTATTAATACCAAGAAGTTAAATCGCATTCTGACGCTGGAGCAGTTACCAGACGAGGAATTACTAGCAAGGATGGTGGAATTATGCGAGCCAAAGAATATGCCATCTACAAAGGTGAAGAATTAATCGCTATGGGCACAAAAAAAGAAATAGCTGAGCAACTAGGTGTGTCAGCTAGCACGATTGGTTACTACGGTACGCCAGTGTACGCTAAACGCACCAGTGAAAGTAAAGGAAGGAGATTAGTCGAGCTATGAAATATAAAGTAATCGTTTATTACGACAATATGCAAGACAGTGAGCATGTCTTCAGTAATAAAAACGATGCGATTAATGAATTACACCGCTTACGTGGTGTTAAATATCGCAATGCACGAAAATATAAGGTTGAAATGGTGGAAGTAAGCAATGGCTAAATTTATTAGAGTTACAAACATCGCACAAGGAATTGATATGGACACAATTTTAAATGTCGATGATATCGGGCACATCTCTATTGGTCCTAATATCATTTTTGTAAAAACGCCGTTCGCAGACGGGACAAATCGGATTTATGTAAGAACCGAAACGATTGAGCAGTTAGAAAAGATTTTACTAGGAGAGGAAAACGATGGATAGAAATGAAGCAGTACAGAAACTAGCAACAGTAGGACGCCTTTCAATAGCTCACGCTGAGGATTTATATGACTCATTCTTTCCTAAACCAGTCGTTCCACAATACGTGGCGGACTGGTATGAGGAACATAAGAATGACTTAAATGAGGATATTTGGGCATATCTTACAAGCTGGGCTGATACGAAATGGGACGAGTTCAAATACTGGATGTACCATACTGGCAGGAACAAAGCCATCACTACCATCGTCAACATGCACCAGTTTGGGTATGAGGTGGAGAAAGAGCCTAGATATGCAGTCAGCATCAAAGGAATTAAGGTAGATAAGGGCTTTTTGAACTATGACAGATTTTCAAATACGTGGTCTTTTGAAGACGACGCTACTGTAGTCGATAGATTCAGAGCAATCCACACCCGCAAAGAGTTAGAAAAAGCAGGGTTTGGTGAAGTGTTTGACAATCCGATGTTTGAAATCGAGGAGGTGGAATAATGAATCTGGCAGACGTACAGAAAGCAGAAGAAATTAGACAACGGATTAAGCAGTTGGAAAACTTTATCAACTACAAACGGTCACCTCTTGACAAAGTTTTGATTATAAAGCAAGAGCCAAAATTCAAGCTGGCAATTAAAACGAGATTCTTTTTTGATGAAAAAACTATGGAAATAACATCGGAAAGTTTATCAGACGCTATCAAGAAAGCGTTGAAGCAAACAATTGAAGACTTAAAAACACAATTAGTAGATTTAGGCGTTGAAGTTGACGAGGTGGAATAGATGAATAAATTAATCACTAAAATCAATCAATGGGCTGATGACCGCAACCTTAAGCAAGCTGACCCAAAGATACAGTGGATGCGTATCACTGAGGAAGTCGGAGAGATTCGAGACGTACTCTTGAAACCGACTAAATTCACGGAACCGAACGCAGCACTTAAGGACGCTATTGGTGACACGCTGGTAACAATCATCGTACTAGCGCATCAACTAGACCTTGATGTGACCGAGTGTCTCGGTATTGCTTACGAGGAGATTAAGAATAGAAAGGGAAAGATGATTAATGGCACTTTCGTCAAAGAAGAAGACCTCTAAAAAGTGGTACACGGATAGCTTGACTATTTCAAGCGCTATCTTAGTTGTCAGTCTGGTTGTCAACATGCTGTCAGTCTACTATGTTCTGACAGTTCCACGCAGGGTGGAGACAGTAACTATCCATCGGGTAGATAACGCTGGTTCTGAAATGCACGGGGAAGTGACTGGGAAAGAGAAGATTAATGATCTCTACACTATTGATTGCGGGGCTTACGGGAAGTTTCTAGTAAGCAAGGAACAGTATGACCAAGCGAATGTTGGGGATGACATCCCTAGCTATTTGAAGGAGAGAGGACAATGATACCAAGATATAGAGCGTGGCTTAAAGAAGATAAAGAAATGGTAGATGTGGAAGAAATTAATTTCTTTAATGGCGAGTTTGATTTCATCGGAGACGCTATCACTTGGATGTGCAAGAGCGATGATTGTGTTTTAATGCAATCAACTGGCCTCAGAGACAAGAATGGCAAAGAAATCTTTGAGGGGGATATTCTTAAAGTGACCAACCTATCAAGCTGGTTGGAAGTTGTATCTTTTAACAACAACAAGGCGATGTTTGTTTCCAAGGAAATCAAAAGAGAAATCGAAGAATCCCCTCTATACGACTTGTTTAACACAGATATCTTCGAAGTTGAAATCATCGGCAACATCTACGAGAATCCAGAACTGGCAGAGGTGGAATAATGAACAAACGACAATTAAAAAAATCGGTAATGAGAAACGTCTCAAAACTTTATGATATGGCTTTCGAGCGAGATCGCTTTAGGAGAGATGTAGCTATTATTTGCGGTAGAGGTCCAAGAAACACAAGAGCACTTACTACAATGGTGGTTAAGAGAACTGTGTGCGAATACGCCCCATTCGAAGCCGTTGGAATAACATTAGAGGGATATATCGCAGACTGCAAAGTGATTGAGGGGAGTGGCTCATGAGTAAAACATACCAATATTCCGGGCTGACCAAGGAACTATATCAACGGTTAGTCGGTGAGCGTGTAGCGCTAAAACTAGCACATCTGAGAGATTACAAGCAACATTTCCAAAAAGTGAGACAGTGCAGTGAGAAACAAGCGATTATCATTTTGCAAGCGCTCAACAGTGCAGTCGTTGAACGTGCGAGGATCTCACCTCAAACTGTCGATAGGCTAGAAGGTATCATTTCTGACGAGCTGTATCATGACCTTAAAGCATATCTATCCAAGAATTACACTAGAGGTAAAACCACGCGCCCAGTTTTGGACAAAACCAACGCAGGGCTACCAGAAGAACTGTTTAAGCGATTCCGTGAGGAAGTGGAAGAACTACGCAAGGAACACCCTAACGATCTAAACAAGTACATTAGAGACATTAAAGGGTGCGATAAGAAGAAAGCTAACAAAACCCAGAACGACCTCAATTGTTGTTATGTGGAGAAAGCTGCCCTAACACCTTTGAAGGCAATCCAAATGGAAGGGTTACTTTCCAGAGAGTTATTCAGCGAGATTGCTAGTTATGTTTTCAATCATTATGACTGGCCCGATAAGCTGGATGACGATGCTGATCGCATTATGCTTGAATATCGCACCAAAGGCAAGACAGGCATGGATAAAATCGCTGTCAGAAAAGCCTTATATAAAGCCTATGCGTTAGGCGTGTAGCTAGTGAGGGTTCGACTCCCTCGCTAGCTATTACCAGTCAATCTATATACGGAAAAGAGGAGCCTTTTGATTTCTTTTCATTCAAATCAGCAGAAGCGTGACTGGTCGTGGATGCACCAAAATCCAGTAAATCTAAATTATAGAAAGTAGGTATTCCTTTATTTATTATTCACAAAATCTAAAGCGCATTACTGGTGGCGTTATTATCCAAGGCTTATGCCTGCAAGTAGATATAGGTCAGAAATCTCCATAATTCTTTTATTATTTCAAATCAAAGGAGGAAAATCTCCAAAAAAATGATTTCACTGTATCTATAGGCTGGAACGGTTGTACAAGGGGCTCGATTCCTCTTGCCAGCCATTGTCTGTCAAACACTAAAAAAAGAAAAATAGATTTTTAGTGGCTTGAACACTTTTTCAACACCGAGCAAGCTGACAGACCTTGCTCAACGAAACCCAGCAAATTTAAGAAAAAAGGATGTGAAACACCCTCTTTCTTATCGATATCGCATTACTAAAAAAGCCAAAGATCTTGCTGGTGTCTTGGCTAGAAAGGAGGTGATAACAAGGCTCACCACGAACAAATACAAATCTTTTCATATCTCTTAATTATCGTGAGCCTATAAACAAAAAAAGACCGACACATTGGCCGGCACTCTTTGGAAATCAACACTACTATTATACCAGAGAGGGCCCTAATATGCTATTGCCGGAAATTGATGAAAAAGCAACAATCAAACGTTGCAAACGCAAACTTCGAGAATACCCACGATGGCGAGAGATTGCACACGATAGCGCTGAACAGAAGATCACACAAGAGTTCACATTCATGCCAAGAGGTGGCAGCGGAGTGAGCAGACCAGTGGAAAATATTGCAGTTAGGCGCGTCGATGCTATGAGCGAACTAGAAGCCATAGAACAAGCAGTTAGTGGGCTATATCGTCCAGATTATCGCAGAATACTGATAGAAAAATATCTGGCATACCCTCCGAAACCAAACTGGCAAATCGCCCAGGCAATCGGATTCGAAAGGACAGCCTTTCAAGAATTGCTGAATAATGCTATCCTAGCATTTGCAGAATTGTATAGAGATGGCAAATTAGTTGTGGAACGTTGAAATAACGGTATTTTGACGGTTAATTCACGGTGTCTAACAACTGTTTAAAGTGGTATTGTTATATTATCGAAGAAAATTCAGAGACGGCTCACTTTGTGGGTTGTCTTTTTATTATGCAATGAAGGAGGTGGACATATTGGGCTAAATCAACGACAAAAGCTATTTGCGGATGAATACTTGATATCTGGCGTGGCTCAAACGGCAGCGATAAAAGCGGGCTATTCTGAAAAATACGCTAAGAAAAGAAGTCACGAATTGTTGGCAAATGTTGGTGTCAAAGCTTATATCGAAGAGCGAATGAAAGAGCTTGAAAAGAAAAAGATTGCAAAACAAGATGAAGTCATGCAAGTCTTCACTTCGATTTTGCGGCAGGAACTCATGGAAGAAGTCGTCGAGCTAAACGCTGTTACAGGTCAGTTTGTCAAGACTAAGAAGCCCCCGTCCATCTCTGAGGTCATCAAGGCGGGTAGTGAACTTATGAAACGCTATCCAACGGCTAAACAAGCTGAGAAATTGCAACTTGAGATTGAGAAACTCAAATCTCAAGTTGGTGGCGATGAAGGGCAAGATGAAAAAATTGCTGGTTTCCTCGATATCATCAAAGGGGCTGTAAGCGATGGACTTGAGTAAGCTCTATACCAAGAGGCAGTTAGATGTACTCAACTACATTTGGAATCATGATTGGTTTATATGCGGTCTTCATGGCGCTAAACGAGCGGGTAAGACAGTGGTTAATAACGATACGTTTGTAACTGAGTTAAGCCGTGTCAGAAAAATCGCTGACCGTCTTGGTGTGGATGAGCCTATCTACATCTTAGCGGGTACATCGTCGACGTCGATACAGAACAACGTGCTGCAAGAACTTTACAACAAATATGGCTTTGAGCCAAAGTATGACAAGCATGGCTCTTTCGTGTTTTGCGGTGTAAAAGTCGTGCAAGTATACACTGGCTCTATATCTGGGCTTAAGCGTGCCCGTGGTTTCACGGCGTTTGGAGCTTATGTGAACGAAGCGTCGCTAGCGAATGAGGTTGTTTTCAAAGAAATTATCTCACGCTGTTCCGGTGAAGGTGCTCGTGTGGTGTGGGATAGCAACCCAGACAATCCGAATCATTGGCTGAATCGAGATTACATTGGCAAGAATGACGGTAAGATTATAGATTTTAGTTTCAAGCTTGACGATAATACTTTTTTATCGAGGCGCTACATTGAGTCTATCAAAGCAGCAACACCTAAAGGTAAGTTCTACGACCGAGATATCTTAGGGCTTTGGAGCGTGGCAGAGGGCGCTATCTATGCTGATTATGACACTAAGATTCATGTGGTTGATGAACTGCCAGATATGAGACGCTACTTCGGTGGCATCGACTGGGGATATACTCACTACGGATCTATTGTGATTGTCGGTGAAGGTGTGGATAACAACTACTACCTTGTTGATGGCGTGGCAGCGCAATTCAAAGAGATTGATTGGTGGGTAGAGCAAGCTAGAAGATTAACTGACATCTACGGCAATATCCCGCTCTATGCCGATAGTGCCCGTCCAGAGCACGTAGCACGATTTGACAATGAGGGTTTTGATATCAGTAATGCTAATAAGTCAGTGATTGCTGGTATCGAACTTATCGCTAAGCTGTTCAAAGAACAAAAATTATACGTTAAGCGAGACTTTGTGCCTCGTTTTTTTGATGAAATATTCCAGTATCGGTGGAAAGAGAATAGCACAAGAGATGAGCCGTTAAAAGGGTTTGATGACGTGCTGGATGGTGTGAGATATGCGCTCTATTCAGACTATGTTGTTAACAGCACAGAGCGAGCAAGCTATGACGATTTGATAGATATGTTTAGTTGAAGGAGGAAAAATGGAACAGACAGAATTTGTCGATAGTACCGGACAACCGCATGTTTTAAATCTGCGATTTCATCGAGAATCGCGCACAAAATACCGTGCTAAAAGTGTTGATGATTTAAAAAAAGATAACTGGGCATTGCTCAAGAATTTTATTAACCATCACAAATTGCGTCAACGTCCAAGAGTCCAAGAATTGTTTGATTATGCTAAAGGAGATAATCACAGTGTTCTTGAAGTTGGAAGGCGCAAGGATAAAGAGATGTCCGACAAGCGTGCTGTCCACAATTATGGGCGCATGATTAGTAAATTTAAGACGGGATATCTAGCTGGTAATCCTATTCGGGTTGAATATGACGATAGTGTCAGTGGTTCGCAAAACGACGAAGCTATTAAGGAAATTGGACGAAACAATGACATTGATACGCTGAACCGCAACCTTATTCGGGATTTGTCACAAGTCGGGCGTGCTTACGAGCTGATTTATCGTAGCGAGGATGACCAGACACGAATCAAGCAGTTAAGCCCTCTTAATACGTTTATTATTTATGACAATTCGCTTGAAGACAATTCATTAGTCGCAGTTAGATACTACAGTGCTGATTTATTCTCTGACGCACATCAAACCGTTGAAGTGTATACCTCATCAAATATTCACGTATTGGATTACTCAGAAGATCTAAAAGAGGTTTCTGTCACTGCTCACGCTTTTGGCACAGTTCCAATCACGGAATATTTGAACAACACTGACGGCGTTGGCGATTATGAAACTGAACTTTATTTAATCGACTTATATGATTCAGCCGAATCTGATACCGCTAATCACATGTCTGATATGGCTGACGCAATCCTTGCTATCTATGGCGATATGCGATTGCCTGCAAACATGAAGCCTGAAGACATGAAAGCTAAACGCTTAATGCAATTGGTTCCGCCGAAGGCTGCAGACGGTAAGGAAGGGACGGTTAAGGCTGAATATCTAACTAAGTCTTACGATGTGTCTGGTGTCGAAGCGTACAAGACTAGGCTGGATAAAGATATCCACACTTTCACTAACACTCCCGACATGGCTGATGAGAACTTTTCAGGCAACACGTCCGGCGAGGCAATGAAGTACAAACTGTTCGGGCTTGACCAAGACCGTATTGAGACTCAATCGCAATTTACAAAGGGTTTGAAGCGTCGATATCGTTTAGCTAGCCGTGTGGGTGAGTTGGTCAAAGAATTCAAAGCGTTTGATGAAAACTTCTTGAGAATAACATTCACGCCAAACTTGCCGAAATCATTATCCGAGCAAGTATCTATTTTGACAGGCCTTGGTGGTCAAGTGTCACAAGAAACTGCTCTAAGTTTATCTGGTTTGGTCGAGAGCCCAGCCGAGGAACTCGATAGAGTGGATAAAGAGGTGTCTAAAATCGATTTTAAGGGGTATTCTAGCGAGTTTAACGGGCAAGTGGGTAAATATGCCGACGACGAAGAAGGAGCGCATACGAGCGATTCTGTGAGGTCTGATGAATGACGTATTGGTCAGAACGTGCTCAAAGAGAGAGAGAAGCAAGCAATAAAAAGGGTGAAGCTGAGTTTAAGAAAGAACTTGAAGCGCTATATAATTTGCAACTTTCACAGTTGCGAAAAGAACTAGATGCTTATATCCAAAATTTCGCTGACAAAAACGGATTAACCGCTAGTGATGCCAAACGCAAGGCAGACAGTTTTGATGTTAAGGCTTTTGAAACTAAAGCCAAACAGTATGTAGCTAACAAAGATTTTAGCCCAAAGGCAAACAAGGAACTTCGAGATTACAATTTTTCTATGTCTGTTGGCCGTCAAGAGCTTCTTATCCAAGAGTTAGAACTCGAACTATTGGTTTTATCTGAAGGCGAACGTCAATTAACTAACGATTATCTGATGAATGGCTATAAGAGCGAAATTGTAAGAGGAAGCCTGCTTGATCAGACGGTGCCTAACAAGAAAACACTTGAAAGGTACATGACGACGGCTGTTAACGCTAATTTCGAAGGCGCTAAATGGTCGGAGCGTATCTGGGGTAGAAATGCTCAGCTACGGCAACTTGTTAGAACTGAGGTAACGAGGGCTTTAATTCGTGGAAATAACGGCTTAACGATTGCGAGACGCATTAGAAAACACATGGATGTGCTCCGTACTAATGCAGAGCGTTTAGGTATCACGGAACATGCTAGAGTTCAAACTTTGGCGCAGAAAGATATTATGAAAGAAAACGGTTTTGAGTATTTCAAACTCATGCCAGATTCAAGAGCTTGCGATTATTGTAAACAGGTTGGCCGTGATACTGAGAGGGAACCTGACCCAGTTGATAAGATGGAGAGTGGTCTAAACGCTCCACCTATGCATCCGTACTGCCGTTGTGCAGTGGCCGAGGTGTATGTAGAAGATGGCGTGACTAGGCTTTATCGAAACAAAGATAACAATAAGCGTAGACCTATCAATATAGTTAGGCAAAACCATTTAACCAAAGATTTTAGAAAGCGTGGCGGTGTTGTCTGGCAGGACGATGAAGCAGAACGTTATCTAAAATCTCAAAAAGCTGCTGCGATGAACCTAAATGAAGAAATAATCGTTTTGCAAAAAAAGGCGACGATGTCCGAGGTATTGGAGGAACTCTACCACGCTGAACAATGGAAAGATGGGCGTCTAGTTGACGAGCCGGTTTCAAAAATCAAAGCAGAGATAGAGGCGCAGAATTATTTACTTTCTGTATCAAAGAGGTATAATATACCTAGAAATGAGATTGAACAGACTAAAAACAACTTAAATATTGGAAGGAGGAGTTAAAAAATATGAAAATTAAAGCGATTACTCAAGCCCCGTTTGGGACTATTGTAAGTTTAGATAAGCCGATTTCTGGTGCGCTTGGCGGTATGTTAACAACGGATGATACCGTCTTTCATAAAATAAAAGGCACTCCGTCTGATATCTGGACTGAATTTTTAGTAGACAAGACAGATTTGTTGAAAGTTGACCAAGAAGTTAAAGTTGTCTTAGAAGGTAAAAAGGTATCTTGACTATGGCAAAGGATGATTATTTTGTTATCTTGTACGAAATAATGAAATACCTCTACAGTTGTTTAAAACAAGGTAAAAATGTAGAGGTTGACCAGTTAACAGCTGAATATTTTGAAATTCCAGAGCGTTATTGGAAATATATAATGTACAACCTTATCAATGACGGTTATGTGACCGGTGCGTTTGCTCGAAAGACAAAATCTGGTATAGCGATTATCGATTTAGATAGCATCCAGATTACGCCACAGGGGATACAATACTATTTTGATAATAACTTCTTGCAATCGGAAGATAGTGTTGATCCGTTACTGATTAATAAAATTAAGGAGGTGTTCAAATGGAAATGATGTCAAGACCTAGCAAAGAAGTATTAGTGTTTTCAAAAAATATCCGAAAATGGATAATTGGCGATAAAACTATTTCAGGCAAGAAGCAATTTATTTTCAAAGAAGATACTCCGCAAGATGTCTTAGATTTGTTCCAGGAAATAAAACCCAAATTAGATTTTGCGTACTAACTTTTTATTTTTGAAAAGAATGGAGAGTGAGAAATGTGAAACTCAAGGACTTTTTATCAATGTTCGACGAGCATGAGTATTTCATAATCCAAAACGAAGACAAACAAGAAGTCTGCCATGGATATACGCAAGATATACCAACGAGTGACTATCACGTAGTACCTGGCAGTGTTGAGTTGGTAATAAGCGAAACTCACTTAATTACCGTGAAATAAATAAAAAAAGTCGTAGCAATACGGCTTTTTTCTTATGCGCTGATAGCCGTGCTAGCCAAGGGGCTTGGGGGTTCGATACCTCGTCAGCGCATAGGGCTAATTTAAGCCCTAAATAAATAATACTAGCGTGGCTCGTAACGTAGTATTTCAGATGAGACTAGAAGAGGATAGCTACCTCATTCGTGGCTCTGACGGTGTACACCTAGGGGACTAGGTGGGAGGAAATTATGGAACAAGATAACAATATCGAAATGACAAAGGAGAAATTAGCAAATTCTATTCAGATGGTCATTTGACTTTGGTGCCAAATGGTTCATTGGGTTCTACCGTTTTCGGTACAACTCCAGAAGAGTCAGATTTGCAATCTGGCAATACTCCAGAAGCAGAAGTTGAAGTTGTTGATCAAGGTTTCGCAATTACAACTACTAAAACAATCGACTTGGTTAACAACCAAACCAAGGTATCAATGATTCTTTCCTTTTTTGATGCTCTCTATTTCGTAATGATTAATCAATTTAAGTATGTACCTATGTTTGTAAACGATTATTCCAAATTTATTTGAAAGTTCGTCTAATTTTTTCTTGATTTCTAAATTCATAGACCAGAACATTGTCCCCATAAGTTAATTTCATAAGAAAAACACCTCAAAAGTTAATTTTTTTCTGTCTAACTTTTGGGGTGCAGTTCACAAATGTAATGATATTATTTTTTTCTTTTCTTTTCTTTTCTTTTCAATTTGGCTCTGTTCCTAGTCATAGATGAAGAGTTAAAAATAACAGCAAAAAACCAGGTTTCCCTGGTTCTCATTATTAGCGGCTTACACGACGACGAGCTGCTTTTTTACGGTTTTCTTCGATGAAAGCCAATTTCTTTTCTTCTGGTTCGATAATGGTTTTCTTAACTGCGAAGACAGCACCTGCTACAGTAGCAGCAGTTCCGATAACGCCAGTAGCGACACCTTTAGCGAATGAATGTTTTTTAGCCATGAGACTATCCTCCGTATATGTTATAATATGCTTATATTATCTAAAAAAATATCTAGAATAGCAAGTGAAAACATTATGAAAACCAAACTTATTGTAGTAGCTGGTCCTACTGCTGTAGGAAAAACAGCGCTTGGAATTGAATTGGCCAAGCGTTTTAATGGCGAAATTATTTCAGGAGATAGCCAGCAGGTTTACCGACAATTGAATATAGGCACCGCCAAGGCCACTCCTGAAGAGCAGGCAGCAGCATTGCATCATCTGATTGATGTTCGCGATGTTGATGAGACCTATTCAGCTTATGATTTTGTGACAGAGGCAGAGGCTGCCATTACAGATATTGTTAGTCGTGGCAAGCTGCCTATTATAGTAGGAGGAACAGGTCTCTATTTACAAAGTCTTCTAGAAGGGTATCACCTAGGGGGGCAGGTAGATCAGGAGCAGGTTTTAGCCTATCGGTCGGAATTAGAGCAATTATCTGATCAGGAACTTTTTGAAAAAATTGATCGCTTAGGTATTGAGATTAAAGAGATTAACCGTCGTCGTGCTATTAGAGCACTTGAGCTTCATCGTTTTTCGGAGAATCTTGAAAATACTGAGACGACTTATGATCCCTTTCTTATCGGATTAGATGATGAACGTTCCTTGATTTATGACCGCATCAATACACGAGTAGATAAGATGGTTGAACATGGTCTCTTGGAAGAAGCCAAGTGGCTGTACGATAATTATCCTGATGCCCAGTCAGCTCGTGGTATAGGCTACAAGGAGTTGTTTCCTTATTTTGCTGGGAACCAAACCTTGGACGAAGCCTTGGAAAAACTCAAGCAAAATACGCGTCGATTTGCTAAACGTCAATTAACTTGGTTCAGAAATCGAATGACTGTTAAGTTTTATCAGATTTCTAGTCCAGAATATCCTGAAAATGTCGTTCAAGATCTTGAATTATTTTTAAATGAAAGGGAAGGAGAAAAGGTAGGTCAATCTTAGTTTTAAGAACCAATCTTTGCTATAATGGTAGTTATGACTAACGAAGAAAAAAAATCAGCCTATGAATTAATGCTATCACAGGCTGAGGTGCTTTTTGCCAATGAAGACAATGCTTTGGCCAACTTTTCTAATGCCTCAGCTCTCTTGAATACAACCCTGCCGAATTCTGTGTTCACAGGCTTCTACCTGATGGATAATGTCAAGAATGAGTTAGTCCTTGGTCCTTTCCAAGGTAATGTTTCTTGTGTTCGAATTGCCCTAGGTAAGGGTGTTTGTGGCCAGTCTGCAGCAGAAAATAGAACCTTAATTGTCGAAGACGTCACCAAACACGCCAATTACATCGCTTGTGATTCCGCTGCTCGAAGTGAAATTGTTGTACCAATGGTAAAAGATGGCAAATTAGTTGGTGTTCTCGATTTGGATTCTCACCAAGTAGGAGACTATAACGACGTAGACCAAGATTATCTTGAAGCATTTGTCAAAATTCTACTCGAGAAAACCGAGCTTACATTTGGAATGTTTGAGGTAAACTAATGTATCAAGCCTTATATCGTAAATACCGTAGTCAGACCTTTGGCGAAATGGTTGGTCAAAAAGTGATTTCAACCACGCTCAGACAGGCGGTAGAGTCAGGGAAAATCAGCCATGCCTATCTCTTTTCTGGGCCGCGTGGTACCGGTAAAACTAGTGCGGCGAAAATCTTTGCCAAGGCTATGAACTGTCCTAATCAAGTTGATGGTGAGCCTTGTAATCACTGCGATATTTGTCGCGATATTACAAACGGAAGTCTTGAAGATGTTATCGAGATTGATGCGGCTTCCAATAATGGTGTGGATGAGATTCGTGAGATTCGTGATAAGTCGACTTATGCTCCAAGTCGTGCGACTTACAAGGTCTATATTATCGATGAAGTTCACATGCTTTCGACAGGTGCCTTCAATGCTCTTTTGAAGACTTTGGAAGAACCGACTGAAAATGTGGTCTTTATCCTAGCGACCACCGAATTACATAAGATTCCAGCAACTATCCTTTCTCGTGTTCAACGCTTTGAGTTTAAATCGATCAAGCAGGGAGCTATTAAAGAGCATTTGGCTTCAATTCTGGAAAAAGAAGGATTGACCTTTGATGATGAGGCTTTGACCATCATTGCTCGTCGTGCGGAAGGTGGTATGCGTGATGCTTTGTCAATCTTAGACCAAGCACTGAGTCTTTCTCCTGATAATCATGTCAGTCAAACCGTAGCTGAAGAAATCACTGGTTCTATTGGTTTAACAGCCCTAGACAGTTTTGTCGCTAACGTTCGCAATCAAGAGACTACGCAAGCTTTATCAAATCTTGAAACTCTTTTTGATAATGGTAAGTCTATGAGCCGTTTTGCGACGGATCTCTTGGAGTATTTCCGTGATCTCTTGATTGTCAAAGCGGGCGGAGAGAACAGTCACCATAGTCCCCTTTTTGAAGAGAATCTTTCTCTGGAGCAAGACCGACTTTTCCAATTGATTGACTTGGTTACAAGTGCCTTGCCAGAAATTAAAACTGGAACACATCCTAAAATCTATGCGGAAATGCTGACTATAAAATTGTCAGAGACTCATACTCAGGTTTCACAAGAAATCCCAGGGAATTTACAAGAAGAGTTAGATAGTCTTCGTCGCGAGGTAGAAGGTCTACGTAAAGCTCTTAAAGAGGGCAAAGTCCAAGGAGAAGTAGCACCAACTCGAAAAGTCAAACCTGCTTATCAGTACAAGGTGGATCGTGAAAAGATTCTCACGATTATGCGTGAAACCATGGAAAACCCTCAGAAATCACGCCAGTGTCTGGATGCCCTAAAGGCAACTTGGCCTGAAATCTTGGATTCTATTAGTCCACAAAATAGGGCACTTTTGAATGGTTCCGAACCTGTACTGGCTAATCAGGAAAATGCTATCCTGGCATTTAATGCTGCCTTTAATGCTGAACAGGTCATGAAACGCAGTGATCTCAATGATATGTTTGGTAATATCATGAGTTCAGCTGCCGGTTTCTCACCTAATATTATGGCTGTTCCAAAAGCAGAATTTGAAAAACTCCGAACAGAATTTGCACGCAGTCTCAAATCCAAAGAAGAATTGGAAAAAGAAGATCGTGAAGAGTATATCCCTCAAGAACTCGAATTTCTCTCTGATGTAGTAGAAATAGAGGACTAAAAAGGTCCAGTGGACCTTTTTAGGTCCGAGCCCAGAAATAGAAAAGCGAGGATGTCCAGTTGACCTTTTTAGGTCCGAGCCAAGAAACACAAAAGCGAGGATGTCCAGTGTAATTTGATAGATTTCTGAAGCTGTTCCATCCGTGTAAAAATGAAAAGAGCCTAGACTGCTTGTCCTAGGCTCTATCTAT
>OGFL01000840.1_pt1 | contig 26683 bp, 17 predicted proteins | sample 1570911 | NCBI WGS metagenome assembly OGFL01 (sample SAMEA2582050, study PRJEB24529) | metagenome | biome: Human gut stool | place: China | collected 2011 | reverse complement strand
CGCATAATCCTCACCCGTTAGCAGCATCTCCATATCCATCTGGCTTTGGTAATAACGACTCCTCTTTCCAAGTGCCGACTTTTTCTGTACCTGCATCTCTACATTATAACGTGTGTGATTTTCATCTTTAGCATACACATCGAGACGTACACCTTTGTATTCCGGATGATAGACAATGCTCTTTTCCTTGCTGATCTCCACATAATCGATTTTAATCTGCAACACTCTTTCCAAAAGTCCCTTGCAGTTTTCCTCATCCATCATTACTGCGCCAAACATGAAATTGTCTTTGATCGTGAGTTCCTTTAACTGTTTTTTTCTTCCCATATAACTCCTCCATAATACAGAGGAACTCTATAAGACAATATTAACAAAATAAAGCCGTGAACACCAGTTTTAATTTTATTTTTTTAAGTTGCATTTTCATCTTCAAAAACAGATATTGTTGCGTCTGTGTATTTACTAAACTCAATCTTCTCAGCCTCTTTAAGAAATTCTTCTAATTTTTACTTATCCGGTATCAGACATAATCTGAAAATTGCCTGATAAAGAAGTTGTATATTTGTATTCACAGTTTTCATTAAAATAATGTCTATACTCATATAGGAAGAAGATTATCAATAAAAGTGCGGCACTTATGATAAGTACCGCATTTACTATTACGCTAATTCTTTTGCCAATTCTTCCATCGCTTTTCTGCTTGTCTCATTGAGTGTGGATTTAATCGTCACTACCGGCTCACAGATTGTAATGTTTTTCATTCCTTCCAGAATCGCTTTCATCTGTTTCGCAGCCGAAGGTGCCCAACTTCCGTTTTCAATAATTCCCACTGTACGTTTTTGGTAATTTTTCGCTTTCAAATGATGTAAGAAATCTTCCATACATGGGAATACTCCCGCGTCATAAGAAGCTGCCGCAACAACCAGTTTCGAATAACGGAATGCATCTTCCACAGCCTCCGCCATGTCTTCTCTGGAAAGGTCTGCAATCACTACTTTTTCTGCGCCATTTTTCCTTAACATCTCAACGAACTCTTTTGCCGCTTCTGCTGTATTCCCGTGAATAGATGCATATGCCACAAACACGCCTTCGTCTTCCGGTTCATAACTGCTCCATGTAAGATATTTTCCGATATAAAAACCAAGGTTGTCTTTCAAAATCGGACCATGTAATGGACAAATCGTCTGAATGTCTAATGCTGCAGCTTTTTTGAGCAGTGTCTGAACCTGCACACCGTATTTTCCAACGATATTGATAAAGTATCTTCTCGCCTCGTCTGTCCACTCTTCTTCTGCGCTCAATGCACCGAATTTTCCGAATCCGTCTGCGGAGAAAAGAATTTTTTCCGTCTCTTCGTATTCCACCATAACTTCCGGCCAGTGTACCATCGGTGCCATCACAAAATGCAGTTTGTGTGTTCCAAGCTCTAATGTATCACCCTCTTTTACCACAAGGCAGCGCTCTTCCAAATGTGCAATATCAAAAAACTGTGGCAGCATCGCTTTTGCTTTTGCACTCAGCACAAGCTGTGCCTGTGGGAATTTGTCTGCCGCACGTTTGATATTTGCCGCATGATCCGGCTCTAAATGGGAAATGACAAGATAATCTACCGTTCTTCCATTTAACACATTCTCAAGATTTGCGAACCACTCATCTGTTTTCCGCTCATCGATGGTATCCATAACCGCTACTTTTTCATCCAGGATCACATAGGAATTATAAGAAACTCCGTTCGGGATCTGGTACTGGCTCTCGAATAAATCTAATGTGGTATCGTCTGCTCCGATATACTTTACTGCTTCTGAAATATAGGTATCTTTCATAATGGCCTCCATATGTTTTTATCATCTAATAATAGGAATTATTACTGACATCAAGATAATACTTTGTGATGAAAATGTCAATGTTTTTCCTTTTCATTATGCTTATTTTTATACTACAAAATCTTTGTTGTCCACTTCGAGCAGTCCCACACTTCATTGACAATGTCCTGATAAAATTCCGGTTCATGGCAGATCAGAAGGATACTGCCGCGGTATTCCTGCAGAGCGCGTTTTAATTCGTCCTTTGCGTCAACATCCAGATGGTTGGTCGGCTCGTCTAAGAGCAGAACATTGGTCGATTTATTGATCAATTTGCAAAGTCTTACTTTTGCCTGCTCTCCACCGCTCAACACGCGGACAAGGCTTTCGATATGTTTGGTCGTAAGTCCGCATTTTGCAAGGGCAGAACGCACTTCGTACTGGCTGAAAGACGGGAATTCTTCCCAAATCTCATCGATACAGGTGTTCCTGTTCTCGCCTTTGATCTCCTGCTCAAAATATCCGATCTCCAGATTCTCGCCGAGTTCCACAGAACCGCCAAGCGATGGGATCAATCCTAAAATACTCTTTAACAGTGTCGTCTTACCGATTCCATTGGCGCCGACAAGTGCGATTTTATGTCCACGCTCCATGGATATATTTAACGGTTTTGACAGCGGTTCGTCATATCCGATCACAAGGTCTTTCGTCTCGAAAATATAGCGTCCCGGTGTTCTTCCGAGTTTGAAATTAAATTCCGGCTTCGGACGCTCGGCAGCAAGCTCAATGACATCCATTTTGTCTAACTTCTTCTGGCGGGACATTGCCATATTTCTTGTGGCAACACGCGCTTTGTTCCGGGCGACAAAATCCTTTAACTCACTGATCTCCTGCTGCTGTTTGCGGTAAGCTGCCTCTAACTGGGACTTTTTCACCTCATAGACTTCCTGAAACTTATCGTAATCCCCGACATACCGGTCCAGACGCTGGTTTTCCATATGGTAAATAATATTCACAACGTCATTCAAAAACGGAATATCGTGAGAGATTAAGATAAACGCATTCTCATACTCCTGCAGATAACGTTTCAGCCACGCGATGTGCTCTGCGTCAAGATAGTTCGTCGGCTCGTCTAAAAGAAGAATGTCCGGTTTTTCCAGCAAAAGCTTTGCCAGAAGAACTTTCATACGCTGTCCGCCGCTTAAATCCGTGACATCATGGGACAGTCCGAGATCAAGCAGACCGAGCGCTCTCGCCACTTCCTCCACCTTCGCATCAATGATGTAAAAATCATGCATGGTGAGTGTATCCTGTATGACTCCGAGTTCCTCCATCATCGCATCCATCTCGTCCGGTTCTGCTTCACCAAGCCTGTCACAAATTTGGTTCATGTTTTCTTCGAGTTCAAACAACCATGCGAACGCCGATTTTAACACACTCTCGATTGTCATGCCTTTGGTCAGTGTGGAGTGCTGGTCGAGATAACCGACACGGACGTTTTTCGCCCATTCCACTTTTCCCTCGTCCGGCATAAGCTTTCCGGTCACGATATTCATAAATGTGGATTTTCCCTCGCCGTTGGCGCCGACTAATCCGATGTGTTCTCCCTTCAAAAGCCGGAAAGACACGTCATTAAAAATTGCCCTGTCACCAAATCCGTGTGTCAGGTGTTCCACGTTTAAAATACTCATACTGAATCCTTTCGTTTTTAATTACATTGTTCAATTTTTCACAATTTGCTCTACTCTGGTGGGAAGTTTCGCAGTTATTTTTTACTTGTACAACATCTTCTTCGTCTTTTTCAGGACATGGAAATATGCCGGGAATAAAAATGCATCCGCAAAGATCCATGCCACCGGGCTTGCAAAGCACGCTGCCACGTAGCCGAAAACAGGCACAAACGCAAATCCGACCAGTGTTCTTGCAACCATCTCAAACACACCCGCCAAAATAGCAAATTTGCTGTAGCCCATTCCCTGGATCAGGAAACGCACGATGTTGACAAATGCCAATGGGATATAGAATGCACTGTTGATCAGCAAAAACAGTCCTGCATTGGAAACCACTTCCGGTGCTGCCGTTCCGACAAAGAAGCCTGCCAGTGCCCCACGGAAGAAGATCATAATGACAAATGCCAGCACCGCATACGCACATCCCAAAATGGACGCTGCCTTTAAACCTCCGGAGACACGGTCCAGTTTTTTTGCTCCGACATTCTGACCGCCGTAGGTTGCCATGGTGGAACCTAACGCATCAAACGGACAGCAGAAAAACATTCCGATCTTACTTCCGGCTGTCATTGCTGCAACCGCATGAGAGCCAAGGGAGTTGACCGCACTCTGTAAGATAACGCTTCCGATCGCCGTGATGGAATACTGCAGTCCCATCGGAACGCCCATTCCACACAATGTCATCATGTACGTTTTATTTACCTGCATTTCCTCTTTTTCCGGATGCAGTATCTCAAAATGTCTGATACTGTAAATAAGGCATCCCACACCGGAGATCAGCTGTGAGATCACCGTTGCCCATGCTGCACCTTCCACTCCGGTTCCGAGCACTACGATAAAAAACAGATCCAGTCCGATATTAATGACCGCAGCGATCACCAGAAACACAACCGGTGTCCTGCTGTCCCCCATGGAACGGATAATTCCCGAAACCAGATTGTACAGATAGGTGACCGGAATCCCCCAGAAAATGATCACAATGTAACGGTATGCACCGTCAATGATATTTTCCGGTGTGCGCATCAGCTCCAGGATCGGCATACAGAAAATGACCGTCACGATCGTCATGACCACTGCAAAAATAGCAGAGAGGTAAATGGCGTTCATCATAAAGCCACGCATGCCCTTATAGTCTCCTGCGCCGAATTTGTGTGCCAGAGGAATCGCAAATCCGTTGCACACTCCCATACAGAATCCGATGATAAGAAAGTTGACGGAGCCTGTGGAACCTACCGCTGCAAGGTCATCTACTCCGAGGAAACGTCCTACGATCAACGTATCCATCAGATTGTAAAACTGCTGAAATAAAAATCCAAACAAAAGTGGTACGGAAAATCCAAGAATCAGCTTCATTGGCGATCCGTTTGTCATATCCTTCGTCATATCTTTTTCCCTCGAAAAAATTGTGGTGATATCACATATCACCACAATAAGTATTAAAAACTTCAAAAAACGTATCCGTCTTCATCCCGGAACCTGTCTCAAGTTCCAGATTCTCCCAGAGTTCTTCGTTGATATTCGAACTCAGGGAAGAAACAAATCCATTGTATTCATCATCAAAAGCTTCCTTTTCTCTTTTGTCTACAATATTGGCTTTGTTCGCCTCTGTCAGCTCCTGATTGTATTTGTTCAGGCATTTAATGAAATAAAAGCCTCCATCCACTGTGATCTTACCGGAAACCTCATCATTTTCCATCTGAAATGCGATCTCTTCTACTGCAGCCGGGAGATCATCCCTTGAAATATTTACCTGAATGCTGCCAAGCTCATTATAATTATTGGCGAGTGTTGCAAAATCTTCTCCCTGGGCTAATCTGGATGCGATTTCATTTGCCCGGCTCTCATCCGAAACAAAAATCTGCATGATCTCCATCACCCGTGCCTCATCATCGCTGACCTCCTCATTCACCGCTTTTGTGAGTGAGTGGTACACTTTCTGTGCCAGCGCATAATGCTCATAGTACTCTTTGATGTCACTCTCCGAAACGCCCATATAGGCAGTCTCCTCCTCCGTGAGCGAGGCAAAGTACTCCTCTGCCGCCTGAGCGGTCTTTTCCTTTTCTTCTTCGGAAAGTTCCATCTCTTTTTCCTTTGCAAGCTGGTCTAAGCAGACCACCTGTGCCAGCTCCCGCATTGTGATATTTTTCACATAGTTTTCCAGGGAACTGTCTCCAAAATCATGCTGCCAGAGATCGAGTCCATAGGCTGTTCCGTAAATATTCTGGTAGTTCACCAGATATACCTTCGCCTCTTTCAGCCCGCAGGACACATTTCCAATGCGGAATACCTGACGGTTGTTCAATGTGTTTGAGACGATCACTTCCTTATTTCCTATCTTGCATCCTGTGAGCAGAAAGGAAAAGCAGAGCAGACATATCAGTGTCATTTTTTTTCTGTTTTTTTTCATGCTGTTCATTTAAGCTTCCATAGCTTTTAAAATGCTTCTCGCAACAGAGATTCCGTTTGCGGATGCCTGCTGCAGACCACGGGTTACCGATGCTCCGTCACCGATGGCACGAAGACCTTTTACGCTTGTCTCAAAGTCTTTGTTTACCACAACCTTGTTCGAGTAGAATTTTACTTCGACACCATATAATAAAGTCTCATCACTTGCAATACCCGGCGTCACCTTATCAAGTGCAAGGATCATCTCCTCAATGTCCACCATAATACGATGTGGGAATACAAGGGAAAGATCTCCCGGTACTGCATCCTTTAACGTAGGGATCAGGTTATTTCTGCAGAGACGCTCCTCTGTCGTTCTTCTTCCTCTTCTGAAATCACCGAAGGTCTGTACCAGAATTTTTCCATCGCAGAGCATATTGGAAAGCTGTGCGATCTGCTTGCCGTATTCGATCGGTGTTTTGAATGGCTTTGTAAAATTCTTGGATACAAGGATTGCAAAGTTGGTATTGTTTGTCTTTAAATCTTTGGATTTGTAAGCGTGTCCGTTTACAACTGCAAGTCCGTTGTCGTAGTACTCTGTCGCAACTTCACCGGATGGATTCGTACAGAAGGTACGTACTTTATCGTCAAATGTCGGTGTATGGTAAACTAATTTTGCCTCGTAAAGGTTATCATTTAAGAATTCCATAACCTCGTCACGCACTTCCACACGGACACCGATATCTACCGTACCGACCTGCGTCTCGATCCCATGACCATTACAGATGTGTGAGAACCAGTCTGCTCCCTCACGTCCGACTGCCGAAACAACCTCTTTTGCATGGTATGTTTCATCTTTGTCTGTCACAAGTCCTTTTACCTGGCCATCTTCAATGATGATATCTTTGACCATGGTATTGAATTCCATCTCAACACCCTGCTCTAACAGATGCTCCTGCAATCTGGAATAAATCTTGTATCCTTCCTCTGTTCCAAGGTGACGGATTGGACATTCGATCAGTTTTAAGTTTGCTGTGATTGCTTTTCTACGGATCTCGCGGATTTCTTTTTCTTTATCCACACCGTAAACTTTTGTATCTGCTCCGAATTTCAAGTAAATATCATCCGATTCTTTTAATAACGCAACTGTCTCGTCATATCCTAAAATCTCTGGAAGATTTCCACCTACATCCGGAGATAAAGATAATTTTCCATCGGAGAATGCTCCGGCTCCGGCAAATCCGGTCGTGATGGAACATGGCTGACAGCCTACACATACTTTTGTCTTTCTCTTTGGACACTGTCTGTTCTCGATACGGCGTCCTTTTTCAATCATTAAAATTTTCAGGTCTTTGTTGGCATGGATCAGTTCATATGCACAGAAAATACCGGAAGGACCTGCCCCAATAATAATCACATCATAATTTTTCATGTAGTTTTCTCCTTGTCAAAATGCCTTTTTTACAGTCTTTTTCTGCTGCAAAAGGACGTTCTCATTCTGCCTGTTTTGCAAACCTTTTGAGTATAATAAACATTTTTTCTTTTGTCAATCCCATTCCGGGAAATTTATAAAAATTTAAGCTTCCACGATCAGATATCTGCCATCCGGGAGGGCAAATACTTCGCTTGCCTCCTCCAGATCCTTGAGTGACATTCCCTCGATATCAGCCCCCTGATCTTCGAAATAGGCTTTTACCTCTTTCAGATTCTTACAGACAACCGCCATGCAGTCCTCTAAAAATTCCTCTGCCTCTTCCATTGTCTCTGCCACCGGCTCCGGCAGAAGCTGTTCCTGATGCGCCAGAAAATATTCCAGACATACTTCATCAAATTCGTTCATACGCTGTTCTCCTTTGTAATTGTGTGTATATGCAGTTTACCATAGATAGGGATCAATTCCAAGCTTTTGCAGTTCCTTATAAATACGTGCAACAGGAAGTCCGACCACATTATTGTAGTCACCTTCGATTCCCTCGATATAGATTGCACATTTCCCCTGGATTCCGTATGCTCCAGCCTTATCCATCGGCTCTCCGGTCGCCACATAGCGGTCGATCTCAAGTTCCGACAACGGTTTCATGGTAACTTCTGTTTTCTCGTAAAAGGTATGTGCGCCCGCTCGTCCATTTTTGTCCAAAAACACAAACGTAACGCCTGTATACACGGCATGTTTTCTTCCCGACAAAAGCTTCAGCATCCGCTTTGCACCCGCTTCATCCTTCGGTTTTCCAAGGATGGTATCATCGCATGCGACGATGGTATCCGCCCCGATCACTAAGATGTCCTGCGGTGTCATCAGTTTCTCGTGTCCGCTCTCGTAAGCTTTTACCATGCCTGCGACCTCTTTTGCTTTCTGCTCGGAAAGTTCCATCACAACCTCCTCCGGCACGCTTTTGGAGATAACTTCCTCTCCCTTTGCCGGGCAGATTTCAAATTCCAGTCCAATCTGTTCTAACAATTCTTTTCTTCTCGGCGATGCCGAGGCAAGTATGATCTGTCCCATTTTGTTCTCCTGTTATAAAGTAATCAATTTTTCCAAAGAGAAGGAATAAATCAAAATTTCCTTCACTTTGAGTTTTCGTGCGCCAAAGACACGCTCCAATACATCCGCATAGAGTTTTAACTGTGTCTCATAGCGGTCGATGAGTTCCTTTGCCTGCTGCACACGGTCGGTCTTATAATCAAGCAGGACGATTCCGTCTTTCTCGATCCAGAATACATCAATGATTCCCTGAATTAAGGTTAAGTCCTCTTCATGTCGGATTCTTTTCTGTTCTTCCTTTTCCTGATCGCTGTCTGTTTTTTCGTAGATGTTCTCACAGGAATCCGTGTTACTGTCCGCTCCGAAACCATAGTTTTCCAGCTCTTCTTCCGTAAATCCCATGACAAATGGTTTCTCACGGTAAAGTGCTCCCCCGCGCTGTGCGAGAGCCATCCGCTTTCCTGTTTCCGAGGAAACAAAATCTGCCACAATCTGCTCTTTCACGAGTGCACGCATATCCGCAATGATTTTCTCCTCTTTTTCCATAGCTTCCATCTGTTCATGTACACTTTTTTCTGAGGCAAAATCGTAGCACTCCATGACGCGGTGCACTGCGGTTCCTCTCAACGCACCACGGTTTGCTGTATTTGATTTTATTTTCTGTTCTGCTTTACTTTCTGCTTCCTGCCCTGCATCCTGTGCCTTATTTTGTGCCTCCTGTTCCACACTTCCCTGTCTCTGGATAAAAAGAGGAATCGTTGGCGTCACAGGTTCTTCCAAAAATGCCGGGATGGTCTCCTCCTGCTCTGCCTCAAATTTTTCACGCATTGCACGATGCTTTAATTCAGATACGGAATATTTGTTTTTCCTCAAAACGTCAACCTGATATGGATAACGCTGCGAAAACCGCTGCTTCAACTGCCCGACCAGCTGTGTGTCCGCCGCTTCGATCTCCACGATCCGCTCTGTCAGATTTTCATTTTGCTCTAACTGGTTTTCCACTTCGTCTAAGACAAGCTCTGCCGCTTCCACGATCCGGACCGGGTATTTGTCCCCATAGGAAAGCACTGCCGGAAGTATCCAGTCGAGATACCCTGCGGCACTTTCCCTTGTCAGATACGGAATCGCTGTGGTGTCGCTGGAATGTGCATACAATGCTGCCTGCTGCCTGAAAAATTCCAGTTTTTCCGGGGCATCCTTTAATGTTCCGGTGAGAATGAGCTTTTCTTTTGCACGGGTTAAGGCAACGTAAAGTACACGAAGTTCCTCGCCGAGATTTTCCAGATCGATCTGCTTTGCAATCGCCTTCTTTGCGATAGTCGGTGATTTGATACGCTTTTTTCCGTCCATGTAGTCAAGACCAATACCAAGTTCCGGGTGAAGCACCATTTTGCTCCGTGTGTCCTGTTTATTGAAATTTTTGCCCATACCGCTCACGATCACAATTGGGAACTCAAGACCTTTGCTCTTATGGATACTCATAATTCGGACAACGTCCTCGTTTTCCCCGACCATGTCTGCCTCACCGAAATCCACATCATATTTCTGCAGTTCATCAATGTAACGCACAAAGTGAAACAGTCCCTTGTAACTCGTTTTCTCGTAGGCTGTGGCTTTTTCCAAAAGCATGTTTAAATTCGCCGTTCTTCTGTTTCCTGCCGGCATTGCCGCCACATAATGACCGTATCCGGTCTCGCGCAGGATGATCTCGATCAGCTCATGGATCGGAGTGTCCGGGACGAGCTGCCGTAATTGCTTGTATTTTTTATAAAATTTGAGTAATTTCCGGTGAGCGGTTATCTCTATATGATTTTCTGTTTTCTCATCCGCGTTTCTTCCCTGCTTCCGATCTGCCTCTGAATCTGAAATTTCTTTTTGCCCGTCCTCTTCATAAAGTCCTTCTGCCAGTTCAAGCACCGCTTCATGAAAAGGCACACTGCCATCTTCAAGCCTTAACACTGCAAGCTCCTCATCGGTAAGCCCTGCCATCGGAGAGCGGAGCACTGCCGCCATCGGAATATCCTGCCTTGGGTTATCCAAAAGCCTCAGCATGGACAGTACCGTCTGCACTTCCACCGTGGAAAAATATCCGGTCGAAGAAACCGTGTGCGCCGGGATCCCATTCCCGTTCAGCACTTCCACAAGCGAATCTGCCCAGCCGGACAGGCTGCGGAGCAAAATTACAATATCGGAGTAACGTGCCGCCCGAAGTTCTCCGGTCGCCTTATCGGTGACAGGCTGCGTTTTCATCAGGTGTCTGATCTCCTCCGCCACAATTTTTGCTTCTAATGTCTTCTTATCGGAAAATTCGGTGTCCTCCAATAATTCGTCATTGCTGTCTGCGAGCAGGATCTCCGGGGTGAAGTCTGCGATATTATGCTTCGTCTGTTCTTCAGCCGTTTCTTCCTTCCCGGCAGTTTTTTTCATTCCAATAGCTGGATAGCTTGCCCCCGGATACAATGCAGCCTCCGCGTCATACTCCACATTTCCAAGACTCCGCGCCATAATTTTATAAAAAATATCGTTTGTGCAGGTCAAGACTTCCTCTCTGCTTCGGAAGTTTTTGTGCAGGTCGATACGCTGCGTGGTGCTCTCTTCCAGCGAATAGGAATCGTATTTTTTCATGAAAAGTTCCGGTCTTGCGAGACGGAACCGGTAAATACTCTGCTTTACATCCCCGACCATGAAAATATTATTTTCCCCACGCTCCTCTCTGGAAATGGAGCGAAGCAGTGTCTCCTGCACTTCGTTGCTGTCCTGATACTCGTCGATCATGATCTCCTCAAAGGTATCCCGGAACTCTTCCGCAGTCTTTTTCGCCTTCTCCGTCTCCTCATCCACAAGGATCTGCAATGCAAAATGTTCCACATCATGGAAATCCACCAGATTTTTCCGGCGTTTTGCGGCTGCAAACTCATCTGCAAACTGCTTTGTGAGACGGACAACCTCCTCTAACATCGGCTCCGTGCGCTCTAACTGCTCGATCATCATCTCCGGCGAACAGAAAAAATATTGTCTGCAGAGTTTTTTCACCACATCCTTTGCCTGCTCCCTGAGACTTTTCACCAGCTCTAATTTATCGGGATCTCCCTCAAACCCTCTGCTGCTCGCAAGTCTGTCGTATTTGATATCGGAAAGCGCCCCGGACAGTTCACAGAAAGAGGTTAGTCTTGACAAACCCTCATATTTTTCCAGATCACTCTGCACTGCTTTCTCGTACATATCCGGTCCGTCATCCTGCTGTGTGATTGCAAGCGCCTGCTTTAAGAGCTGTTCACAGTCTTTTAAGACAAAACAGATATTTTCCGTGAGCGGAGCAAGCCATTCTGCGCGGTCTAACTCCTCCCTGGTTTCGATGCGGTAGGCTCCCACAAACGAATCCAGCCATTTTTCCGGCCACGGATAACTTCTGGAAAACTCATATAACTGAAGGATCATCTCATTTAATGCAGCATCGGTTCTTCCCGAAGCATAGCCCTCCACAAAATCGGAAAATGCTTCCGAAGGCTCCTCATAATTTTGTTCCAAAACTCTGCCAAGAACATCCTCGCGCAGTAATTTTAACTCACCCTCATCCCCGATACGGAAATTCGGTTCCAGATCGATCTCATGAAAATGATTGCGCACCACATACAGACAGAAGCTGTCGATGGTCGTGATCTGTGCATTGTGAATCAAGGTCAACTGCCTTAACAGATGCTCATTCCCCGGCTGTTCGTCTAACGCTTTCTCAATCGCATTTCCGATCCGCTCCCGCATCTCTGCCGCTGCCGCATTGGTAAACGTCACGATCAGCAGATGGTCAATGTCGACCGGATGATTTTTGTCTGTTATGATTTTCACGATCCGCTCTACTAAAACAGCGGTCTTTCCAGAACCTGCTGCCGCAGATACCAATATATTTCGATTTCTTAAGTCAATGACCTGCTGCTGCTCTGTGGTCCATGAAACTCCCATATTTCTCACTCCTGTTATTTACTGTTCCTGCTTTTCGTTTTCCATACGCTTTAATATCTCGTCCGCACTGTCAAATTTTTCCAGTTTATGATAGGAATAACCCGGCATCCGGGTGTCAAAACCGCAGACGGTATGGTATGGACAGTAATCACAGCCACTTTTTCCGTCCAGCGAGTATGGATGAATCGAAATATCTCCGGCAAAGATTTTTTTCCCGGTCTCTTTGATTTTCTCCTGTACATAATCAGACATCACAGAAAAATCGTAAGTACTGGCAACCTTGGAAGATGCTTTTAAGCTTCCGTCCGTTTTTTTTCCGATTGGGATGACCGAAGAATTTCCGGCAAAATCTGAATCCATCGCCTCATAGATTTCCGGATCATCGTTCACCAGACCATTTAATTTTAACTGCTCCAAAACGCTGTTTCGTATTTCTGCCTCTGTCTCATTTCCAAGTCCGTCTACTATCGGATTTTGAATGTGATAGTAGAAAATACCCGCCGGTTCCGCTTTTTTGCCCGGATGGCGTTTTTCCTCTAATTCCAATGCCGCATTCATATAGACCACAAGCTGTAATTGCAATCCGTGATACAGATTGACGAGTGAAAAACTCGTGTTTCCCGATTTATAATCAATAATCTTCACATAAACTTTATCCGACGTCTCGTAAGTGTCCACACGGTCAATCCTGCCGAGCAGGTTCATTTTTTCCTCATCACTCAGCTGAAAACGGATGGCGTCCAATTTATCTGCCCGCGAAAAGGACACCTCAAAATCACTCGGCACAAATTTTCCCTTCTGGATCTGGGTGGTAAGTGCCCACACCGTGCGCTTGATGGTCTGGCGCATCCGACCGGTCAGGTAACGGTTTCTCACGTTCTCAAACGCTCCGGCATTTTTGCACCCGGCAATCGCGTCATTCATGCTCTCCTCTATAAATGTCTCCTGCACATCCTCCGGGATGTTAAACCAGGTGTACTCTGATTTTTCCACACGTCTGGAAAAATGTTCAAGCGCATCATGGTAAATATTTCCCATGTCCACGCTTGCAAACTCTAAAAGCTGACGCTCCTTTAGGCGTAAACCGTAATTCAGATAATGCGCGTAGGCACACGCCGCAAAACGCTCCAGTCTTGTGACGCTGTTCTCCAACACGGTTCCATAAAGTGCCTGCGTCACTGCGTGGCTGATTGGCTCATCGCTGTGCACTTCGTAGGCAGTTTTTAAAAGTTTTTTCGTTTCCGGCTTCCACTCGGAATCTGTGAGGTAGAATTTTGAGAGAGCATTCCATAATTTTCTTTTTTCTACCTGAGAAAAATCAGATGCCCTGTCATTATCCTGCAGTCCCTCCAGGAAAAACGCCATGCTGCTCTTCGGCGTCATGATGCAGTCCGCAGAAGTTGTCTCCTCGATTTCCTCCACCGTTTTCTCCGGGAACATTTTCAAGAGCGTTCCAACAAAATACGACCTTCTAAGTGCTTTTCCGTCCGCATTCACTTTTGAAAAAGTCACATATAAAAAATCAGATGGCTTCGTCACATTCAGATATAGATAAAAGCGCTGGATGAACACTTTTTCACGCGCACCCGGTGCAAGTTCCAGATGACATGCCACCATTTTCTCACGTTCAAACTGCGAGATGATACCTCCGGCATTGCCCGCTTTCGGCACAACACCGTCATTGACACCGATGAAAAATAAGATTTTGATATGGTTCAATCTGGTTCGCTCGATGTCACCGATCGTCACTTTATCATTTCCCGGCGGGATCACGCCGACTCTTGCAGCCTCAAATCCGGCGTCTAAAATATCCGCATACTCTTTGACCGGAAGCACTTCGTCTCCCAGGAAGTCCACAACCTTATCAAACAGATCCATGACAATTTTGTAAATCTGGGCGTACTCTTTCGCCTTGACCTGATTGCCCTGCCGTTCAAATTCCAGTTCTTTTTGTTTTAATTTTTGTTCTATTTCTAATTTTTCAATTAATTCATACAACACAGTGGTCTCGTCACGCACAGTCTTTCCCTGTGTGAACGCTTCCGATAACGGTGCAAAGAGATCATAAATCTTTGCCCGCACTTCATTCATTTCTGTGAGGTTCTCTTTTTCGGTATCATCGAACACAAACGTCCACTGTTTTTCCCATTTTTTTCTGCCACGTATCCCTTTGGCAAGCACATAGTTTTCCAGCAGATCGATCTGCCGCTCTGTGATATCGGTCAGACCGCAGCGCAGAAAACGGAACACGCTCTCATAAGAGAAATCAAGTTCCACCACCTCAAGCACCGCACGGATAAACTCGATAAAAGGATGAAACAGAATGGTGCTCGTCTGGTCGAGAAAGTACGGAATATCATACGCTGCAAAAATCTCATCCACATAGTTGTCGTAAAGACTGACGTCCCCGGTCACCACTGCGATATCCTTATAACAGTACTGTTTCTCACGCACAAATTTCGTGATCTCACGCGCCACAAAGTGAAGCTCTTCCCTCGGATTTTTAAGGCTCACGATCCGCAGTTCATCCTCCTTCTGCCGCCATTTATGATAATACGGTCGAAACAGATTCTGCTCCATGAAGTACAGGGATGGAGCATTTTTATATCTGTGATTTTTTCCATCGGATAACACAACAGGCTCCTCCACCGTGACATGAAGTTCCTCTGCCATTTTCATCAGCACCGAAACCGTCTTTTTACTCATGGAAAAAAGTTCCTGCTCGCCCCTGCAATGGTAAAAATCCTCGCCTGCATCCATCGTCACGGAGACAATGATACGCTCTGATAACACTAAAAGTTTTCTAAGAAGCTGATTCTGTATCGGTGTAAAACCGGTAAATTCGTCAAACACAATCACGCTGTCTTTTATAATATTCGAATCCTCTGCGACATCGCACAATAGCGATAACACTTCCTCAGAGGTGATATACTGCCCTTGCAGATATTCAGAAAAACTGTGATACATGACCGAGATATCCTGCATTTTCAGGCGCAATGTCTCCCCGACATCCTCCGTCTCCAAAAATGTATCCAATTTTTCTGGTGACACGTTATACTGCGTCAGCTCGGAAATGAGGGATTTCACCTCACTGATGTACCCCATCCGGTTTAAGTTACCGCCCAGCACACTTAAGTTTTTCTTCTGCTCCCCTGCAAGCTTGCGGAGCACCAGATTCTTTCCGGTCTCCTCCAACACGCGCAGGTTCTGTTTCCCAAGCTCGTCAAACACACGGTATGCAAGGCGCGCAAAACTTAACACATCCACGTTCATGATAGCATGTGACTTTTCAAGCCGCACAAGCTCGCGCTGTGTCTGCATGGTGAACTGCTCCGGCACAAGCACCAGATAATTTTTCTCCGGATGCTCTGCCGCCTCTTTTAGTATGTTCCTATATAAATAGGATGATTTTCCACTTCCTGAATTTCCGAAAATAAATTGCAGCGACATGTTTTTCCCTAACTTTTTTCAAATTCTAATTTTCGTTTTCTGTTCCTTTTCATAGTACATCATTCTATCTTTTTTGACTAGAATAAAGTTCCCGGCTTATGATGTTTTCCATCAGAAAATTTCTCCAAAAGAATGGAACAAAAAAGCTGCCATACAATCCGGGAATTTCTCCTTTCAGTACGACAGCCGTAATCACTGATCTCTATTTCTGTGCTTTTGTCTTTTTCTTCCGGTAACCATTGATGTCATATTTTCTTTCATACTCATCAAAGTATGCCATGTAAGTGTCATTCTTTAACTCGCGGACACTCTTTAAATACTCATGGGTATCAAAGTCTGCTGCCTCAAGCTCGATCATGGCAACTGCGATGTTCGAGCAGTGTGCTGCGATTCGTTCCAGGTTCGTCAGCAGATCATTAAACGCAAATCCCTGCTTCATCTCGCATTTTCCGGTGCGGAGTCTTGCGATATGACGCAGTTTCAGTTCATCGCAGAGGATACCGATCAGTTCGCGGAGTGGTTCTACTTTTGCCGCCATCTCAAGGTCATCCGCACAGAATGCATCCACCGCAAGACTGACACACTCTTTTACTGCATTCTCCAGCACATCCAGCTCATACTGTGCCTCATCCGAAAATGCAATTTTCTTCTCGTTCAGCTCCGCCGCAACCTCTGAGATATTCACCGCATGGTCGCCCAGACGTTCGAAATCACTCACTGTATGCAAAAACTTGGATACCTGCTTCGCCTGGCTTCCATTCATCTCATGCGTGGACATCTGCATCAGATAGGTTCCCAGCTTATCCTCATATTTATCGATCAGCGTTTCCTTTTCCTGTACCTTATTAAACTTTTCTGTCGAATACACAAGGAACAGGCTTAACGCGCGTAAAATATTCTTTCTTGCCTTCTTTGCCATGCCGTTCATCGCAAGATGGCTCTGTGTGATCGCAAGATCCGGGTAAGCAAGGAAACGCTCCTCGAGCAGATCGAAGTCTGCCTGATCCTCCTCGTCCTCCGGCGAATCTTTTACAACAAGATAAACAATTTTTTCAATCCATTTGATAAATGGAAGAAGTACTAAAATCGTTGCCGCACGGAAAACCGTGTTTAACATTGCGATCAGTACCGGGCTCATGGTGGCATTCATAAACGGGAAATGCACCACAGCATTGACAGAATAGAATACAATTGACCAGAACAGCATGCCGAACAGATCGTTAAACAGATAGATCAGGGCTGTTCTCTTACCATTTTTGTTCGTTCCGATCGAGGAGAGCAGAACCGGACAGGCTGCGCCGACACCGATACCCATGGTGATAGGAAGTGCCGCTGCAAAAGTGATCGTTCCACTCATGGACAACGCCTGAAGGATACCGACTGAGGCGGATGCACTCTGCAATACCGCCGTAAATAAAATACCTGCCAGTATACCTGCCGCCGGATTTTTAAACATTGTCAATACATTCACAAAATGCTCATTATCTTTTAATGGTGCAACTGCCCCACTCATGGTCTGCATCCCCACCATCAGGATGGAGAACCCAAGCATAATGTCACCGACATTTTTAAAGCCGGATTTTTTTACAAACATTTTAAAGATAATACCAATGATCGCCACGATCGCTGAGATAGTCGCTGTGGACAGCAGCTGTGCAATCCCGTTCGAACCGTCAATGTACGACAGACACAAAATCCAGCCTGTCACACTCGTTCCGATGTTAGCTCCCATGATGATACCGATCGCCTGCGCAACCTTCATCATTCCGGAGTTTACGAAGCCGACAACCATAACAGTCGTTGCGGAGGAGGACTGGATGATCGCTGTCACAGCAGTTCCAAGCAGCACTCCTTTCAACGGTGTGTTCGTCAGCTTATAAAGAACCAGCTCCAGCTTATTACCCGCTACTTTCTTCAGTCCGTCTCCCATCAGGGACATACCAAAAAGGAACAGTGCCACTCCGCTGAGCAGCGATAAAATAATAGTAAATGTTGTCATTTGTACTCCTAACCACGTTATACATCCTAACGTATCCCTGTCTGCAATTTTATTTACAAACTTTTTACATGATTTTTACATTTAACCGACATTTCTTATTATACTGTACCTCATGGCAAAATCACAATCATTTTATTTCTATTTTAAAATTTTTTACATTTCGCCTAGGAAAATACCGTTTTCAGACAAAATTATTATCACTTTTTTATCTATTCTCATTTAGTGAGAGCAGATTCAGCCTTTTTTGTCTGCACCTCTCCGCTCAATCCCTGTTTTCTTATAGTATTCTGCCTTATCCTCATACATGCGCTTCTCAGCTTCCTGCAGAAGTTCATCCAGATGTGTGTCCGCCCTGTCCTGCCAGATCACTCCCACTGCGATATTTACGTCCTTCTCAGCTGTCAGACACTCTAACTGCCTTATGCGTTCCGCCAACGTGTCCTGATCGATCTGCGCGCACAATACAAGCAGCTCATCTCCCCCGATACGGAATACGCCGTAATCGCCAAACACTTGCTCCAGACATGCACCGGCTCTAAGGATCAGGTCATCCCCTGCCTTATGTCCCAGTGTGTCATTCACACCCTTTAAACCGGTAACGTCACAATAAACTACGCCAACGCTCTGCTCCGGATCGATCTGTCTCACATACTTTTCCATCGCAAAGCGGTTTCCAAGCTGAGTCAGCGCATCCTTATAGCTTAGATCTTCCAGACGCCTCATCAGATTCCTGCGTCTGATGCAGGACTTGAGAAAAGAACCCATGATCTGAAGCATATCCGACGTATATTCCAATGAAAATGCCGGCGGATTGTCAACTCCGTAAAAAGCAATGACTTTTTCCGCATCATAAATTGGCATGGCAACAATGGAATGGATCTTCTGCCGCTTCAGATTCTCATATTGTAACGGATCGCTCAGGCGCATCTCCTCAATATCCGGTATCTGGACACATTTTCCCTCCTCAAAAATGTGATACCAGTTCTCACAGATCTCCGGCGGAAGATTCTGGAGATTGTCGATCTCCGGTGGCACTCCCGGCGCCGTCCATTCATATGTATTATCATCCCTGCCATCTCTGTTCTTCTCAAAAATATATGTTCTCTCTCCGTTCAGCACTTTTCCGAGATATTCCAGAATAATACGGATCGTCTCGTCCGGCGACTCGACAGAAAGCGCATCCTTCAATGCCTCGTTGACAAAGGACTCCATATCCCTGTACTTCTGGATCATCTTGTCCTGTGAACGCTCCTCGCTGATATCTATACTGATCTCGATCCGGTACTTTTTATTTGTGACAGGATCTTCCACCAGGGTATCTTTCAACATCATGTATTTATCGATCACCGGATTATAATAACGCCACTCGACAAACTTTCCGGCACAAAGCCTGTCATTATTGCACATACCACAGGGAACAGAAGATTTCTGCAGCACCTCGTAGCACTTCATCCCTTTCACATCATCTATGGACTGTAATCCATACACCTCTAACAATTTGCGGTTCATATAAACAAGCTCATCTGTCTCTATGTCTGTTGCGTACACGTACTCATCCAGATTATCTAAAAACTTCCAGATAACTTCTATTTCGTTCATTCTTTATACTCCGTTTCATGCAGATATGAAATTTCTATAAAAATCTGTATAGTAAAATAGCACCTCCTGAGAGGTACTATCTCACCATACGCCATTATTATGCGGATTGCAAACAAACTCTTCCATAAACTTCTTTTTTTCACAGGGTTTTCCAAAAAAATACCCCTGAAGATAATCCGCCTGCAGTTCTTTCATCTTAAGATGCCAGTCTTCTTTTTCAATTCCTTCCACACAGATGCGGATGCCGATGCTGTGAACCATCTCAATGATCTTTTTAAACAGCTCGTAATCCCGTTCGCAGCTCATTGCCTTTGCTGTGAAATCCTTATCCATTTTCACATAGCCCGGATTCATGTCACTGATGCAGTGGAGATTGGAATATCCGGTTCCAAAATCATCGATCACGAACTGAATCCCATTTTCCTCAAGCACTTTCCTGAATTTACAAAAGACCGGTGTCATATCCATGAAGCCGCTTTCAGTCATTTCTATGCAGATGCGATCCGGCGTCAGTCCATTGTCCCTGACCGCAGTGAGTATCTTGTCTGCAATCTTTCCATGCTCGATCTGATAACAGGAAATATTCACGTTCACACTGAATTCCGGTATATATTGCTGTATCTCACGGCACATTTTTGCTGCCTCATCTAACACAAACCTTCCCGCCGGAATGATCAGTCCTGTCTTTTCCAGAAGCGGTATAAACTCGACCGGAGACAGCCACTCCTTACCTTCCTCTGTCACCATGGTATACCGCATGAGTGCTTCTGCACCGATCACACGCCCGGAAACACAATCCACGATCGGCTGATAATATACTTCAAAGCCTTCACACCCGTTAGCGATGGAACTTCTCAGTGCACTTATGATTCTTCCATTCCGCTGGAATTTCTCGTAATCCTCCTGCCTGTAAAAATAGATGTTATTTTTTCCCATCCGTTTTGCCTTTTTCAGGGAAAATTCAAACTTTTTGCGGCATTCCTCGTAGCCTTCTGCCACAGTCGAGGCATCGATCACTCCTGCAGAAGCTGAAAATACAACTTCATATTTTTCAGAGATGATGAATTCGTCTATTTTCTCACCGATCTTTTTTTTGAGCTGTATGGCATCATCCATGGAAGTACTGTCAAGATCCACGATCACATACTGATCTGCGACCAGATGATAGAGTCGCTGATTTCCGGACAGACACTCTTTCATACAGTCTGCAACACTTTTTAACACATAATCGCCATAATTGCTGCCATGTGTTTCATTCACCGTTGCAAAATCATCAATTCCAATATGCATAAGAAATCCGGTCGTCACAGGTTTCTTCTGTGACCGCAGATAAGCACAAAATTCCATTCCGCCTAAAAGCCCGGTCACATTATCAGCCCGCCGCTGGTTTCCGGTCTCATTTAGACATCCCACCAGATACCCCGGCTTCCCATCTTCATCATCGATCACTACTCCGCGGCAGTTGACCCACACCGGAAGCCCGTTTTTGTCGAGCCACCGGTAATGGATATCATGCACCTTTTCCTTTCCATCCATCACAGCCTGCATATGCTTTGCAAACATAGTGCGGTCTTCTTCGTAGACAACGGACATGATCTCCTGCTTTACATTCCTCACATGTGTCTCAGAAATCATAAACCGATCCAGGGCAGACTGGGAAATTTCCATCTTATTATTCTGGAGATCGATTACGTACAGGTAATCATCCATGCATTCCGCTATGATCTCCAATAAGATCTCTGCTGTCAGATCTCCTAATATTCCATATACATCCTTATTCATAACCAGAGAACCTTTCCTCTTTCTTTTGCGCTTATACTCCTGCGCATCCAATTGAATTTATCTGGTCTGATATTATTTTTCCGTCTTTGCAACTTTAAATCTGCGGATCATTGTACGTAAATTGTCTGCTTCGCTGCTCATCTCTTCACTTGCAGCCGCACATTCCTCTGAAGTAGCTGAATTCGTCTGTACCACATCATTGATCTGCTCGATTCCTTCATTGATCTGATGGATCTCTGCTGTCTGTGTCTCTAAGGTGTCTGCGATATTTGTCACTTCACTTGTGATCGTTTTTGAATTCTCTGCCACTTCCTCTAACTGTGCTGCTGTTTCCTTTGCAACTATCATACCTTTTTCAACAGCATTCACAGAGCGCTCGATCAGTGCCGCTGATTCCTTTGCCGCTTCTGCACTCTGATCTGCCAGGACATTTACCTGATTTGCAACTACTGCGAAACCTTTTCCTGCCTCACCGGCTCTTGCAGCCTCAATAGATGCGTTTAAGGCAAGCAGGTTGGTCTGGGATGCGATCTCATTGATCGTCGCAATGATCTTGTCAATCTCATGCGATGCATCATTGATCTCGTTCATGGAGACAACCATCTCCTGCATCTTTCCGTTGCTCTCGATCAGCGCCTGTCCAAGCTGTTCCACTTTTCCGCTGATCTCCTTTGCTGCCTGTGAATTGTTTGCCACCTGTTCGGAAACACCGGTAACGGTAGCGGTCAGTTCCTCGACAACTGCTGCCTGATTCGTTGCGCCGTCTGCAAGCTCGTTCGAGCTGGATGCCACCTGTTCTGCTCCGTTGGATACCTCATCGGAAACCCTCTGGATTCCTCTTACCGTATCAGACATGCTGTTCTGGAACTCCATAAAGGATTGTAAAATACCAACAAAGTCCCCTCTCCACTCTACCTCTGGCTGTACATCAAAATTGCCCTCTGAGAACTGTTTCATGGAGCGGTCAATATCATCGACATACGTTCCAAGGATATGGATGGACTTACGCATGCTGTGTGCAAGTCTTCCGATCTCGTCCTCGGAGTGGTATTCCAGCTGGCTGTGCAGATTTCCTTCCGTAAGTTCCTTCGCCACGTCCTCGATCGCATGTAATGGTTCCAGAATGGTTTCAAGTACCATCCTGCTCACTTTCTTTGCGATTGCCCATGCAAGGAGCAGGAAGATAATGATCACTGCAATACCGGCAACTGCACAGAAGATCGTGCTCTGGACAGCCTTACTTCTCTGTTTATCAGTCAATGCATCTAATTTCTTTGAAATTTCTACTAAGCTGTTTAATGCAGGGGTACACTTATTTAAGATACCATCGACAGCCTGATCTTCCTTACCGGCCTTGATCTCTTCCATGATCTCATATCCGATCGTTCCCCAGTCCGTAAATGCACCTTTATATTCTGTATAAAGATCCTCTGTAATGACACCTGTGCCGTGTAAAACATTCATCTGTGTATCTACGGTCCCGAGAAGCTCTTTCACCTTCTCCTCGTAGCTGTCGTAAGTGGATTCGTCATCATTCAGCGCCATTTCACGGATATTTCTTGCTGCTGTATTTATATTAATTCTGCATGTTTTTACTGCCTGATCTGCTGCGTTGACATTATTGACATAATTCATCATATTGGCAAACAGAATGCCTATTGCAATAATAGAAATCACTCCTGACAGCAGCATCATGTTAATGACTTTTCTATAACCGTAACTGATCCTTTTCTGCAGATACATATTTTCAAGTTTTGTTTTCATTGTACTCTTTTGTGACAACATAAATTGTATTTTCCTTTCCATTCTAATATACTTTTTTTCTTTCTCTGATATATTAATTTTTCCAGTCTGACAATGTATTAATTGCCTCGTTTTATTTCACTTTTTATCTGTTTTTTCTTCTACCCTCCACCTGAAAAATCTGTCAATTTTCTTCTAGTTTCTCACATTATAGTCTCATATTTTATGTCTGTCAAACCTTAAACAACTTTTTTATCAATTATTTGTTTGAAAACGTTTCTAAATTGTATTTCCGACCGCTTCCTTTGCAAGGTGGTCTGCTTCTTCATTGCCATCCACACCGGAATGGCCTTTTACTTTCACAAATTTAATCCTGATTTTATTTTTTGCAGACTGCATATAATCATAGTAGGCAATCGTGCCCTGCCTGTTCCTTTTCCAGGCTCCCTCTGCCCACATCTCGATTCCCATGTAGTCGTAATAAATCGTCACTTCCGGAAGTTTTAACTCGATCGCACGTTCTACTGCAGCCATTGCTCCTAATATTTCTCCTGAAACATTGCGCATGGATGCCATCTCCGCATCGTTTCCGCTTCCCTGCAGCACTTCTTTCTCTCCATTATGAATGAGAAATCCGCCGTAGCCGTAGACTTTGGTGGCAATGTTGTAAGAACCGTCGACAAAGGCGTAGACTGCCGGATTTTGTTCCTGCTTCCCTGTATCTGGTTTTTCTGCTTTTTCGCTCCGCTTTCTGGAGCTGCCTTCTGCACCCACGAAGGCTTCCGCTTCCTCAAGTGTTTTGAAGCTTTTATATACGGCACCCGGAAAACCGTCTACCATTTTTTTGCAATCATCCCAGCTGTTGTAGATTCCCGGAATTTTACCTTTTTTTACCGCGTAGAATTTTGATGCCATATACGCTCCTTTTCTGACTGATATTTCATTATGATAATTCCAGCCTGCAGCTTCCTCTCATCTGCAGTGGACATTCGTAAACATTTTCGTCCCCATTTCTTCCAATATAGGACAATGGGCATTTTCTGCAATCCTCTAATACAAAATCTGCCGGAACATCAAACTCGATTTTCGCTTTTTTACTTCCTTTTGCCTCATTCTCATGCCTGATATTGTCCCAGCTTAATTTCTGTCCGCATCCCTGACATTTTTCAGTACCGGTTGCAACTGCGCGTTTGCATGTCGGACAGGCATAGTACTCTTTCCCTGTCATATCCTTTGTCTCTATTACCTCTGATGGGAACTGTTTGATCAGTTCTGCTCTTAAATCGTCCTGCATTTTTTGTCTCCTGTATTCTAATTTTTTATTTAAAGCATGTGATGTTTGTTGTTATCGCCATTCTTACTCACCATCACTGCAAATGCCAACAACTTATTTTATCACAACAATTTTTAAATTTCACTAACATTTATATCAGTATATTGAAATATTTTCTATGTAATGTGTCATTGCAAAAATTGTCGATTTTTCAAAGTTTTTGCATTTCAGTGCATAAACTTTATGTCCAGATCACGGAATCAATGACAAGTGAAGATGTTCGCAAAAGAGAATTAACACCACTCCAAAAAAGGAACCAGAGATTTTCTCTGGTTCCTCAAAATTATAGGATATTCTTCATGAACCGGAATTTTACGCTTCCTGATTCATATTCGCCAGCTTCGCAGCCTGGTCGGCTGCGATACATGCATCGATGATCTCCTGAATATCACCATTCATGATCTTATCTAATTTGTAAAGTGTCAGGTTGATACGGTGGTCTGTCACACGTCCCTGTGGGAAGTTGTAAGTTCTGATCTTTTCAGAACGGTCACCGGTACCGATCTGGCTCTTACGAAGTTCAGCTTCTGCATCATGTGCTTTCTGCTGCTCTAAGTCAAATAACTTTGTACGGAGTAACGCAAACGCTTTTGCCTTGTTCTGGATCTGTGATTTTTCAGTCTGGCTGTAGATCACGATTCCAGTTGGAATATGTGTTAAACGGACCGCAGAGTCTGTGGTGTTGACACACTGTCCACCTGCTCCTGACGCACGGCAGACATCGATACGGATATCTTTCTCATCAATCTGTACGTCAACATCTTCCGCCTCCGGCATCACAGCTACCGTGATGGTAGAGGTATGGATACGTCCGCCGGATTCAGTCTCAGGCACACGCTGTACACGGTGCACACCGGATTCGTATTTCATAACGGAGTAAGCACCTGCTCCTGTGATCATGAATGTCACACTCTTCATGCCGCCGATTCCGGTGTCGTCACATTCCATGATCTCTGTTTTCCAGTTCTTTGTCTCTGCATAATGCTGATACATACGGTAAATCTCTGCCGCAAATAACGCAGCCTCATCTCCACCGGCACCGGCACGGATCTCCACGATAACGTTTTTGTCATCGTTCGGGTCTTTTGGCAAAAGAAGGATTTTTAATTCATTCTCTAATTCTGCGACACGGTTCTTTGCATCGTTTAACTCCTCTTTGGCGAGTTCGCGCATCTCTTCGTCAGATTCTTCCTCCAACATGGCAAGCGAATCCTCGATGTTCTGCTTGCACTGTTTGTATTCTTTGTAAGCCTCCACGATCGGTAAAATATCGCTCTGTTCTTTCATCAGCTTACGGAAACGTTCCGGATTATTTGCCACATCCGGCTCACTTAATTCACTCATCAACTCTTCATAACGGATGAGTAAGTCCTCTAATTTATCAAACATATTTCTCCCTCATTTCTGTCTAATCAAATATCGTGATTTCATCACTCAATAATTTCGTCGTTCGTCAAATGCAAATAAATTTGCATTTTCCTCTCTTTCGCTCATTATATTTCTACACTCTGATGCCGCTACAACATCCCAGTCGCAACCCTGTCATTTCCTGCAAGGTCTTTTTTCACACAGACGTTTGAAAATCCTGCGTCTGTCATCATTTTAGATACATCTTTTCCCTGATCATACCCAATCTCAAACATCAGAGAACCGCCACAATTCAGATAATCTTTACTCTGTTCCACGATCTTGCGGTAAAAGTAAAGTCCATCCTCTTTTCCATCTAACGCCTCGATCGGTTCAAACACCTGTACCTCCGGCATAAGCTGCGGAATCACATCTGTTGGGATATAAGGCGGATTTGACACGATCACATCAAACTTCTCCGTGACCATCTCAAAAAGGTCACTGCGTTCAAAAAGAACCGGCACCTCATTTAATTTTGCATTCTCTTTTGCAACGTTGACCGCCTGCTTGGAGATATCAACTGCATATCCTTTCACGCCCTCAACGTTATGTAAAATACTGATAATAATACAACCGGAACCGGTACACATATCAAGTACTTTCATTCCCGGCTTTACTGTTTTTAATGCTTCCTCCACAAGTGTCTCTGTATCCTGTCTTGGAATCAGGACATTGGAATTTACCTTAAACTTAAGTCCCATAAATTCCGTTTCTCCCACAATATACTGCAACGGGATATGTTCTGCACGTTTTTTGATGGCAAGTTCATATTCCTTCAGCAGATCATCCGGAAGATCATCTTCCATATGCATATAATAAAATTTACGGTCTATCTTACAGCCCATTTCCAGAAGCAGCCATGCATCTGTTTTCGCATCTGCAATATGCGACAGCTCCAGCACTTTTTCTCCATGGGCAACAGCTTCCCGATATGTCATTCTTATCTCACGCCCTTCTACTTCATTTCCCGGCGGATTTCTTCCACATAAGGTTTCCAGTCAAAAACGGCCTCCA